>Ga0187864_10001823_pt1 | contig 19686 bp, 14 predicted proteins | sample June2016WEW_11_4_FD_132985 | JGI IMG/M metagenome (GOLD analysis project Ga0187864, IMG submission 132985) | Peatland microbial communities from SPRUCE experiment site at the Marcell Experimental Forest, Minnesota, USA - June2016WEW_11_40 | ecosystem: Environmental > Terrestrial > Soil >...
CCGCACCGCCTCAACTCCCTCTCACTCATCCTGGTTCGCCCCAATCTGCCTCCTTTCGGAGACTCTATTAGGGGACATTTCTAACGAGGAGAAAAGGGGACATTATCATCGAGGTACAACAGCAAAAAATGAACGGCAAACAAAGAACGGAGCGGGTGGTGGGTTACGGACAGATTGTCTTCGGTATAGGTGTTGCCCGCGGAAAAACCCCTCAACCGTCCGGCGGCGGAAGAAGGCGGCGTCGAGCCGCCGCACTCCAAGGAGCTTCGCGCTGGGCACCGAGAGGAGCGTCGGCGCAATTCGATTGCCTCGCAAGTGGTTTCTTGCTAAATTGACAAACTTGGTTTGGAGAGGTCGCTTCGTTGCTGCGGTGGTGGCTTTCAGGGCGGCGGGCCGGCAGGCACTAAATCCAATTCAATCATTCAAAGGAGTTGAAGGTTCATATGGCAACTAACTCGAAAGGCACAATCGGAGTACTTACGGGAGGGGGCGACTGTCCGGGGCTGAACGCGGTGATCCGGGCGATCGTGCGTCGCGGCGAGCAGCTTGGATACAAAATCCTGGGGGTGAAAGACGGGTGGAAAGGAATGCTGAAGGCGGACGCGGAGCCGCTGACCTTGGCCTCGATTTCCGGCATCCTGCCGCGCGGCGGGACAATCCTCGGCACCTCGCGCACCAATCCGTTGAAGAAGGAAGAGGACAAGAAAACCCTTCTGGCGAATCTCCAAACGATGGGGATTGATTTCCTGGTTGCCATTGGCGGCGAGGACACGCTGGGTGTGGCGCGCAAGCTCGTCAACGAGAACGTGAAAGTGGTGGGCGTACCGAAGACCATCGACAACGATGTGGAAGGCACCGACCAGACGTTCGGGTTCGACACGGCCGTCTCCATCGTCACGGAGAACATTGACCGCCTGCACACGACGGCAGAATCGCACCACCGCGTGATGGTGGTTGAGGTGATGGGCCGGCACGCAGGGTGGATCGCGATGATCTCCGGCCTGGCGGGCGGGGCGGATTGCATTTTGATCCCCGAGGAGCCAAGAACCCTGGACGATATCTGTGGGACCATCAAGCGGCGCCAGGCGCGTGGCAAGAGGTTTTCGATTGTGTGCGCGTCGGAAGGTTTCCAGCTCAAAGGGCAGGACGAACTGGTGACCAAGGACCAGCAACTCGACGCGTTCGGCCACGTTCTGCTGGGAGGAATCGGCGACCGGCTGGCGAAGCTGATTGAAAAGCAGACCGGTTGCGAGACCCGCTCTACCGTGCTCGGCCACATCCAGCGCGGCGGTTCGCCCACCGCCTTCGACCGGGTGCTGGGCACGCGCTACGGAGTTAAGGCCGTGGACTTGATCGAAGAGGGCAAGCTGGGTCACATGGTTTGCCTGAAGGGGGATGAGATTACTTCCATTCCTCTGCTCGAAGCGATGACTCAACTGAAACTTGTGGATCAGGATTGGATCCGCATGTCCCGAATTTTCGAAGGCTGATCGTCCGCGGCAGTCGGCGGAGGTAGGGGCGAGGCGGCGCCTCGCCCCAACGCGTAGCACCCCCAGACAAAGCCCGTTGAGGCACCAGCTCACCAAAGCCAGGGGCGAGGCACCGCCTCGCCCCTACTTGTTCGATTTTCGTCGGCTACTAAGTAGGACGTGCGTTGGACTGGTTGGCGGCGAATTCCTCTTCATTGGGGGTAGGCGCCGGACGTGCGCGCACTTTTCCGCGCAGCAGGGACTCGAGATCGAGAGCCATTCCGGGAAGGACGGTCGAGGGGAGGGAGGCCAGCAAAGCACGAAAGGCGAGCACGGCTTCTTTGGCGATAAGGTCGAAGTCGTGGAAGTCAAGATCGATTTCGGTCCAGACTTCCGGAGAGCTGTCGCCCACCTGCTGCGCCTGGCGGAAGGTGCGGCGGAATTCGTCGGTCACGATTTCCACGGCGCGATTCAGCAGGCGTAACTGAAGCTGGAAGCGGCGCTGCGAGCTGAAAACGAATTGATCGAGCATCTCGTGCACGCGAACGTAATCCACCATGGGTTTGGAGAGGAAATGGCGGGTGTGAATATTGCGTGGCGTGACCATAAACTGGGCCTCGGGCAGGTGCTTGGTCAGAGTATTCAGGAGCCCGGTAATGATCTTTTCCACGCCGTACCATTCCGAGGCAGAGAGCCGGACCAACCGCCAGGCGATGTCGAAACGGCCGGCGTCGCGCTCTTCGAAAGCGTCGTTGAGGGAGATTCCCAACATCGCAATTCGAGCTTCGATTTCGGGCGCAAATCCGTCGTAGACTAGCCGACGAGCCGTTCCCAGGGGCGCCAGACCCGGCGGGGTCTGCTGCTTCGGCAACTCCTTCCAGAGCAAACGTCGGAGCAGATAGCCAACGACCGTCAGAATCAGGGCTCCCACCATCCAGCGCATACGGCCCAGTATAGAGATGGGCCATTGACATTGCAAGGTACCTCCGTACCGGTGTAATTCTTGACACCCCTTTCACCGCAACCCTATAATTGCTGCTTTCAGCCGAAATCACGGGTTTAAGGCAGGTTACTGTCGTGTCAACAACTGAACTTCGCGATCTTATACTCCAAAGACGCAAAAAGCTCGAGACCCTCGCCGAATTGGGATTCGAGCTTTATCCGCGCCGTTTCGACCTTACCCATACCATCCCGCAGATCCTCAAGGCCTATTCCGCTTTTTCGGCCGAACAGTTAAACGCCGAGAGGATTCCGGTGAGAGTGCCGGGGCGGGTGATGACCATCCGGCCGCATGGGAAAGCCGGGTTTGCGCACCTGGCAGGCGGGGGAGAGCGCCTGCAAATCTACGTGCGCTCGGATGCGGTGGGAGAGCGTGACTTCGAACTTTACAAGCTGCTCGACATCGGCGACCTGGTGGGCGTGGCCGGCTACCTCTTCCGCACCAAGACCGGCGAACTGACCATCCACGCCGAGAAGCTGCACTTCCTGGCGAAGGCCCTCCTGCCTTTACCGGAAAAATGGCACGGCCTTACGGACGTGGAGATCCGCTACCGCCAGCGCTATCTGGACCTGATGGTGAATGAGGAGTCCAGGAAAACGTTCGAGCGTCGGGCGCGGTTGATTCGGGCGGTGAGGGAGTTCATGGAGGGCGAAGGCTACGTCGAGGTGGAAACCCCCATGATGCAACCGCTGCCCGGCGGCGCCATGGCGCGTCCCTTCGTTACTCACCATAACACCTTGGACTTGAACCTTTACCTGCGCATCGCCCCCGAGCTTTACCTGAAACGGTTAACCGTGGGCGGTCTCGACCGCGTCTACGAAATAAACCGGAACTTCCGCAACGAAGGGATCTCCACGCAGCACAACCCGGAGTTTACGATGCTGGAGTTCTATCAGGCTTACGCCGATTACCGGGATATGATGGCGTTAACCGAGAGGATGCTGCGGCATGTGGCACAGACCGTCCTGGGGACGGTCGAATTCGATTACGGCGAGCATCACATTTCCTTCGCCGAATTCCACCGGTTGACCATGAAGGAGGCATTGGCCAAGTTCTGGCCCAGCGCGGCTGGGAAGGGGCCTTCGCTCGAGGATCTGGCGGAACCCAAAGCGATCTTCAAGTGGGTTGAGGAGTTCAACCGCTGGGCCGGCAGCGACTCGCACCCGGGCTACGAGCCTCTGGAGTTGCCTGAATCAACCGCCCCGGGCACGGCGCTGGCCGAACTCTTCGAGCATGTGGCGGAGAGCCAATTGATCCAGCCCACCTTCATCCTGGACTATCCGCTCGAGGTGTCGCCGCTTTCCAAGCAGAAGGCGGACGACCCCAATTTCGTGGAACGCTTTGAGCTTTACATCGCCGGCATGGAGGTGGCCAACGCCTTCAGCGAGCTCAATGATCCCGCCGAGCAACGCGACCGCTTCGAGTATCAGCAACTCCTGCGTGAGAAGGGCGACCTGTCCGCTCACGCCATCGACGAAGACTACATCCGCGCTCTCAGCTACGGCTTGCCGCCGACCGGCGGGGAAGGCATTGGCATCGACCGCCTGACCATGCTGCTTACCAACTCGCGCTCCATCCGCGACGTTATCCTGTTTCCGTTGATGCGGCCGGAAAAACCTGCTGGGTAGCGCAGGGCTTGGTAGGGGTGAATCCTGTGATCGGCGGGGGCGGCTGCAAGAGGTAGACCTATAGCGTGGATTCTTCGCGCCTGCGATGAGCTTCCTAGGCTGATGCGATCCGGGGCCCAAGGCAGTGGGCCACCGTATCGACGATCTCCCAGGCGGCGGGAGGTTTCTCCAAGTAATCGTGCGCTCCCAGATACATCACATCCAGGTAACTGCGTATGTCGACGGCGCGGGTCAGCACAAGGACCGGGCGACGCCGATCAAGTTCGACAGCGCGTTCCAGCAGGGGTTGGCCCTGGAAGGTCTGCCCACCCTGGCTCAGAATGACCAGGTCGTACCATTCGCGCTCCAGCCGCTGAGCGCCTTCCCGAAAGGTCGTGCAACCGTCCACGCTGTGCCCCTCATCCCGGAGTAGCGAGGAATAGAGCTGTAAATCGCCGGCATCTTCATCTACCAGCAGAATCTTGCCTCGCTGCACTTTGAGGGGTGGATGGTCTGCGCCAATTCTCGTGACGGGTTCCGGCATTGACCACCTCCAGAACTATGTCGGCCAATTGACCTTTCGACTTTAATAGAATTTAGGTCGCTTTAGGAGTGCGAGCCCTTGGGCCGGTGTATACTACTTTCCTCAAAGGAGAGGACTCATGATCGATTCAGGGCGCCTGGAAATGGGCCGGGTCGGGCAAAGGCTGCTGATGGCGGCCTTATTGCTGGCCGCGGCAGGGAGATGCTTTAGCGCCGACGTGGCGCAGTTTCGCGCCTCGGTGGTTAAGATTGACATCAGTCCGGATCAACCGCAGTGGCTGCTCGGATACGGCCCCCGGCAGTCGACCGGCGTGCATGACCGCATCTACCATCGGATTGTGGCGATGGACGACGGGCCGACGCAGTTTTTCCTGGTTTCCACCGACATTTGCCTGTTCTCACCTTCCGTGTACGACGAGGTCATGAGCGCGCTCGAGGCGGAGACCGGAATCAAACCCGTCCAGGTCTGGTGGACTGTGACCCACACTCACTCGGCCCCGGAAGTCGGCCCGCCGGGACTCGGGGCGGCATTCATGGGCGAGCGATATAAGCACGACCACAATACGGAATACACGGCGCGGGTCAAGAAGAGTCTCATCGAAGGGATCAAGGAGGCGCGGGCAAAACTCGAACCTGCGCGCCTGGGCATAGGATGGGGAATGGCCATGGCGAATATTAACCGCCGCGCCCGGGACGTCGAAGGGCCCACCTATCTGGGATTGAATCCGGATGGCCCAGCGGATCGGCAAATCGGGTTGATTCGACTTGAGAGAGCGGATGGAAGATTGCTGGCCTTAATTGCCAATTACGCCATGCACGGCACCGCTCTGGGGCCGCACAACGATCTGATCACCGGCGATGCGCCGGGGATTGTGGCCGAGTACGTGGAACAGAAACTGGGGGCGCCCATGCTCTACATCAACGGGGCGGCCGGCAACCTCGCGCCGATCTACACCGTCTGCCCGGACTTCGAAAGCGCGCACCTGGGCCAGTTCCGGGCCATGCTGGGAGACAAGATCATCGCCGCCAACGCTCGGATTGGCCGCACGACGTCGACGGTGCGGCTGGCCGCAGGCGAGCAGATCGTCGAGACGCCTCGAAAGGCAAACATGGGATGGGCGCCCGATCTGGAGAAATACCTTCGCCAAACGGATGCAGGGGAGGCCGTCATCCGTCTGCCCATTCGTTTCCTGCGTCTGAATGATGATGTCGCCATCTGGGCGGCGCCGCTAGAGCTATTCTGCGAAATCGCCATGCGCGTACGCAGCCTTTCGCCCTACCCCTACACCTTTTACTTTGGCTACGCGAACGGCTGGCTAGGTTATATGCCCACCGCAGCCGAGTTCCCCTATGGCGGTTATGAACCGGCCACCTCGCCTTACACGCCCAAGGCGGAGGACGACGTCGTGCGGACGGTCGTCAGCTTTTTGCAAGGCAGCGCCCGGTAAAGTGGAAGGCAGATTGTGGAAAGTGGCTCCAGCGTGCAGACAGTGAGAGCGATTTCAAATGGCAAATGGTTTGTGATTTTTGAAATAGCAAATCTCAAACCATTTGAATTTTGCTATTTGCCATTTGCCATTTGAATTGCTTTTCCGATCTGCCCATCTGCCGATCTGCCCACTGCCGATCTGCCCATCTGCCGACCTGCCTACTGCCCAACATACGCCGGGTTCACATGGCGCGCGCCGGTGGCCATGAGCTTTTCCGCCTCGGCTTGAGATTTGATTCCGCCCCGCGCGCCCAAGGCGGTGCAATTCAGCGCGGCCATGGCGTTCGAAAAATCCAAGATCCTCTCAATCGGCCATCCTTGGATCAGCCCAAAAATGAACGCGCCGTGAAACACATCGCCTGCGCCCGTCGTGTCCACGGTCTCGACGACGAATCCGGGCGAATAGTAGAACCGCCCCGCGTGGTAAACCAGGGCCCCGTCGCGGCCCAGCGTCATGCCGGGAGCTTTCATCTTGTGCTCGGCGGCAGTGTGGGCGAGGACCTGGAAGGGATCCGCGTGGCCCGTCAGGGTGGGAAGGAATTTCGTGGAGGCAATCAGGTAGTCAAGGTAAGGGAAGAGGCGCTCAACTTTCTTATAGACCGTGTCGAGATCGGCGACGACGATCACGCCGGCGCGCTTGGCCCAACGCGCCGCCCTTAGGGAAGCCTCGACGTCGCATCCGTCCAGGTGCAGGACGCGCGCGGAGGTGATGGCGCTCTCCGTCAACTCATCCGGCGTAACGGTCAAGCGCGCATCGCGATCCCAGAAGACCGTGCGCTCGCCCGTCGCCTGATCCACCAGGATGATGCCGAATTGATTGGCGGTGCCGGGAACGACGGTCGCGTAGTGCACGTCCACACCTTCGCGCTCCAGGCTGCGAAGCTGCACCTTGCCGCCTTCGTCGTCGCCGACTTTGCCGATGTAGCGGGTGCGTAGACCCAGCCGCTGGCAAGTGACCAGGGCCGTAGCCACCTGCCCCCCGGCATGCGTGGTTGAAGACAATACGCGCTCCTTGCCGCCCAGGGCAGGGAAGTCGCGCACCATCAGCACCGTGTCGGTGGCGTTCAATCCCAGTCCAACGACATCGACTGTGTTCTTCCGCAAATGCTTCCTCCGGCAAGTCAAGGGGGAATACTTTACCACAGGCGAGACTTTATGTGACGACGAGATAGGCGTGGCGCTTGTCGCGGTGAATAGAGCAGTTTCACGCGGGAATCGTCATCAGTTTGCGCTCGCGGTCGGCAGCAAAGGCGAGACAGGCACGGATGTCTTCACTGGTAAGGTCCGGAAAGTCCTGGAGGATTTGGTTCTCCGTCATGCCGGAAGCGAGATAATCCAGGATGTCGTAAACGGTGATCCGGAGACCCCGAATACAGGGCTTTCCGCCGCGTTTCCCAGGTTCAATCGTGATGTACTTCTCGTAGTCCATAACCGAAACATAAGACCGGCAGCGGCGAAAGTCAAGAACTAGTCCCTGATTTGCGCCTTTGTGGCCACGCCGCGATCAGGGGTTTTCAACCAGACGACACCCGCTGCGTCGTCGTACGCCCAACCTTCAGCGGCGGCGTTGAGTTCGTTCAATGAGGCTCGCACGGCAAGTTCTCTTCCATCGATCGCGACCTGCCGCGGCTTGCTTCGCTGGTTGTGAACCTTGATGACTAAGGAGCGTGCCGGCGGTGTGTAGCGGCCTTCGCGGGCGGAGAGTTCAATACTCATGCCCTGCGCATCGGAGACGACGCTCAGGCTCTGGTGCAGCGAGATCCCACGCTGGTAATCAAAGCTGATACCATCATCTTCATAATACTGTGCAGTGGACGTCCCTTCCGGATAAATATCGAAGATGAGAGGATCAATGGCCGCTTGGCCGGCAAATTGCGTAAGCTGCTGGCTGGGCACGATGGCGCCGCCGCGCACGAAGATGGGAATCCGTTCCAGCGGAGCCTCGACAGAGAGGCTCTGCTGTCCGGGGGCGCGCCGGTCGGTCCAGTAATCGTACCAGACGCCGCGCGGCAGGTAGACCTCTCTGCGAGTTTCATCGTCTTTGGTCACCGGAGCGATCAAGAGGTCGTCGCCCAAAAGGAATTCGTCGTTCTGCTCGACTGCCGTGGGATCATCGGGATATTCGAGCAGCAGGGGGCGCATCACGGGCATTCCGGTTTCGGCCGCTTCCCAGAAAGCGGTGTAGAGGTACGGCATTAGTTTATACCGCAGCTCGATCGAGTGACGGTTGATCTCTTCGAGCCGGTTGCCAAAGGCCCAAGGTTCGAGGTTGCCGGGGCCGCCGGAATGCGTCCAGCAGAAGGGGGTGAGCACGCCGGCCTGGAGCCAACGTGTGTAAAGCTCCGGACTGGGGACCGGCGAAATGCCGCCGATATCGGCACCCGAAAATTGCAGTCCGGAGAGGCCCATGGTCATCAGCATCGGCATGCTGAGACGCAGATGGTCCCAGGTGCCCCAATTATCGCCGCTCCACTCGGCCGCGTAGCGCTGGCCGCCCGCATAAGTGGCGCGGGTGATGATCAGGGGCCGCTCGTTGGGGCGAAAGCGCAGCAGGGCGTCGCGGGTGGCGGCGGACTCGAGCATGCCGTAAACGTTGTGGATTTCAGCGTGGGGGCGCGGCCCGTGGTCCGTTTGGTGCATGAGGGCCAGATCAAACGTGGCCGGGTGCCCGTCGGGCCGGAAGATGGTGGGCTCGTTCATGTCCGTCAAGTAACCGGCGATGCCTTCTTCGAGCTGGCCCTGGAAAAGCGAATTCCACCAGTCCCGGACCTTCGCGGAAGCAAAATCCGGAAAGGCGCTTTCGCCCGGCCAACCCGTGCCGGTGAAAAGCGTTCCGTCCGGTTTTTTCAGGAAGTGACCTCCGGAGAGGCCTTGCTGATAAACCCAGTAGTTGGGGTCCACTTTCACGTAGGGATCGACGATGGCGATGATGTGGAATCCCTCCTGGCGCAAATCCGCGAGCATGCGGTGGGGATCAGGGAAACGCGACTTGTCCCAAGTAAAGATGCGGAACCCGTCCATGTAATCGATGTCCAGGAATACTCCGTCGCAGGGTATGCGCCGCTCGCGAAAATTCTCGGCAATGAATCTGACCTTGCGGTCCGGATAGTAGCTGTAGCGGCTTTGGATGTAACCGATGGCCCAGAGCGGCGGCAGCGGCGAGCGGCCCACCAGCTCCGTGAATCGGCTGATCACCTGTTTGGGAGTCGGAGCGGAGAAGAAGTAATAATTGAGTTCACCGCCCTCCGCTCCGAACGACAACAGGTCCGGCGATTCCTCTCCCAGATCGAAGGAAGAGCGGTAGGGGTTGTCGAAGAAGAGGCCGTAGGCTCGCCCGTTGCGTAATGCGATCAGGAATGGGACGGACTGGTAGAGTGGGTCAGTCGAGGCGTCGAATCCGGCCGGGTCGGTGTTCCACATCACGTAGGAACGGCCGCGCTTGTCGAGCGGGGTGCTTTTCTCGCCCAAGCCGAAATACTGCTCGTCCGGCGGCATCCATTTCCAGCAGCGAACGCGCTGGCCTTCCCAGCTCATTCCCCGGTTGTCCGCATCCTTCGAGATCAGGCGGCCAGCCCGATCATAGAAAGCCAGGCGGAAGGGAGAAAGCTGGACGCGCACCTCCAGTTCGGATGTGCGGACGACCCGCGCGTCATCTCCCGCGGTAAACTCCGCCGTGATCTTTGGCCAGTCGGCCTTTGCGACCGCATAGGAATAGTCAGGGCTTGGGGAGGTTCCCGGAGTCATCCGCACCCGGACCAGGTCCGGCGCCAGGACAGTAATAACCACGGTCGCCTGGCGGCTGCGGAAGGCGATCTGATTGCCCTGGGGTTCAGAAGCGGTCATAGCGCCCACGCCCTGCCAATCGGCAAAGGCGGAACCTGCGAGGAAGAGCATCCAGAAGGCAGAACGCAGTAGGCAGAGAACAGAGATTGAAGAGTGGTCGTTTGTTTTCATAGACATTCCCGGTTCGTTCGTAAAGAAAGTTGAGAGTCGAGAGTCGAGGAGCTTCGAGCTGAGTCCAGCTTCGCACCGCTCGACTCTTCAACCCCTTGACCCATGGACTTCTTGACCTCTTCCTTTGTTTTCATAGACATTCCCGGATCGTTCGTCGAAAAACTGCTATCAGCAGTCAGCTTTCAGCTCTCAGCCGGCATGTCGGATGGCGCAGACTCCGAAGTATGGGGTCTGCGATGTCCCGAAGGGATAGGCCAGGGCAGTCGGTACAAACTGACCGACCTGCGCCTTCGGCGCATCGCAGACGTTCAAAAGCAACGTCTGCGCCAGCCCGAGATGGCGATCTTTTGTTTTCATAGACATTCTCGCTTTGTTCCGTCCATTTTTGTAAAGCCCGCCTTCAGGTCGGCGCCCTATCAGGTGCGCAAGTCCGGCGCGACACACCATCCTCTTAGCATTGTAGCCTATGTTTTCGGGTTTGTCAAGAGACAACAAGTCCCTTTGTATAGTTTGATATAATCGCAGTATTTAGGCGAGAACGGGCGCAGTCATTTTTCCCGAAAGGAGAAACCCACCCATGGCGGGGAACCCGATGGAATACCTCTGGCCGGGCGTCGTTGCCGCGCAGGCCATTTATGTTGCGGCGAAGCTGCGCATTCCTGACCTGCTTGCCTCCGGCCCGAAGACGGCGGCCGAGCTTGCGGCAGATTGCGGCGCTCATCCGGCCACGCTGGAGCGTTTGCTGCGCGCGCTGGGCACGCTCGAAATGTTCGAGCGCACAGCCGACGGCCGTTTCCGCAACACGCCGTTCACGGAAGTGCTGCGCGCCTCTCACCCGCAGTCACAGCGCGAGAGCGCCTTGTTTCTTCCCGCGGCATTCCTTTGGCGGCCGCTGGGCGAACTGGAGTTTTCGGTGCGCACGGGCGGGGCGTCGTTTGAACGGATCTTCGGGCAACGTTTCTTCGACTACCTCGAGGCGCATGCGGAGGACGGCGCACTCTTCCATGCCGTCATGACTCAGGGTGTGGCCTGGAGCAGCCCGGCGCTCGTGGCGGCTTACGATTTCTCGCGCTTCGAGCGGATCGTGGACGTGGGCGGCGGCGAGGGCGCGCTGCTTCGCGACATCCTTTCGGCCACGCCCGGGCTGCGCGGCGTGCTGTTCGATCTGCCGCAGGCGGTGGCTCGCGCTCCCGAAGTTCTGACCGGCGATATTGCCGCACGCTGCGAGATCGTGGGGGGGAATTTCTTCGATTCCGTTCCTGAGAGCGCAGATGCCTACCTTTTGAAAGGCATCATTCACGATTGGAGGGACGAGGACGCCGCCAAGATTCTCCGCAATACGCGTCGCGCCATCCGGCCTGGGGGGACTCTCCTACTCGTTGAGAATATAGTTGATTCGACCGTCCGGCCGCCTGGCCTGATGGACCTGCTGATGCTTGTGCTGGGCGGCTGCGAACGCACGGAAGCTGATTTCCGTTCGCTGCTTGCAACCACCGGGTTCGCAATCAGCCGGATTATTCCAACCGAGGCGTCGCCGGTGATCGAGTGCCATCCGGCGTGAGGACTTTGCGACCTTTGCGCACTTTGCGCCTAGGCGTGAAACCGGAAGGTCCAGATTTTGGTAGTGATATAAAGTTGCGTTGCCGAGAAAAAGAGAACGGTGAGCAAAATGGCACAGACAAAATATCTACATGGTTATTAGATGTTTGTCATCTGCAAGAAGTCTTGCCATGAAGCCTGAACACGAGGCCCCGAGTGCATCCGGGGCCTCCCTCCTCGCAAATTTTGACCCTCTTGCGCAATTCCGCTAATATTAACAATTTGAAGACTGGTTTCTGGAACGTTCAGGGGCGGTGATGTTACGTTTTCAAACTGCGGGCGAATCGCACGGGCAAGCTTTGGTGGCGATCCTCTCAGGAATACCGGCAGGCTTGGGAATCGATTTCGAGTACGTCAACCGGGAACTGAAGCGGCGCCAGGGCGGCTACGGGCGCGGGGGCCGGATGAAGATCGAGTCGGATGCCGCCCAGTTTCTCTCCGGGGTTCGCCATGGGCAAACCATCGGCTCACCCATCACTCTGGTGATTTCCAATCACGACTGGGAAAATTGGAAAGAGGCGCTGGCGGTCGCGGATAGTCCCGAGACGCGGGCCAAGCACAAAGCGCTGACGCGGCCTCGCCCTGGACATGCCGACCTGGCGGGATGTCTTAAGCACAATTTCCCGGAGGCTCGCTACGTGCTCGAACGAGCCAGCGCCCGCGAAACTGCGGCGCGCGTGGCCGCCGGGGCGGTGGCCAAGCTATTCCTAAGGGAGTTTAACATCGAGGTGGCGAGCCACGTGGTGGCAGTGGGAAGCGTCGTTCTGGAAGATGAGCCAGTTGCGTTCGAAAAGGTGCTGGCGCTGCGAGCCACTGAGGAAATCGTGCTGGGATGCGTGGATCCGGCTGTGGAAGCGCGCATGAAGGAAGAGGTGGACAAGGCGCTGGAGGCGCGCGACACGGTGGGAGGGACCTTCGAAGTCATTGCGCACGGCGTGCCGCCGGGTTTGGGCTCCTGCGCGCAGTGGGACGAGCGCCTGGACGGACAATTGGCGCAAGCGCTGATGTCCATCCAGGCGGTCAAAGCGGTGGAAATCGGCGGCGGAATCCAAGCCGCGGGCCGTCCCGGCTCCCAAGTGCACGATGAAATCGGGTACGACCATGAGAACTCCCGCTTCACTCGTAAATCGAACCGGGCTGGGGGCCTGGAAGGCGGAATCTCAAACGGCGAAGACGTCGTCGTGCGCGGATACGTGAAACCCATATCGACTTTGCGCCGCCCACTCGAGTCGGTCGACTTGACGACCAAGGAGACGGCGACGGCGGCCTATGAGCGCTCCGATGTCTGCGTGGTGCCGGCCGCGGGTGTGGTCGGAGAAGCCATGGTGGCGCTCACCGTCGGCCGGTCGTTCCTGGAGAAATTCGGCGGAGACTCGATAGTGGAAACGAAGCGGAATTATTCCGCTTATCTGGAGCAGGTGCGACAGTTCTAAAATGTGGCTCTGGAGGTCGCGCTGATGAAAAGCCGCAACGCCTGTCATCCTGAGCGGAGCGAAGGATCTTTGCAGGTTGTCTCGGGCTGCAATATCCGGCAACTGCGGAGATCCTTCGTCGTCCCGATCCGATCGGGACTCCTCAGGACGACACGCTGAAAGGGTTTTTCAGCGAACTGTTAGGTGGGCGGTACATAAGGCTGCCGATGATCTATCCAATCGTTAAGTACGGTCAGGAGGTCCTGGAGAAGCCTGGCGCGCCAGTGACCTTGTTTGATGGAAATTTGGCAAAGCTAGTGGCGGATATGTTCGAGACGATGTATGCCGCCAACGGCGTAGGACTTGCCGCGCCGCAGATTGGCATATCCCTGAAGCTCTGCGTGATTGATGTTTCCTGCGGCAAGGATGCGAATTCAAAATTGGTGCTTGCCAATCCCCAGGTCATTGCCGCCGAGGGCGAACAGGCGGAAGAGGAGGGCTGCCTGAGCCTTCCGGATTTCCGCGCCAAAACCGCTCGCCCCTTGCGCGTCACGCTTCGCGCTCAGGACACTGCCGGAAATGAAATCACACTCTCCGGCGAAGGCTTGCTGGCGAGGGCCTTCTGCCACGAGTCCGACCACTTGGGCGGAAAGCTGTTCATCTCGCATCTGAGCCGGCTCAAGCGTGACTCCATTAAGCGCCAGATTCGCAGGATGATTAAAGCGGGAGAGTGGTGAGGAGTTCGTCCGTTGTCAGTTGTCCGTGGTCCGTTGTCCGAAGCGGTTTTTGAGCCGCGAGGCCCGCGAACGCCATCCTCGCCGTAAAACGTCCCCCGCGAAACTGCGCGAGCGAGAAGTCAGGCAACTCTCGACCCGCAATAGGCCACGGACAACTAACAACGGACCACGGACGTCTTTTCCATGAAGATCATCTTCTGTGGCACCCCCCAATTCGCTGTTCCCACGCTCGAAAGGCTCATCGCGGATTACCATGAGATTCAGTTGGTGATGACCAACCCTGACGAACCGAGCGGCAGGGGTTACGAGACGAAGCCGTCGCCGGTGAAGCAAGCGGCGGTGAATGCGGGCCTGGTTGTGGCCCAACCGGCGAGATTGAAGGACGAATCGACGGTCAGGCTCCTTTCAAGATTCCAACCTGATTACATTGTGGTGGTTGCTTACGGCCATATTATCCCGCGCTGGATGATCGACCTTCCCAAACTGGGGTGCATCAACCTGCACGCCTCGCTCCTGCCAAAGTACCGCGGCGCGGCGCCGATTCAATGGGCGATCGCGCGCGGCGAATCCGTAACCGGCGTCACCACGATGAGAATCGACGAAGGACTCGACACCGGGGATATTCTACTGAAACAGGAAGTGCCGATTGGATCCTCGGACACCACGGAGACCCTTTCCGAACGGCTGAGCGGCGCGGGCGCGGAGTTGATGGCGGAAACCCTGGGGAAACTGGGCCGTGGCGAGATTCAGCCGCAGCCGCAGGATCATTCCCAAGCGACCCTTGCCCCAATCCTGAAGAAGGAAGATGGCCGGATCGCCTGGACGCTCAGTGCCGAAGAGCTCGGGTGGCGCGTGCGTGGATTAAGGCCCTGGCCGGGAGCTTATACAAGTTTTCGCGCGAAGAACCTCCATATCTGGTCGGCCGCTCCCGCCGCCGGCCACGCCGGGGCTGAACATCCGCCTGGCACGCTTCTCGCCGAGCGTGGGCGTCTGCGTGTCGTGTGCGGCCAGGGAACGCTTCTGGAACTCCTCGAACTGCAGCTTGAAGGACGAAAACGCTTGCCGGTCCGGGAATTCCTGAACGGGATGCGCCCTGTGGCAGGAGAAAGGCTGGGCGGACTGTAGCCCGTAGGGGTAGGCCTTGCCCTACCCGCACGCCTTATCCATTCGCAACAAGGGGACGGCAAGCCGTCCCCGTACAAGCAGGTAAAGGAGAAGGAGTCAGTCCTTGCCGATTTCACCGGCGCGGTCAACCGCTTATCGAATCCTCCGGCGCGTCGAAGCGGGCCGAGGGTTCGCCGTTGATCTCCTGCAAACCCCGGAAGTCTCCGTGCTGAAGGATGCAGACCGGCGATTGGCGACCGAGATCGTGATGGGCGTTCTCCGTTGGCGCGGGGAACTGGACTTTCGGATTGCCGAGGTTTCCGGCAAGCCTGTCGAGCGACTTGACCCCGAGGTGGCGACGATACTGCGCCTGGGCGTCTACCAGATTCAGTTTCTCGCCAAGGTTCCGAAGCCGGCGGTGGTCAACGAAGCCGTGGAGATGACGAAAGCGGCGCGCAAACGCTCGGCGGCGGGATTCGTCAATGCGCTCTTGCGCAAAGTCGCTCCGAGCGGCACCGGAACCCAATTGCGGTTCGAGGATCTCGACGAAGCCGGGCAGGCGAGCGTGCGCCGCACCGTTCCCGGCTGGCTGCTCAATCGTTGGGCCGTACTCAGTCCCCGAGTCATTCCCGCGCAAGCGGGAATCCATTCAGGCGGCGATGACGTGGCCTTGCGGCTGGCCTGGGCAAGCACGCAAGTTCCTCCCACCGTGCTGCGCGTGCTCAACCTCGGCGAAGACATCGCTGGGTTGCGCGACGAGTTGGCGTCTGACGGTGTGAAGACCCAGCCGGGGAAATTCTCACCGCGAGCCCTGGTGGTCACTTCGGGGAATGTGCAAGCCTCCCAGGCGCTGCGGCAGGGCCGCGTGGTGATTCAGGACGAAGCTTCGCAGCTTGTGGTAGACCTTTTGATGGCGCAAGAGGGGCAGCGCGTTCTGGATTTGTGCGCAGCGCCCGGCGTGAAGGCCGGGCAGATCGCGCAGAGATTGGGGCGCGGAATACTCGTCACGTGCGACCGGAGCGCCTCGCGCCTTCGCACCATGGCGAGCCTGCTTCCTCAATGGGTTCCCAAGCAGGTGCAGCGGCTGGCGGTTCGCCTGGATGCGACCCAGGCTCTGCCCTTTGGCTGCCCGTTCGAGCGCATTCTCCTGGACGCGCCCTGTTCGGGGACGGGAACCCTGGAGCGCAACCCCGAGATTAAAGGGCGGCTTCGCGAGGCGGACCTGGAGCGCCTGGCAGAGGCTCAGGCGAAGATGCTGAAGGGGGCGCTTGCGAATCTTGACCAGGGCGGCCGGCTGGTTTACGCCACCTGCTCGCTGGAATGCGAGGAGAACGAAAACGTGGTTGAACGTGTGCTTGCAGAATCGCCGCAATATCGCCTCGTTTCGCGAACAGAACTCGAGTCTGCGCACCCCACGCTCAGTCCGTTATTCGACCCAGAAGGTTACTTGCGTACACGCCCCGATTTGCATAACATGGACGGCTTTTTTGCGGCTGTGATCGAGAGGAAGGGTGGGTGACGACTGGCCAACTGCGCCAGCATCCGCGATCGCGGTTGATGTGGCACTCGGAGAGCAGGCGACCGGAATCGAAACGAGCTTCTCCGTGCCCTCTATGCATCAAAGCTCTCAACACAGAGCACAAGGAGGGTCTCCGTGACCTCTGTGTTTTATCTTCTGTTTGGCTGCGGAGAGCACGGAGAAGACCTTGCCTGCTCACCGACGCCCCGGGAAGTGGTTCGACAGGGCCCAACCAAAGGAGATCACGAATGACACGTAAGAGCCTGCGACTCGTTTATATTATTCAATCTTGGGCCTTATACGCTGTCATAGCCATCAACCCCTTGTCTGCCACCGCGCAGGATCCGAGCATCAGCTCGTTTGAACGCGATCCGAAGCAAGCGATCGATGCTACCTACACCGCGCACATCAAAAAGTACACCACCGCGCCGGCCTTGAATTCGCCGCTTACCGATTACCTGCCGGCGTCCAGCACCGTCCCTACTCCCGCGAAGGTGTTGGGGGATGTGGCGGGGGCGCCCGACGTATTGCCCTACGCGGAAGACGTATACCGGTATTTTCGCTTGCTGGCCGCTGCCTCACCTCGGGTGAGAGTGTTCACAATCGGCCATAGCGAAGAAGGGCGTGAGATGATCGCAGTGGCGGTTGCCGACGGAGCCCTGCTCGATCACGCCAAGGAAAACAGCTCGCGCCTGGCGCAGCTTGGCGATCCCAGGAGTCTGAAGTTGGATGACTCCAAGGCGCAGGCGCTGGTTGACCGCTCATTTCCGATCTACTACATCACCGGCACGATTCATTCGCCGGAGACCGGCGCGCCCACGGCGCTGATGGAGTTAGCGTACCGGCTCGCTGTAGACAATGCCCCGTACGTGCAGTACATCCGGACCCACCTGATCACGTTGATCACGCCGGTGGTGGAAGTGGATGGGCGCGACCGAATGGTGGACGTCTACAAATGGCATAAAGCGCATCCGGGGGAGAACTGGCCACACCTGGTTTACTGGGGCCACTACGTCGGGCACGACAACAATCGCGATGCCATGGCCATGACCCTCGAGCTCTCCAAGAATGTCTTGAACACCTATCTCGAGTGGCACGCCCAGGTTCTGCACGACCTGCACGAGTCGGTGCCGTTTCTTTACGACAACACGGTGGGCGATGGCCCTTACAATTCCTGGATCGATCCTATCCTGACTCACGAATGGTCAATGATCGCTTCCGACAATATGGCGCGCATGGAAGCTTTTGGCATGCCGGGCGCGTTCACACACGGCAGTTTCGACACCTGGAGCCCCGGCTACCTGATGTTCATGGCTGCTTTCCATAACGGCATCAGCCGCCTTTACGAAACTTTCGGCAACGGCGGAGCCGACACGGAGAAGCGCGTGCTTTCGCCCGATGAATATGCGCGCACCTGGTACAAACCCAATCCGCCCTATCCCACGGTGGTGTGGTCCCAACGCGACAACAACAACTATGAGCAAACTGCGCTGCTGAGTTCTCTCTCCTACTTTGCGCATAATTCGAAGCTCTTTCTGAACAACTTCTACTTGAAAAGCAAGCGCTCCGTCGAGAAGCCTGCCAATAGCGGGCCTGCTGCTTACGTGCTGTCGCAGGACGCGAGATTTCTGAACCGCCAGATCCAGTTGCTGAAGGTGCTGGCGTTGCAGCACGTCGAGATACAGCGTCTCACTCAGGCGGCAACGGTGGCCCTGCCTCCGCCTCCCCACAAAGAAGGGGAAGAACCAAAGCCGGAAACGCCGCCACCGCCGACCTCTCAGACGTTTCCTGCCGGCAGCTTTGTCATTCGCATGGACCAGCCCTTCTCGCGGATCGCCGATGCCCTGCTGGATCGCCAGTACTGGTCGCCGGAAGACCCGCAGAAGGAACCTTACGACGACACCGGCTGGTCGTTCGGAGACCTCTTCAACGCCAAAGTATCGCGCGTTACGGATAGCCACATCCTCGCGGCGCCGATGTCGCCGGTGCCTGACCTCACCCAAGTTACCCTGGGAGACGCGGGGGCGGGGCCTTTCTACGTTATTAATAACTCCGCCCAGGTCAGCCTGGCGTCGCTGGTGTATGCTCTGCGCGGCGCCGCGGATGTGTCGATCTGCGACGGGAACTTCGAGAGCGATGGACAGAAGTTCGCCGCAGGCTCGCTCATGATTGGCGGCGTGGAGGCTTCAAAACTGACGAGCTTGTTGAAGCAATACGATCTGACTGCCGTCAGTATCGCCGGCCGGCCGGCTGTTAAGCTTCACTCTGCCGAAGCTCCCCGCATTGCTTTTATGCACACCTGGCTCGGCACACAGAGCGAGGGCTGGTGGCGCATGGCGTTCGACAAGTTGCATGTGCCGTTCGCTTATATCAACACGCAGACCGTCTCGAAAGAGTCCGATCTGCGCGCCGAATACGATGTGATTGTCTTCGCGCCGGTGGGCTACTCATCCGTTCAGCACATCGTGGAGGGCCTGCCGATGTGGGGAAATGCTTTGCCATGGCAAACCACTTCGCTCACCCCGAATCTGGGAAAGCTGGATTCGACTGAAGACATCCGCCCTGGCTTAGGCGAAGCGGGCGTTGCCCATCTTAAGGATTTCGTGCAACAGGGCGGATTGCTGATCACCGCAGAGGACACCGCGGAGTTCGCCATCGAGGAGGGTTTGGCGCCAGGAGTGTTTGTGGCGCCGCGGAAAGAGGCCAGGGTCGTGGGCAGCGTTCTGAATTCGGTGGTGGTGAACGGCAAGCATCCGCTGGCCTATGGCTATGATGGCGCGGTGCCTCTCTATAGTGCGGACGGGATGGCTTTTGCGGTGAGCAACCTCACCTTAAACTACCATCTCCTTACTGCCAAGGACTACAAGCGCCCGACGGGACGCGGGAGTGCTGATGATGAGGACATCCCCCAAGGCCGGGCATTTGAAACGGCGCCGCCGCTGCCGGCCCCGAAGGCTTGGGAGGCCACTCCCCTGAATGAAGAACAGCAACGTAATAATCCCTATTTGATTCCGGCTGAATATCGGCCCCAAGTCATCCTGCGCTATGCAGAGACGAAAGACCTTCTACTCTCGGGCTTGCTCGCGAATGGTGATTCCGTGGCCGAGCATCCGGCAGTGGTGGTGGCTCATTTCGGCAAGGGAGATGTGGTGCTCTTCGCCAATAATCCCTTGTACCGAGGCGAGACCATCGGCTCGTACGCGCTGGTTTTCAATGCGATTCTGAACTTCGGCCATTTGAAGTAGGAACATTC
>Ga0187864_10001826_pt1 | contig 19650 bp, 19 predicted proteins | sample June2016WEW_11_4_FD_132985 | JGI IMG/M metagenome (GOLD analysis project Ga0187864, IMG submission 132985) | Peatland microbial communities from SPRUCE experiment site at the Marcell Experimental Forest, Minnesota, USA - June2016WEW_11_40 | ecosystem: Environmental > Terrestrial > Soil >...
AGTTCCACTGGTGTACGCGTCAAGCGCAGCCGTGTACGGCTCATCGCGCGCATTCGCGCCGTCACGCGAAAACGAACGCCCACTCAACCTCTACGGGCTGTCCAAACTCGCTTTCGACAATCATGTCCGCAGCGTTGCCGCCAAGTCCGAGAGTACTGTGGCCGGGCTGCGATACTTCAACGTCTATGGTCCACGCGAATCCCACAAGGGCAAAATGGCGTCGATGGTGTATCAGCTCTACCGGCAGTTGAAGGCGAGCGGACGCGCACGGCTGTTCAAGGGCACCGACGGATACGCCGACGGAGAGCAACGGCGCGATTTTACTTTTGTCGGCGACATCGTTCGCGTAAACCTGGCGCTTGCCGAAGGTCCCGTGCGCAAAGGCATCTTTAACGCCGGCACCGGACAGTCGCGCAGCTTCAACGACGTCGCCAGAATAATAATCGCGCAGATCGGTGCGGGCGGGATCGAGTATGTACCGTTTCCCGAGAACCTGGCGGGCAAGTATCAAAGCTTCACGCAAGCCGAGATCTCGGCGCTGAGGAATGCCGCCTACACCGAGCCCTTTTCGACTCTGGAAGATGGAATCGCGCAGTCGATCGATGCCTGGAATCGAGAGGGCAGGTCAACCTAAGGCGTAGTCTTCAGCGGATGATTCCTGAAAAAGTCCAGCATCGTAGTCGTCCATTCTTTGGGCCATCGCATGTGATTACCAAGACCAATTATAGATCCCATAGTACTGGCCGTTGATTTCTCGGGAGCCTTTGGATCGGTTCCGCACGAATCGGTACATGAGTAAACCCGGCGATGGTGATTGTCGAGGATCACGTCATCGACAACTACTCCGGCTGCGTTTAATTCACTCGCCAGTTGCTCGCCGTTGGGACAGATGCCGCCGATGTCGCAAGCGTTGTGGATTTGCATGGTCCGTGCGGCCGGATTGAAGATCTGAATCTGTTGTTTGTTTTCGGGCGATCCGGCGACCGGCCGCTGCTGACAAGGATCGTCGAACGCGCCGAACGGATCGGGTCCCGAATAAACCGCCGCCGCCGCTATGTTCGGACGATTCACCGCGTACAGATAGCCCATCGCGGCTCCGTTGGACCATCCGGAGACGTAAATCCGGGTAACATCGACCTTCCCGGTCGCGACCTCGGCCGCAATGAAATGATCGATCGCGGCCGCGTCCGCATTTTCCCGCCAGGTCGTGTCTCCGGTCTTTACGTCACCGGTTGGGTTCAACTGGCGATACCAATTATCCCATCCAACCCCCTTGTTGTCCGGAAATGGGTAATAGTGCGTCGTTTTGCGTCCCTGGGGAGCCAACACGATGTATCCGACATTCTTCGGATCGTCGGTGAGTGAGACGGAATCCTGGAGGTCAAGTATATTGGTCTGAGTAATCCATCCAGCCGAAAACAGCGACGGATGCAAGTATACGATCATTGGTAACTTGCGATTTGCGCCTGTGGATTTGGGCTCGTAGAGGCAAGCGTAGCGATCGATGCGGTCCGCGTCTTTCCATGGACCGATCAACTTGCCTTCGCCGCAATTGGGTTTGACTTCCGAAAATACCGCCGCTGACGGATCGCCAAATGGCCCGCATGCAGCCGGCGCGACGCTATCCTTGGTCACGCTGCCGCATGAAAATAAGCAGGCGATCATCGCCAGGCAGATGGTTCTCTTCACGACACTGCTTTAACATATCAAGGAGCACGGCGTGCCCTCAAAGATCCTACCTGGGAGCTCTGAACCGCTCGGAGACTGAGGTAGTATCGCTTCTTGTACCGGCGCTGCTTCAGGGCATCTCGAGCAAACAATTGGCGCACAGCGCCCATCGCGCGTGTCCGCCCGCCGGCACAACCAGGATCGCCGCGATCGACAGCTTCGCATTTCCACAGCGACGGCAAATCAAGTCGTCGCCCTCGCAGCGGGCTTCAAACCCGAACTCAGCAATCGCGGCTGGATCGTCGATCAACTCGACCCGTACAAAGTTGGGGTCAGTTTCCAAAGCTTTCCCCGTAAACTCGCGGATCACACGGAGCCAAGCCTTGCGATTCCTTTTGCGACGCCCTCGGTCGGCGATTTCGGATCGTGCGCCTTTAAGCCGCCACCTGTTTATCGGTGGGCGTCACTCAATTCAGATGCGCATCAGTTAGATGCGCACCAGCTTGCGCATTCATGGAATCGAAGAGCTTGGCGACCTGCACGACCATCTGTCGTCCCTGGCGAATCACGAACTTTTCGCGCTCCAATCGCGCCAGATGCTCGGTCACTCTTGGCCGCGAGGCGCCGACCAGGTTGGCGATGTCCTTATGGCTGAAAGATACGCGCAGCAGCGTGCCGCGCGATTCTTCGATTCCAAAGTCTGAACATAGTTCCAGCAGCGCAATCGCTATTCGTTCGTGCAGACCAAGGTTCAGGAAACTCGAGCTGCGCAGCAGGAGGCGATACCACTGCTTCAAATCGTTGCGATGAAATTGCTTGAAGGCGGACTCGGGAGCATTTACGGTAATGCCGTCGAAATCATCCCAACTGACGGTGCCAACGCGGCAATCGTTGTAAGCCTCGCACTGGAAACTGGACTGGCTGATCGGCAGCGCAGGGAATTCGGGAATCGGTCCCGGCGCGAGCATCGCCACCGTGACCCGCTCATTGCGCGCGTTTAAGCAGGTGATCCGCGCAATTCCTGCTAACAGGATGTGAGCATCCTGGGCGAGCGCAACCTCGCGTAGAATCACCGCGTGCCGTTTGTAGTTGGCCAGCGCAAGCGCGCCGACCAGAAGCGCAAGCTCAGGCGGTGAGAGCCACGACAGAGCCTTAAGCCTGCTTAGTCTGTCGAGGTCGGTTTCGCGGGAAGTGTTTCTTTCATTCAAGATCGCACCTCGTGCAGAATTGCACCGCAAGAGAGAATAAACCATACTCCATTGGCGCCGAAAAAGGAAATGCGATGTCACCCGCATAACATATGTCTTGTGCTCTAGAGCACTTGAGAACGAGAACGGAAAATTCCCTATGCAGCAATAGGCAGCAGTCGCCAACTACTCGTTAATGCAAACTACGGCGTACTTTTTCGAACTCGTGTTTATCAGCAGAAATATGAGTTTGCGCCAGAAAACTTTCCAATCGATCGCGATTGACAATGAGTTGACGATTGTCGCGCGAAATCAGATGCTTTCGCTCGAACAAATTCAAATGTTCGGTAATTCGGGGCCGCGAGGCGCCGACTAGGTCAGCCAGGTCCCTGTGCCGGGCCGGCAATGTCAGCCGGATCCTTTTTCCATCGGGGATGCCGAAATTTTCACTCAATTCCAGCAGAATCAGAGCCAGGCGCTCTTCCAAAGTGCAGCTCATGAAATTTGCGCAGCGCAATTGAACCAAATCCCAGCGGCCCATATAGCTCGCTGCCAATTGTTTGAAGTCCGCCGATGCGATTCCCAGCGATATTTCGACGAACGACTCGAGGTCAATCGTGCCTATCTGACAAGGGGTGACCGCTTCGCAGCGAAAGTTGTAACTGATGCCGGGGACCGGCGGCGGGAAGCCGGGTATCATGCCGGGCGCGACCATGATCACCAATGTACGCTGACCCTTGCGATTGCGGCATGTGATTCGCGCCACTCCTGCCAGCAAGATATATGCGGAATCGGGTGAATGTTTTTCGTCGAAAATGATCGTGCGTTTTTCGACTGTGCTGACCGTCAGCGCGTTGGAGAGCTTTTCGAGCTGGCGCGCCGTGAGCCAGGAGATATTCTTGAGGCCCCGCAGTCTTCGGCTGCCGGATGCTCGAACAGGGCGCATCTTTCGAATCTAGCAGGCGGATTGGCGCGCGAGCAGAATAACGCCCGCGACATAAAGTTCATTCGACGAATGTTGTTATCTATGTAACAAATTCGCGCTGACGCTCAATCGCTGTGCAGATCACACAAATGTAGTGTTCCTGCTCCCAAGCAATGGCCCGGCGTCGCGCCGTGCGATCCAGATCAGCAGCACAAGCGCCGGGATCGTCGCGACTGTGGTGAGGATGAAGAACGGCACCCAACCGAGCTTGTCTGCCAGCACGCCCCCCGAAGACGCGACCATCGTGCGCCCCACCGCTGCCAGTGAAGACAGCAGCGCGTACTGAGTAGCGGTGAACGCGGGTGAGCACAGGCCGGAGAGGTAGGCCACCAGGGCAGTGCCCGCCATCGCGCCCGTCAGATTCTCGGCGGCGACGCACAGCGCGAGATAGTCGAGCCGATGGCCGCCCACCGCCTGCAGCACGTAGAACAAATTGCCGGCCGACTGGAGGGCCCCGCACAGTATGAGGGCGCGCATCACACCGAGCTTCGACGTCACCACGCCACCGACCAGGGCGCCGACAACAGTCGCGACGAATCCGACCAGTTTGGAGACGGCGGCGATCTCGTTGAGTGAGAAACCGAGCGAGATGTAGAGCGGCATCGCCATCACGCCCGCCATCGCTTCGCCGAGCTTGTAACCGACGATGAAAAGGACGATCGCCGGCCACATCGGCCGCCGCATGAAGTCGGCGAACGGCCCCGTAACCGCAGTAGCGAGCCAATCGCGGAGCGCATCCCATCCCCCCGTTGCGGTATGCGGCTCGGCCTCTGGCGGCGTCGTTGGCTCGGGCCCGAGGATGAACACGAGCATCCCCACACCCAGCAGCGCCGCCATCGTGGCATAGGCCGCGAACCAACCGTAGCGGGCCGCAACGATCAGCGCGCCGGCGCCCGAGACCAGCATGGCGATCCGGTACCCGGTCTGGATCATGGCGGCGCCGGGGCCCTGCTGCTCGGGCGTGAGGATCTCGACCCGATACGCGTCGATAACGACGTCCTGGCTCGCGGAAAGGAATGCGACCAGCAGCGCCAGCGCCCCCATGAGCGCGAGATCGAACTTTGGTTGACAAGAGCCCAAGGCGAGCGTCGCGGCGACGAGTGCGAGCTGAATGGCGATGCCCCACCCGCGCCGTCGCCCAAGCGGAATCGGCGGCGGCAGCCGATCGATCAGCGGTGACCACAGGAACTTGAAGGCGTATGGCGTCCCGACCAGGGCGAAGGCGCCGATGGCTGCACGGCTCACGCCGGCGGTGGCGAACCAGGCTGACAGTGTCGAAAAGATCAGCAGCAGCGGGATGCCGCTGGCGAAGCCGAGCGGCAGGATCAGCAGCACGCGCCGATCGGTGTAATCCGCCAATGAACGCCGCCAGGGATTCATGCCCTTCGCTTCGCTTGTCACACCCTGTAATCCCGGCATGCTGACTTTATATCACCTGAAATGCCGATATCGCACGTAAAATCGCGATTTCCTGTCTGCTACGGTTGTCGCCGCGAAGGCGGGAGGGAAAATCAAGGGAAAGAATTCTCAGGGGTGTCTTTGACTGAAACGGTTATGGGCGCAATCTTTCCCGCGGCCGAAGTGTCACGGGCGAACAGGACACAGGAACCGTCGCGATAGATCTGCTTCCACCCGGGTTGCGCGATGACCAGTTTGTACGGGGGGTCGTTCTTTTGCCCGACGAGGACGAAATCGTGCGGATAGTTGGCCAGGGTTTCTTTGCCGGCGACTTTCCCATTGGCGAACGCCAGGTAATCGTCAATAACCTTGGGCGGATACACGGTGTCGTAGCGCCCGTCGATGAAGACCTTGCTCGCGGGCGGCATGTGCCAGATGACGTACTCGCCCCATTGGAAGTCGGCCAGGATGTTGCCGCTCAAGCGATGCTCCTTCATGTAGGAGATTGCGCCGACCGGATAAGGATCGTTTGCCGCCATCTTTTTCGAGAAGAGCCCGGTCAGGATCAGCAACTCAAACGCCGCAACCGCGACCATCAACTGATTTATCGTTGCAGAGCGCTCTTTCGCATGCGCCACCGGCAACCCCAAGCGCTCGCGACGAGCCTCGAGCGCCAGCGTCGTATGCCGCGCGAGCGGAGTAACCGTGGCGATCACTGCAAGCGGAAGATTTCTGACCGCAAGCAACGCGGCTGCGATCATCAGAGCCGCGATGGAAATCAGCGCAATGTCGCCACCGCGTGGCGTCTGAATGAAGGTCACACCGAGCGCCACGAACATCGCTAACGCCAGGATCTTGCAGGCGACGCCCCACCCGTGGCTCTGTCTCCAGTGGAAAAGCAATGACTGTGGGAGCGATAGCCAATCGACGATGGCCGTGCGCGTGTGAGGGTTCTGAAGCGCATGGAGGACGGCCTGCCAGGTACCGACGCCGTACGGAGTCGCGAGCGTCGCTATCGTGGAAGCGGCGGTGATCGCCAACAGCCACATCGCCCGACGCATCCCGCGGCCAAGGACCAGGTCCTGACCGAATACCACGGCGGTGAACGTGCCCAGGGCGGCGAGACCCATGATGAAGCCGCCATGCAAATTCGCCCAGATCGCGAGAATCGGAATCGCGAGCCATACGGGGGCGCGGCCACGATAGTTGTACCGCGAAAGAATCGCGAGCAGGGCACTCATCAGGGCAAATGTGAAGATCTGAGGTCTGAACTGGATGTGCATAGCCAACGGCGCGCTTGCGGCGATCAGGATTGCGAACTGGACGCGCGCCGGCGATTCGGTTTCCTCCATTGCCACCGCGAGGAAAAGGATCGTCGCAGCGGAGCAGGCGAACTTCATCAGGTTGAGTCCGACCGTGCCGAAAGCGTTGTATATCGCACCCATCAGAACTTCGGTCAGCCATTCATGGTTGAGCCACAGATGCCCCGGCGCCGAATACGAATACTGATCGTAAAAAATCAGGCGCCGCTGCGCGAGCACGTCCTGTCCGAATCGCACGTGCCCCCATAGGTCCGGGTCCGCCAGCCGCGTCGAATCCGCAACGACGATGGCTATGAAGATTAAGGCAGGTGAGTAATGGAGAAGTGAGACCCTCTTCAGCCGCGACGGCGCCGCCGTTTCGACGTTTATCGATCCGGCAGCCGGCGCACCAACCCCCCGACTTGCGCTCATTGCGAAGGTTCCGCAGAGCTATACGGCTTCGCCACCCCGCTCTCCATCCTCCTCGGCGATGACCGTATCACAACAACTGTCCATTTGCCTCTTCCTTGCGCGTCTGCGTCAAATTCCCACGGCGCCGTGCGCTGCTGACTTCATATCGCCTGAAATGCCGATATCGCGCGTAAACGTCTTCACGATCCGTTCGGCTCGGACAGCGCTTCCTTGATCGCGATTCCCGGTCTGCTACGATTGTCGCCGCTATGGGCGCCTCTTCACCAACCGGAAATAGTTTCAGGCCGCGGCTGACGCAGGACGAGAAAACCGCGGAAACGCGGCGCCGCCTTCTCGACGCGGCTATTGTGTGCCTGATCGATCGCGGCTACGCGAACACGACGACTTCCGAAATCGCGGAGTGCGCCGGCCTTTCCCGCGGTGCACAGCTCTACCATTTCCCCAAGAAAGAGGAATTGCTCACCAGCGCGGTCGAGCACCTTTTCGGGTTGATGTTCGGCGAGATGAAGGAGAAGGTCAGCCGCCTGACCAGTGAGAATGATCGGCGCACCGTGGCGATCGATTTGTTGTGGGAGATTGCCAACGGCCGGCTGGCGACCGCATGGCTCGAGCTGGTTGTCGCGAGCCGCACCGATTCGTATCTGCGCGAGTCGGTGAGCGCAGCGAACGATCGGATGGCGGATTTCATCGATCAATCCTTCAAGGAACTCTTCCCGCGTCCCGATTCGGCCGGCGCCGACTATGAGCTGATCCCGCACATCGCGTTCCTGATCCTCGAAGCGATGGCTCTCCAGGGCAAGACGATGAACCCGAAGCTGACGGCGAGAGTCCTGGATGCGCTCAAGGCTGTGAAGCTGTAGCCGCGCCGTCCGGGCGCCGTACTATTTCTCCGCCGGACGAATTTTCATCGCGACCATCTCGCTTGCCCGCTTCGCCTGCGCTTGCAAGAAAGCGAAATCCCTTACCTGGGAACCGTCGGGCTTGCGCCGTCGCCCTGGTAGCCGGATCGCGCCAGGTAGCGGGCGGGGAAACGACTGTTGAAGACGAACCCGGCAATCAACAATGCCGTCGGCAGCGCAAATCCGGGTACCAGCTTGCCGAAGTTGCCGCCGATGACGACGCCGGTCACAGCGAAGCCGACGTTGACGGTCATCAGTCCGCACCAGACAAGAGTCATCACCAGGTTAAGCCGGATGAAGATCGGATGATCCCAAAATTCGGACGGCGCGTTTTCGCGGGCGTAGGCGGCGGTGAACGGATGGCCGATCACGACCGAGCTCCACGCGGCAACCGCGAAGCATGACCAGATGACGACCACGTTGTAGGCCGGGAACACGGTCGAGTGCAGGCCTATCATCAGGACTGAGCCGATCACGAAGAAGGTCAGCGTGGTCCAGTCCATCAGTCTGATCGAGATGCCGCGGCGCAGCCGCACGGCGATAAATACCAGACAGAGGATTAACCCGCCGCCGGTCGCCACGCGCCAGTGATTGGCGCCGGAAGCAAAGCCGTAGAGGACAAAGGGCCCGAACGACATCAGGCCGATTGCAACGCCCGAAAGTTTTTTATGTTCCGCCACGCGCGCGCCCTCCTTCACTGACAATCGCGCCGAAACCCGGTGCAGGGGCTGGCGCCTGCGCGCGGCGGGCGATGTCGGCCAACAGCAGGAGCATCGCGAGGGGTGCGATTGGAATCATCGCGCGACCGGCGAGTGAGCGCGCGAACAGCGGCAGGAGCCAGAGGAAGGCGAGCAGCGATTTTTCCCACGGGAGGAAACCCGAGCGCCGGCCTTCAATCGCAATCCATGCTATGGGCAGCGCAAGCACGACCAGGTCGTAGTCCATTATGTAGGGCGTCGCCAGCAATATGCCGGTTGCGAGCGCGGCGGCGTGAAGCTCGAATTTCGCGGTTCGCCGCCATATCCAGATGACGGCGAGCGCGGTTATCAAGCTTACCGCGGCTTGGAAGGCGTAAGATGCCGCGACATCGAATCCCAACAGGCGCGCGGCCGCGAAGCCGCTCTGTAGCTTCTCGAATCCGCTGCCGCCCTGCTCGAGCACGACGTGGCGGGTAAAGCTGACGCTGGCAAAAAAAGCCTGCCAAGTTTGTTCACCGAATATCGCGAGTGACAGAGCTGCGAACAATACCACCGTGACCGACGCCGATCCGATCGCGCGCCAGCGGCCGGTGGCGAGTAGAAATATCGGCACGAGCACGCCGTATTGCGGCTTGTAACTCATCAGTCCGAACATCACGCCGGCAAGAATCGGGCGTCGCTTAAGCGTCAGCAGGGCGGCTCCGAGCAAAGCGAGAGTGAGAAATCCATTCTGCCCGTTGGTCAGATTGACCAGCGCGCCGGGAAAAGCGATCGCGAGCCAAAGCGAATCGCGCTCGGGGTCGATCTTCCACAAGACTCCGAAATAAGCGGCGAAGCTTGCCGCGGTCCATGCGATCAAAGACCAGGCGTACGGCAGCATCGCCAGCGGCAACACTATCAGCAGATACATTGGCGGGTAGTGAAAGCCGGCAAAGCCAAGCGCCGGGTCGGCTACCGCCGAGCGTTCGACGGTCCACAGGCGTGCGACGTTGTAAACGGCGGCCGGAGCGCCGTGGAGCGTCAGCCACGACGCAGACCACGGGTCGATGAAGTCGGCGCCGATGGCATGTCCGGCGGGATCGACGAGACCTTTGCTGCGCATCAGCCAGACGACGGCGCTTATGGCGTAAGCTGCGAGGAACAGTTTCGGATATATGACGAGGCGCCGGCGTGTGAGCCACGGCGCTCGTCTGAAGAAGTCGAGTATCGAACTACCCACTAACCTCCGCGCGAGTCTACCCCATAACTGCAATCGACGGCCAGCGGCTCCGCTGCGGGCAATCCAGCGCAAGACGCATCCCTGCCAAAGCGCTATAAGGGTCTGGGCCGGCTAAGCGCCGCGAGGAGAATAACAGATGCTAGGCGACTACCCAGTGATAGCGATGATCGCGACGACGCAGCCGGAGCGCGCCAAACACTTCTATTCGGACGTGCTGGGGCTCAAGCTGGTCGAAGACGGATGGTTCGCGATTGTGTTCACGGCCGGAGGCACGAGGCTCCATATTCAGAAGGTGAAGCAGTTTTCGCCTTTGCCGTTCACGGCGATGGGCTGGACCGTCGCCGACATCGCCGCGACCGTGGCGAGACTCGCGCACAAGGGCGTCAAGTTCGAGCGTTACAAAGAGATGCCGCAAGATGACGCCGGCGTCTGGACGACTCCGGATGGCACTAAGGTATGCTGGTTCAAGGACCCCGACGGCAATACTCTGTCGCTAACTCAGTTCCCTTCGAAGTGAGTAGTCCGACGCGTCAGCGGCGGGCGTCGGCACCGCGGGATACCTCCATCCAGGCGTTGATCAGATCGTCGGCCTCGTCGGGCTCGAGGCGGCCATCTTTCACGGCGGCGAGAATCTCAAGGATCGCGTCATCGCGACTCAGTTTTTCAGTTGCGCCGGGGGTGAATTTCGCCGACTGACTATCGGAGGCCGGCGTTTCAGCATCCGACTGAGTATTCGATTGAGTAGTTGATCCGGTCGCTGACTGAGTAGTGCTGCCGGCCCGATCATGCGAACGGTCGCGCACGTTGCGCGCGGCTTCGCGGATCTTGTCGCGCATCTCGCGCGCGGCGTGGCGCACCCGCTCGCGCATCTCGTGGCGCGCCTCGCGCGATCCGCCGCGCACGGCATCCGCCACCAGGTCGCCGATTTCCTTGCCCAGCTTCGCGAGCCTGTCGCCGACATCGCCGGGAACCGACTCTTCGATTTCGGCAACCGCCCGCTCGACTTCGTGGAGTCCCTCGCTGACGCTGCGTTTCACGTCGCGGGTAACTTCGCGCACGATGGTGCTGGACATCCCGCCGCTCTCGGCAACGAACTGGCCGGCGGCGTCGAGCACGCTGCGCACAAAGGCGGGAATCTCGCCGCCAAGCTCGTCGGCGAGATCCTCGAACGGGGCGGAGAATGCGCCGCTCATGCGCGAGCGGTAGCCGCGGCCGGAGAAATCGCGCTCGCGCGCGTCGGCGCTCGCGACAATCACGTCGGCGCCGCGAGTCTCAACGGCAAGTTTCAGGCGCGCACCCGAGGCCGGGTCGGGACCGATCGGACCGTGAACATGATTGCGGCCGAGCCACTTGAGTCCTGCGGCGTCGACGCCATAGGTGCGGATTCGGCCCCATCCCGCGGAGGCGTCGAGCTCGAGCGAGGCGTTCGCTTCCACTTCCACGTTGACCCGTCCGCGGCTTCTGACGCTCCAGGTTTTATCGGCCGGAAAGGGACCGGCGAGATAGACCGCGCCGCCCACGTCTTCGAGGTTGAGCGCGCCGCCGACGCGGCCGATCCGCGCGCTGCCGCCGACAAAGCCCACCGCGATTTCGCCGGCGATACTGTCGGCCGCGAGCTTGCCGCCTATTTTGCCGATCCGGATTGCGCCAGACAGATTCGAGGCGCGCACTTTGCCGCCGACGACGCCGGCCTCGACGTGGGCGCCATCTTCGATTTCGAGATGTCCACCGACGATGCGGGCGATGAACGGCCCGTGCAGGCCAAGCAGCCGCGCGCCGCCGGCTATTTTTTCGATCGCCACTTCGCCGTCGATGGCGCGGCAATCGAATTCGCCGGCGACCAGGCTGAAAGCGATCGCGTGGGCGGATTCAACCGAGAGCGCGCCGCGGACTTTGAGGCCTTCAACCGAACCGGCTTCCTTGATGGAGACGTTGCCGCTGACGGTGTCGCGAATGGAAATGGCGCCGATGCGGCGCGCGTGGAGATTGCCGCGGACGCGCTTGACGGCGAAGGGGGTGGCGAGATCGGAGACGTTCAGGTCGCCGGCAAGATCTTCGACTTCGACGGTGACGCCGGCGGGGACCGCGATGGTGGCGTTGCCGCGCAGCGTCATTTCGGCGACGCCCGCGTCGCGAGCGAGCTCGGGCGCGGTGTTGGTATCGATCTCGACGGCAGAACGGTTTGCGCCGGAGATTTTCAGATTTCCGGCAGCGCGCAGGATGCGGATCGATTCAACTCCTTCAAGCGTCGTGATGGCCATAGCGGATTTCCTCCGTTGATTTTGCTTGATTGACTGTTCAGTCGTCTTTTGAGCCGGGCTCGTTGAGCGCGGCGAGTGCTTCCGCTGGCGTGAGCTTGCCGCCCTTCAGATCGGCCAGGACCGAGCGGCGCCGCGAGCCGTCGTCGCCGGAAGCCGCGGCCTCGGGAGCGGACTTGGCGGAGTAGCCGAGCGCGGTGATGACTTCGTCGAGGCGCGCGCGCACGGTCGGGTATGAGACGCCGAGTTCACGCTCGACTTCGCGGATTACGCCGCGGTTCTTGACGAAGACCTCGACGAAATCAATCTGCGCACCGCTGAGCTTGAGCAGGGCGGGCGGGGCGAATTCGCCATCGATCGAGATCGAGCAGTCGGGGCATCGCAGGCGCGCGACGGTGAGATTTCCGTCGCATGATGGGCATTTAAGAATTATTGGCCGCATGATGAGTAAGATTCGCCTAAATATTAAGATTGTCAAGTTCAGATTAAGATTCTTAATTTTTCATTGAAACCGCGGATGGCAAGCGGGCTTGCCTGAATCGCAGGCGACAGAGCCGCGATGCGCGCCGCAAGCCGTCTTTTTCACCTATTGATTTCGACGCAAAACGAGCAATTCATACAACTGGTTGTGGTTCTTGGACGACCATGCTCTATCGGTAGTTTCGTTCCGTCAAAATTAATTTTCACTGGACACCGGGGTCGTGGCAAAAGCACGAGTAGTCCGCTTTCGAGTGAGGCGTGCAGTATCGTGACTTTGTGCATGCTGTTCGCGTAGCACAGCAAATCCGCCGGGGGCAGGCTGAACAGTTCATCCCCGAACGCGGAACCAGCCAAGCCCTGACCTCTTCCCGATTCTCTAAGCATGCGGCACGGGGTGCTGCTGGCTCAGGCAATGAACCGAGCCGAGGCCCCAGACCAGGTCCGTCGAGGGGACGGCGACGACGCGGCGGCCGGGGAAGAGTCGGGAGAGCGTCGCGGCCGCGACGGAATCCCGCGGGGATTCGAAGGTCGGCATCAGGACTGCGCGGTTGGCTATATAGAAGTTCGCGTAGGAGGCGGGCAGGCGCGTGCCGTCGTAGATGACGGCCGGTGGCATCGGGAGAGTTTCGATGTTGAAGGGGCGGCCGTCCTGATCGCGCATCGCGCGGAGGCGGTTAAGGTTGTCGCGCAGCGTCGTGTAGTTCACGTCGGCGGGGTCGTCCTCGAGGACAGTGACGATAGTGTCGGGGGCGACGAAGCGCGCGAGGTCGTCGATGTGGCCGTCGGTGTCGTCGCCGGCGATTCCGTCGCCGAGCCACAGCACGTTGGTCACGCCGAGATATGTGCGGAGGTAATCCTCGATGTCGGCGCGGCTGAGCGCGGGATTTCGATTCGGGTTGAGCAGGCATGACTCGGTGGTGAGCACGGCGCCGGCGCCGTTGACGTCGATCGAGCCGCCTTCGAGCACGATTCCCGGTTCGATCACTTCGAAGCCGTAGCGGAGCCCTAGCTTTTGCGGGACGACGTCGTCGAGATCGAATGCGCCGTACTTCCGGCCCCACGAGTTGAAGCGCCAGTCGAGCGCGATCTGATTTGGGCCGACGGGCGAATCGGTTGCGAGGCGGTTGACAAAAATGGGACCGTGGTCGCGCGCCCATGCGTCGTTGGTGGGCAGATAAAATATATCGACAGCCCGAATCGCCGCGCCGTCGTTATTGCCCTGGCGGCGGGCCGCGTCGCGAATCATCACACGCACTTCATCGATCTGCGTTTCATTTTCGTTGTTGGCCATCAGGCGGACGGGCTCGAATTGCGCGATGGCCGCGACCATATCCGCATAGATCGGTGGGATAACGTCGAACTTGCCGGGCCAGGTGTCGAGATTGTGCGGCCATGCGAGGTAACAGGCGAGATGCGGCGCCCATTCGGGCGGCATCCGGTAGGCCGCGAGCAGGCGGCGATGCTCAGGTGAAATGGGATTCACGGTTACGATCGAAAGCGGCGCGTCAGGTCCGCGTAGGCGTCGATTCGGCGATCGCGCAGGAAGGGCCAGTTGCGGCGGACTTCCTCGATCTTGGCCAGGTCGCATTCGACGACCAGCGTTTCCTCGTCGGTGGTGCTTGCGCGCGCGATGACCTCGCCCGATGGATCGGCGACGAATGAAGCGCCCCAGAATTCGAGTTCACCCTCGACGCCGACGCGATTGACGGCCGCGACGAAGATGCCGTTGGCGATGGCGTGGCTGCGCTGGATCGTCTCCCAGGCGTTTTGCTGTTTGGGACGGACTGTTTCCGGCTCGCCATGCCACCATCCGATCGCGGTCGGATAGAACAGGATCTGCGCGCCAGCCATCGCGGTGAGCCTGGCCGCCTCGGGGAACCATTGATCCCAGCATACGAGCACGCCGAGCGGGCCACGCGAGGTGGGGTGCGCGACGAAATCGAGATCGCCGGGGGTGAAGTAGAATTTTTCGTAATAGCGGGGATCGTCGGGGATATGCATCTTGCGGTAGCGGCCGACGATTTTCCCGGCCTCATCGATAACAGCGGCAGCGTTGTAATAGAGGCCCGCCGCGCGGCGCTCGAAGATCGACGCGACGATGATGATTTTCCGCGCCTTTGCCACGGCGCCGAGCGCTTCGGTGGTGGGTCCGGGAATCGGTTCGGCGAGATCGAAAAATTTCGGGTCCTCGGTCTGACACGGGTAGTGCGCGCCGAACAGCTCCTGGGTGCAGACGATTTGCGCGCCGCGCCGGGCGGCCTCCTCGATTTTGGCGATTGCCTTGTCGAGATTGAGACGCGGCTCGGGCGCACAGCTCATCTGGAGGAGGCCAATAGCGACCTTGTCGGCGCGCGATCCCATGACAATTGTGATAGCAACCGCGCGCCGCGCACGCCATCACCCCTGGCGTCTTCCGACGCTCGAAGACTCGCGTCGGTTGCAGCACAATCGAGTTACATGGGGCACGAAAAATTTTCGTCATTGGCAGTTGCATGAACGGCGCTGTGATATTCTAATAAAGCGCGCAAAAGGAACGCGCGTTTGGAGTAATTTATCGGAACTGCCCGCCGCTGATAGCCGGGTCCTGCGCAAGGGAAGGCCGCGAACCCCGCCAGGTCCGGAAGGAAGCAACGGTACCGGCTGACACCCTGTGCCGCAGGGGTGCCTGGCTATCATTCGACGGGCAGTTCCAGTGCGAAAAGATTTCGCGATGGCCGAATCCCTAACGACACATCTCGTACTCGCGCGCAAATGGCGGCCGGAGCGCTTCTCGGAGCTGGTGGGCCAGGAGCACGTGACGCGCACGCTCAGCGAAGCGCTGAAGCGGGGCCGAATAGCGCACGCGTTTCTATTCACCGGGATTCGCGGCGTCGGCAAGACCACGGCGGCACGAATTCTCGCGCGATGCCTCAATTGCGAGAAGGGTCCGACCGCGGAGCCGTGCGGCGAATGTTCGGCGTGCGTGGAGATTCGCGGCGGCCGCTCGCTCGACGTCAGTGAGATCGACGGCGCTACATACCGCAAGATCGAGGACGCGCGCGCGATAATCGAAAACTTGAGCTACCGCCCGGCGCGCGACCGCTTCAAGATTTACATTATCGACGAGGCGCATCAGCTGACCGATTCGGCCTTCAACGCGCTGCTGAAGACGCTCGAGGAGCCGCCGCCGCACGTCAAGTTTATCCTCGCGACGACCGAGCCGCAGAAGATGCCGGAGACGATCCTGTCGCGCCTGCAGCGCTACGACTTTCGGCGCATCCCGTACGCCACGATTCTCGAGCGGCTGAAGGATCTCGCACGGCGCGAAGGGCTCGAGGTCGAGGAGAGCGCGCTGCGGCTGCTCGCGCGCGAGGCCGGCGGCAGCATGCGCGATGCGGAGCGGATGCTCGAGACCGCGATGGCAACGGCAACGGCGTCGGGCAAGGTGACGGAGGCCGAGGTGGCATCGTCGCTCGGCGTCGCGAGCCGGACTACGGTTTTGAAACTGGCCGACGCGATTTTGGAGAAGAACGCGGCCGGAGCGCTCGCGCACGTGCGCGAGCTTAAGAGCCGCGGCGCAAACCTTGAATCGCTGGGGCGCGATCTGCTCGAGACGTTCAGAAATCTCGCGGTCGCGAAACTTCCCGCAAGCGACGCGGACAGCCCGCTCGACGATATTCCCGATCACGAAGTGACGGAGCTCAAGCGGCTGGCCGCGGGCGCGAGCTCGCGCGACCTCATGCGGCTGTTTCGTCTGATGGCCGATTCGCAGGAACAGATTCTTCGCTCGCCGTATCCCGACCTGCTGCTCGAAATGGCGGTGGTACGGATGGCGTCGCTGGCGGCGGTGATCGACGCCGACGAGTTGCTGCGTGCGATCGGCTCGGACAAGACTGCGGCGCCGCCGGCCTCGGGGACTCCACCCGCGCCGTCCGGCGGCGGCTCGAGCAGCCGGGGCGCGGCGAAGCCGGAGGCCGCATCGAAGGAACAATCCAGTGGTGCGCGGCGGCTGCGCGTCGAGGGCGAAGTCAAGGCCGATGCGCCGCTTCGCCACGAGGTTCAAGACAACAGCCCGCGTGAACTTCCCGAGCTGCGCGATTTCATCCGGGGCCGACGCGCTGCGCTGGCCGGTTTCATGGAGCAGGGCGCGGGACTTGTGCTCGACGGCGATCTGCTGACGGTCACGGCGCGAAACGACATTTACGTCCGCTATCTGAACGACAACAAGACGGTGATTGCGGAGCTTGCGAGCGAGCATCTTGGCCGCGCGATTCGAGTCGAGCTTTCGACCAACGGGGTGGCGAAGCTTGCTGCTGCCGGCCGCGCTACGATCCCGCTCGGCGGCAACGGCCTGACGCGAGAATTGCCGTCTGCAGCGGCGGCGGATACAAATAATCCGATTGCGACGAAGAACGCGCAAAAAGAGACGGCGGCATCGAAGCCTGTTGAACCAACCGGAGAAATCGCGCCGACGCCGCCGGCGATGGATGCTGCGCGGCGCGCAGCGACACCCGAGGAACGGCAAGCGGTGCGTGCGGATCCCGCGGTGCGAAGAGTGTTTGATACGCTGGACGCGCGGCTGGTGGAACTCAGGATACCGAATCTCGCGCCGGCTTCGGCGAGGGAAGGCGGCGACCCGGAATCAAGGTAGTACGCCGCGCAGGGGAGCACGCGGCAAGGAGCAATCAGAATGGCAGAAATAGACTTGTCGGCATTGATGCAGCAGGCGCAAGCGCTGCAGTTGCGAATGAAGGAGATGCAGGAAACGGCGTCAGCCAGAACCGTTGAGGCTCAATCGGGCGGCGGGATGGTGCGCGTGGTCGTTGACGGCTCGCTGCGCCTGCGCAAAATAGAAATCGATGCCGCGATCGTCGCGGCCAACGACAAGTCGATGCTCGAAGATCTGATCCTGGTCGCCGTTAACGACGGGATGGCGCGCGCGCAGAGGATGCTCGCCGACGAGATGGGCAAGCTCGGTCCGCTCCAGGGTCTGCAGATCCCCGGCTTCGGCACCGAATGACGGAGCGCGGGATGCCGGAAAACCTGAAGCGCCAGGACGGCCTGCCGCCTGCGATGACGCGGCTTGTCAAAGAACTGTCGCGGCTGCCCGGGATCGGCGAGAAGACAGCGTCGCGGCTGGTGTTCAATCTGCTCAATCGGCCGCGCGACCAGGTGATCGCGCTGGCCGAAGCGCTGCTCGAAATGAAAGAGCGTGTCGGTCTGTGCTCGGGATGCTTCGGGCTGTCGGACCATCCACGCTGTCAGATTTGCGACGACGAGGGACGCGAACGGGAGGTGATTTGCGTAGTGGAAGGGCCGGCGGACTTAATGGCTATCGAGCGAGCCCGCAGTTTTGGAGGCGTGTATCACGTGCTCAATGGCGCGCTCGCACCGTTGGACGGCATCGGCCCCGACGACATCAAGATGAAAGAACTGATTGCCCGCGTGAGCCCGCCCGCGGTCGTTCGCGAGGTGATAATCGCGACCAATGCGACCGTCGAGGGCGAGGCGACCGCGCTTTACATCGCGCGCGCGCTGAAACCGCTCGGCGTGAGGACGACGCGGCTGGCGCGCGGACTGCCAGCCGGCGGCGACCTCGAATACAGCGACTCCGCGACTCTGACCAGTGCGCTCAGCGGCCGCCGCGAACTCTAGCCCACGTGCAAACAGTCTTCGGCCAACCCATCAGGTCAGGAACGGCGGCGCGTGCGCGACGGCAATCGTGGCTCGGCGCGTGCGCGGCGATATTTGCGATAGCACTGTCGGCGTGCGGTCCGTCAAAGCCGTTGACGCCGGCAGAGAGGGGGCGAATCGCGTACGTGACCACCTGCATGGTTTGCCATAACCGCGATCCCAACCTGGCCGGCAGCAAGGGACCGGCGATCGCGGGTTCATCGCGCGAGTTGGTTGCCGATCGCATTCTGTATCTCAAGTATCCGCCCGGATACAAACCCAAGCGCACGATGCATAACATGCGTGCGCAGCCTCAGCTTAAGAATAAGATCGACGACTTGGTGGCTTTTCTTGCCGAGGCAGCGAAGAAGAAATGAAGCAGCCGCGGTTGGCGCTGCTTATGCTTTCTTTTTAGCGAGAAACTTCGGCTGAACTCGAAATTAGGTGATGGGCGGTTTTGAAATTGTGAGGTGGACTAGGCCGGACTAGCCGGGACGAAGCGGGACCGAAATTCGGTAGTGTATCCTCAACTCCGAATCGGGCGTAGGATTTTACGGTCGATCTTTACCCACAACCGGGCGCCGTATCGCATTTGGCGTCTCCGCCCGAAAGGATATTTCGCCATGGCTTTTGAACTTCCAAATCTCCCATACAGTATGGACGCGCTGAAACCCCATATCTCCGCCGAGACGCTCGAGTATCATCACGGCAAGCATCACAAGGCCTACGTCACCAAGCTCAACGAACTGGTGGTGGGCACCAAATTCGCGAGCGCTTCGCTCGAAGAGATTGTGAAGACGGCGGAACCGGGGCCGCTCTTCAACAGCGCGGGGCAGCATTGGAATCATTCCTTCTACTGGAAATCCTTGAGTCCGAAGGGCGGCGGCGAACCCGGAGGTCCGGTCGCCGATGCGATCAAAAAAGGCTTCGGCAATTTCGATGCGTTCAAGAAAAAATTCAGCGAGGTTGCCGCTGGTCACTTCGGCAGCGGATGGGCGTGGCTGGTGCGCGCGAAGGACGGCTCGCTGCAAGTCATCGCGACCCATGACGCGGGATGCCCGATACGCGAAGGTCAGACCCCGATAATCACCTGCGACGTTTGGGAGCATGCGTACTACATTGACTATCGCAACGCGCGTCCCAAGTACGTCGAGGCGTGGTGGGAACTGGCCAACTGGGATTTCGCAAACGCGAATTTCAAATAGTCAACAGTCAAGGCGCGACGCCTTCGCCCAGGATGCGATCGCTTATCTGTGCTCGAACGATTGCCGCGTGACGCCGGGCGCGATTATTGCGGTTTACGGACGCGCGTGAGACGCGCGCCGGATTCAACTGTGCGCGGCCGCGGCGTGTGAATCCGCCAAGTGGAGCTGCGATCTATGCGGCATCGCCAGCCGATCAGCGATCACGCGGTACACATCGGCGTTCAATCCCATCCCGACGTGACTGCCCATCACTTCGACGTTTTCCACC
>Ga0187864_10001827_pt1 | contig 19649 bp, 18 predicted proteins | sample June2016WEW_11_4_FD_132985 | JGI IMG/M metagenome (GOLD analysis project Ga0187864, IMG submission 132985) | Peatland microbial communities from SPRUCE experiment site at the Marcell Experimental Forest, Minnesota, USA - June2016WEW_11_40 | ecosystem: Environmental > Terrestrial > Soil >...
AGCTCAGGCCATACACGATCGCAGCCCGCGCCGGAGTGGCCCCTTTATAAAACTGAATTGTGCGGCGATTCCTGCCGGTCTACTGGAAAGCGAACTCTTTGGCCATGACCGTGGCGCGTTCACGGGGGCTTTTGCCACCCGAATGGGGCGCTTCCAACTTGCCGATCGGGGCACGCTGTTTTTGGATGAAATCGGCGAATTGCCCCTAGATTTGCAGCCAAAGCTGTTGCGTGTCCTCCAGGACCAGATGCTGGAGAAACTCGGAAGCACCCGCACCGTCCGCATCGATGTCCGGATTGTTGCGGCTACGAACCAGAACCTGGCGCGGATGGTGGAAGAGCGAAGGTTTCGACCCGACCTTTACTACCGATTAAACGTGTTTCCCATTGATCTTCCCCCTCTCCGCAGCAGGTCTGATGATATCCCTGCGTTGGTCGAATACTTCATGCAAAGGTTCTCACGCGAAATGGGAAAACAAGCTGGGAGGATTCCCGCCGAGGTGATGCAGGTCTTGCGACTTCATGACTGGCCGGGAAATATTCGCGAACTCGAGAATTTCATTAAGCGCGCCGTCGTCATGTCCACTGGCACCGTTCTCCGCCCGCTTTTCGGCGAGCTGAAGCGCCTGCCGAGCCAACCTTCACCGTCGGCCAAGCGAACTCTGGCGGAGGCCCAGAAAGATCACATTGTGGAGGTCCTCCGTGACACGCGGTGGGTACTGGGGGGAGACCATGGGGCCGCCGCGCGGCTGGGAATGCCGCGGACCACCCTGGTTTACAGAATGCGCAAGCTCGGTATTGTTCGCGAGCAAGGAGCCGGGCCCTTTCGCAGCCGTCCCACCGAGTTGCCGGATTCGCCCGCCGAGCTGATTACTGATGGGCAGGAGTCCCCGTTGGGAAGGACCGAAGGGTCAATCGAAGCGGAATTTTCAAACGTGGGAACAGCTTAAAGCGCAGCAGGCTGATGCACAGTTCGCGGGAGAGCGACAATGCCGAAAACATGGTTCGTCGCGGGCGCGACATACGACGTCGACGGCGGGCAGCAACTCGTGGCCGGCTAGCCAAAATCGTGGGCAAACCAACATCAGACAAGAGAAAATCGCAAAGGAGGAATGACCATGAGCAGAATCTCGTACGGACTGGCAATGATCGTCGCGGCGGGGCTCGCACTTCTGGGCGGCAGGGCCTTCTTCGCGCAGGACAAGTACAGCGTGCGAGTGCCCAATGGGCTCGCCTTCTCGGAGTTCAGAGGATACGAGAGCTGGCAGCTTGTCTCCATCAGTCAGAACGGAAGCCATATTGCTGCGATTCTCGCTAATCCGGTGATGATCAAGGCCTACTTGGCCGGCGTTCCCGGCAACGGCAAGCCTTTCCCCGACGGTGCCAAGATGGCGAAGATCCATTGGAACCCGAAAAAGATGGAGACGTTCCCCGCAGCGACGGTGCCAGACACCCAGCATGACGTCGACTTCATGGTGAAGGACAGCAGGAGGTTCGCGGACAGCGGTGGGTGGGGATGGGCCGCGTTCGGCTATGACGCTGCATCCGATACGTTCACGCCCGCCACCTTGGCTGACAAGCCGCCGCAGGCGAAGGACGCCAAGTGTGGGCTAGCGTGCCACACGATCGTGAAGACAAGAGATTACGTGTTCACGGCGTACGCGAAGAGGTGAAAGGGGCGCAGGGTTGTGATTACCGCCATGCCCTCCTGAGCCGGGCTAATCCTGGGGGGTTGTGGGGTTCTGCTTTAACAGCCAAATACTAGAGTGGAGGAGGTATCATGAAACAAATTTTCTTGCTGGTTGCACTTGCCGCGGCCGCAGGAGCTGTTGCCGTCACGGTGTCCGCATCTCGAGTCACCGCTCAACAGGCGACTCCGGTCTTCGTAACCCAAATCCCCCGGGGATACCGCGACTGGAGGTTGATCTCCGTAGCTCACGAAGAAGGCAACCTCCACAGCTTCACCGCCGTTCTGGGCAATGATGTCGCGATCAAGGCCTACCGCGAAGGGACGCTCCCGTTCCCGGACGGCACAATCATTGCCGCTTTGCATTACACTCACGCCCCGTCTGCGGAAAACAACAAAGTCTTTGGCCGTTCCCAATCTTTCGTTGCCGGGCCCCCTACCAACATTCAGTTTATGGTCAAGGACTCAACAAAGTACGCCGCGACGGGCGGCTGGGGGTTCGCTCACTTCAACACGGACGGTAAACCTGGCGACGAGGCGTTCATGAAAACCTGCTTCCCTTGCCACGCGCAGGCCAAAGCTAGCGACCTTGTCTTCACCCATTACGCTCCTTGATATAAAGAATCGAAACCTGGGACGTCGAGGCTACGCACGCTAGATGGGCTCACACAGGCGACGCAAGGAGGCGACCATGAAAAAGGGGGATTGGGTGGTTGCCTTCAGATCGATTTCGGATGAATCGGCCCTAAATCAACAAGCAGAAAAGGAGAAAAGAGGATGAACACGTTTACTACGAAAGATGGAACGCCAATCTACTACAAGGACTGGGGAACGGGTCCGGTCGTTGTGTTCTCGCACGGATGGCCGTTGAATGCCGATGCTTGGGACGCACAAATGCTGTTTCTCGGGCAGCGGGGTTATCGTCTCATCGCACATGATCGTCGAGGCCATGGACGTTCGGGCCAGACTTGGCATGGGAACAATATGGATCAGTACGCAGACGATCTTGCCGAGTTGATGGAGCATCTTGATCTTAAAGATGCCACGATGGTCGGCCACTCCACGGGGGGAGGCGAGGTTGTCCGCTACATCGCCCGGCACGGCCAGAAGCGTGTGGCCAAGGTGGTTCTGATTGCCGCCGTTCCCCCGCTGATGCTGAAGACGGAAAAGAATCCAGGCGGTTTGCCGCTGTCGGTATTCGATGATAACCGCGCCGGTGTCGTCAAGGACCGCTCGCAGTTTTTTAAGGACCTGAGTCTTCCCTTTTATGGCTACAACAAACCGGGTGCGAAAGTCTCCGAGGGAGTTCGGGAATAATTCTGGTTGCAGGGGATGCAAGCCTCGATCGTTGGCGCCTACGAGTGCATCAAAGCTTTCTCCGAAACGGATCAAACAGAAGACCTCAAGCAAATCGATGTCCCAGCGCTGGTAATTCAGGGGGATGCCGATCAGGTCGTGCCGATCGATGATTCGGGGAGACTGAGTTCAAAGCTGATGAAGAACGCGGCCCTGAAAGTGATTGCCGGCGCCCCCCACGGCCTGTGCACAACACATGCGGATGTCGTCAATCGGGAACTTCTCGCATTTCTTGAGAAAAAGGCGTGTGCTGCGGGACATTGACGAATTTCAACACAGGCTACGGATGATACGGCCGCACGGGGTTGGCAAAGTCTCACGAAGCCGGATTGCCACAAAGGGCTATCGTTGTCGAATTCGACAGCTATGACTTCGCGCTGGCGGCTCTCAAAAGCGAGGCTCACCAAAAGGCGCTCCGGGCACTCGGCTCGGGCGCGGAACGCGACTACCGCATCGTTGAAGGTGGTTGACGCTCGCACTCAACAAATCTGGCTTTCGATCTAAGTGAACGCAAAGAAAGGGCGTGGCTAACCCGAACGTTGACAATCACGCACAAACCAGAGAATAATACTCAAAAGGAGGACACCATGACCCAAACCAGTGCTACACAACAACGCAGCGAGCAGGTACCTGACAAGAATGTGGCGCGTATGAAACGGATCGCTTTTTTGGTGGTTACAGTTGCAACGGTAGCCGGAGTTGTCACCTCCACGTTCCCCCCGTCTGGACGTGCCGACAGTGAGGCCGCCCCGGTCTTCGTAACCCAAATTCCCCCCGGATACCGCGACTGGAGGTTGATTTCCGTGGCCCACGAAGAAGGCAACCTCAACAGTTTTGCTGCCGTTTTGGGCAACGATGTAGCGATCAAGGCCTATCGCGGAGGGAAGCTTCCCTTCCCGGACGGCACAATCATTGCCGCTTTGCACTACGGCCACGTCCCGTCGGAGGAAAACAACAAAGTCTTTGGCCGTTCCCAATCTTTCGTTGCCGGGCCCCCTACCAACATTCAGTTTATGGTCAAGGACTCAAAAAAGTATGCCGCGACGGGCGGCTGGGGGTTCGGTTTCTTCATAGATGTCAAGCCCGTCGGCGAGGCGCAGATGAAATCCTGCTTTCCCTGCCACTCGCAGGAAAAAACTCGCGACCTTGTCTTCACCCGTTACGCACCTTAATAGAGGGAACGAAATGCTTTTCAGAGCAATAATCTCCCCGCGTAGCGTGCTCCTCTCGGCCAAAGACTTGGGGAGGATTGATGCAACAGGCAAGTCAGAAAAAGATAAGGGTGAGAAGACGTGGAACCGAATACAAACGTGTTTCTCGTGCATGGAGAGACTACGGCGATGACGCTCGCTAACGCAATGACCTCAATATCATGGGGAACCTCAATGAAGAAAATGGCTTTTCTAGTCCTCATTACCGGTGTCGTCGGCTACGGTCAAGTGCCAGGAACGAGCGCGACGAAATCTGACGCGGCGAAGATCGCATCCGCTCTTCGGGCGGGGCCGAGGTTTGTTACTCGAAACGCTACGGTGCTGGACTGGCCCAAGCAGCCCAAGGGCGAGTTCCAAGTTCTCAGGGCCGGCAGCAATGGGTGGACCTGTCTTCCGGGTTTTCCTGGAGCCGCCCATGATGAACCCGGCTGCTATGACAAGGTCTTTCTGCAGTTTTTCAAAGACAGTATTGCCGGTCGCACGCCGAACGTGAAGAGTGTCGGAATCTCCTACATGTATGGCGGTAAATGGGTGCCCAACACCTCGCAGGCGATGGGACACGGTCATGAATTCCACGTTGGGCCGCACATCATGATCATTGGACTGGATCAACAGATGATGCGCGGACTGAACCAGGACGGATCGAATGGTAAGCCTTATGCCAAACATCTTCCGGGTCACACCGAGCTATATTTCGTGGTCCCGATCCGCCAATGGGATGACGCGCTGGGAGTCGGGGCTGCCGGCCCAGTAACGCGATGATGGTTGGGGATATCGGATCGACGAACGAAAAGCTGCGGCGATGACGCGTGCAGGCTAGGCGAAGCGAAAACGCCGGCACAACGTTGACCGGCCTTTCTCTGTTGAGACCGGTTCGGTCGTGAACTCGAAAAGCAAAAAATACAGAGGGAGCACTGAGATGGTGAATACATATAGAGCCGTAGAAATATCATCGCCCGGCGTTTTTCACGTTGTCGAGCGAGCTATGTCCGAACCTGGTCCCGGCCAGATTCGAATTCGCGTGGAAGCATGCGGTGTTTGTCACTCGGATGTGGCGACAGTCGCAGGAACCTATCCCGGGCTGCGTCTGCCGCGCGTGCCCGGGCACGAAGTGGTTGGTCGAATCGAGGCCCTGGGTTCAGGCGTATCCCGTTGGAAAATCGGCCAGCGCGTCGGGGTTGGGTTCCTCGGAGGCGAAGATGGAGTGTGCGAACCATGCAGGCGCGGAGATATGGTGAATTGCCAAAACCCTGTCGTGACCGGAATAACTAGGGACGGGGGATATGCGGAGCTAATGATCGCCGAAGCGCGTGGTATTGCTGCCATCCCCGATGAACTCACCTCCGTTGAAGCCGCTCCACTTCTCTGCGCGGGACTCACCACCTACAACGCTCTTCGGAATGCCGGCCTCCGGGGCGGAGATTTAGTGGCTGTGCAGGGTGTTGGCGGACTTGGGCATCTTGGCATCCAATTCGCCCGGCACCTGGGATTCCGCACCGTCGCGATCGGGAGGGGTAGTGACAAGGAAAAGCTGGCGAAAGACCTGGGCGCACATGTGTACGTCGATAGTGCGGTCAAGGATCCCTCGGCCATACTCCAGGGCCTGGGGGGAGCGAGGGCGATTCTCACGACTGCACCTGATGGCAGCTCTATGGGACCGTTGGTGTCCGGTCTTGCCGCCAGAGGCAAGCTCATTGTGGTGGCGGTACCCCAGGACGGGATCCAATTGAATGCGTTTCCGCTGGTCTTTGGAGGTCGATCGATTTACGGGACCCTGACGGGCACAGCCATAGATAACGAGGACACGCTCACCTTCAGCGTGCTCGAGAACATCCGTCCCATGATCGAAACAGTTCCGCTCGAGCAGGCTGCTGAAGCTTACGCCCGCATGATGCAAGGGAAAGCTCGTTTCCGCATGGTCCTGACCACAGGTCAGTAGATTCCGGCTGTCAATTTTCAACTTGGTATTGGAGGGAGAAAACACTATGCGGAACAACGAGCCCGAAACGCGACAACGACAAGAACTCGTCGGTAAAGCTGGCTTGAAGCCTTCCGCGCGATGCTGTACAAAGGGCAACGCTTCAAAGGACGGATCGGGACAAAGGAAAGGGTACCTGACCGTTTCTGACTCACCGCACTTCTGGTGATCGATCCGTATAACGATTTCATTTCCGAGGGCGGCAAAGTATGAAATCGTTTGAACGCGCATGAATCGACATTCATCTACCTCAGCTTCGGACCGTCGCGCACTTGGTGTGGCAGGCATCGTGGGATTTGTCGCGCTGGCTTTGTGTTCCGACGCGAATGTACTCGCGAGGTTTCACATCATGAATACTGCCGAAGCGGAAGACGGTTTTATCGGTGCATCCCCCCCCCCCGAAAACTAGCTGCTTACGCGACCTTGGAACGAGGATTTCACTCTTCACTCGGCGACGAAGGCGCCATGCCTGACTTGGCCGGCGCCATCGGATGGCTCAATTCAGCTCCGTCGAGCCGCAAGTCGCTTCGCGGAAAGGTGGCGCTGGTTAACTTCTGGACTTACACCTGCATCAACTCTCTGCGGCCTTTGCCGTACGTGAAGAGCTGGGCCGCAAAATATAAGGATGCGGGATTGGTTGTGATCGGTGTCCACACGCCGGAGTTTTCGTTCGAGCACGAACCGGTGAACGTGGAGAATGCTATACGCAATTTGAACGTTACTTTTCCAGTCGCCATCGACAGCAACTGTAGGATCTGGCAATCGTTTAATAACCAGGCTTGGCCTGCCCAGTATCTCGTCGACGCGAAAGGGCGAATTCGCTATCACCACTTCGGGGAGGGTGACTATGGCGATCTCGAGCGTGTCATTCAGGAACTCCTGAAGGAAAACGGAGCAACTGGGCTCGGCTCTAACACGACGAGCATAGCCGGCACTGGAATCGAGGCCGCTCCTGACTGGGCGGATGCGCGATCTCCTGAAACCTATATCGGATACCACCAGGCCCAGAATTTCGCCTCGTCCGAAAGACTGCATAAAGATTCAATCCAGGTATTCAGTGCGCCCGCGAAACTCTCGTTAAACCATTGGGGATTGAGCGGGTCGTGGAACGTCAATGCTGAGAGCGCCGTGCTCCAGACAGTGCCTGGAAAGATCGTGTTCCGGTTCCACAGCCGCGACCTGCATCTGGTGCTGGCCCCTGCGAAGGATGCCAAGCCAGTACGCTTTGTCGTGAGATTGGATGGCGCCGCTCCCGGCGAAAATTGCGGCGTTGACACTGCCCCGGACGGCTCCGGCGAAATCCGGGAGCCCCGGCTCTATCAGCTCATCCGGCAAAAAGGTTCAATCGTAGACCGAACCTTCGAGATCGAATTCCTCGATCCTGGCGTTCACGCCCTTGACTTCACGTTTGGTTAGAGACTTCGAGGAACGAAGTTATCGGCCACTCTGCTGGATCACAACGGAGATGAAATGATGACACTACCCAGGAGGAAGCCATGAGCACCAACGAAGCACGCAGTAACGACGCGACCAGTGACCCGACCGGCGCGAGAGTCGACTTGAAGCTTGAGGTGGTCGTCATCCCCGTCTCGGATGCCGACCGCGCGAAGGAGTTCTATACGAGACTCGGGTGGCGGCTTGACGCCGACTTCGCCGCCGGTGACGACTTCCGGGTGATTCAGTTCACGCCGCCTGGCTCTGGGTGTTCGGTTATCTTCGGCAAGAACGTCACCGCCGCGGCGGCCGGCTCCGCGCAGGGGCTGTACATGGTCGTTTCTGACATCGAAGCCGCTCGCGAAGAACTGCTCGGCCGCGGCGTCAAGGTCAGCGAAGTCTTCCACGACGCCGGCGCTGTGCACGCGGGCACGGACGAGCCCTACCTGTTTGGGCGGCTCCGGGTCAGCGGTCCGGACCCCGAGCACCGCAGCTACCGTTCGTTCGCCTCCTTCCATGACCCGGACGGTAACGGTTGGCTGCTGCAGGAGATCACGACGCGGCTTCCCGGGCGTGTCGCCGGCGACACGGCGTACGCGTCGGCTGGCGAACTCTCGCAGGCGCTGCGGCGTGCCGAGGCCGCCCACGGCAAGCATGAGAAGCGCATCGGCAAAGCAGACCCGAACTGGCCGGAGTGGTACGCCGAGTACATGGTGCGCGAGCAGGCCGGCGAAGAACTGCCGCAATGAACGGCTGCGCCGCGATCGTCACCCGCCGCGGTGGGGTTGGCCTCGATCTTTCGTAAAGGAGATACCTCGTGTCACAGAATTTCGATGCGATCATCATCGGGACCGGGCAGGCGGGTCCGTCTTTGGCGGCGCGATTTTCGGGCGCGGGCATGGCGGTCGCCATTATTGAACGCCACAAGTTTGGCGGCACATGCGTCAATACGGGATGTTTCCCGACAAAGACGATGGTGGCCAGCGCGTATGCGACCCATCTTGCCCGCCGGGGCGTCGAATTTGGGTTTGATGTCAAAGGTGATGTGCGCATCGATATGAAACGTGTTAAGGCACGCAAGGATGAAATTTCCGGGCGGTCGAGCCGGGGAGTCGAAGAATGGTTGCGAGGACTCAAAAATTGTACGGTCATCCAGGGCCATGCCCGCTTCCAGTCGCCCCGCACTGTCGTGGTCAACGATGAAGTCCTCGAAGCCGACAAAGTTTTCATCAACGTTGGCGGGCGTGCCTTCGTCCCCGCGATCCCAGGGATTCATGATGTACCGTTTCTTACCAACTCATCGATGATGGATATCGACTTTCTGCCGGAGCATCTGGTCATTGTGGGCGGTGGTTATATTGGATTGGAATTTGGCCAGATTTATCGCCGCTTCGGGAGCGAAGTCACGATTGTAGAGATGGGGCCGCGCGTAATTGGGCGTGAAGATGAGGATGTTTCCCAAGCCGTGAGCGAAATCCTGGAGATGGAGGGGGCTCGGATTCGGCCGAATGCGAAATGTATATCGCTGGCGAAGCACGAGGGCCTCATCGCCGTCGGCGTCGAATGCGAAGAGGGTCCGCCGGAAGTAATCGGTACGCATGTTCTTCTGGCCGTGGGACGTACTCCCAATACGAGCGACCTGGGTCTCGACCAGGCCGGGGTTGTGACTAACCAACGCGGCTACATCACCGTTGACGACCAACTGCAAAACAACGTGCCCGGAATCTGGGCCCTGGGTGATTGCAACGGCCGTGGCGCCTTTACGCATACTTCCTACAACGACTATGAGATCGTCGCCGACAATCTCTTCAACGCAGACCATCGTCGCGTGTCAGACCGGATCCAGGCATACGCTTTGTATACGGATCCGCCGCTGGGCCGATGTGGCATGACGGACGCCGAAATACGAAAGTCCGGGCGCGCTGCACTCGCTACGAAGTATCCGATGAGCCGGGTGAGCCGGGCCGTTGAGAAAGCTGAAACACAAGGCTTTATCAAAATCGCTGTTGATGCGGAAACAAAGCAAATTCTGGGTGCGGCAATCCTGGGGGCCGGAGGCGACGAAGTAATTCATGTCTTGCTGGACGTCATGTATGCGAAGGCCCCGTATACAGTGGTACAGCGCGCCATGCACATCCATCCGACGGTGGCGGAATATCTCCCCACCGTCTTGTCCCAACTGGAACCCTTTGCGTAGGAGGCAGTCACGGCCGGCCAGCGGCCGAGGTTTACGCGCCCATGATGAACGGCAACGCACAGTTTCTCGTCATCCTGACGATGTAAAAGGCGTCGACAACGTGATCGAGAGAAAAGGAGAAGATGATTTATGTCGCACCATTATTCCGGTCCGGATTTTGGCTTCCCCCACGGGGACGCACGCCTTGACCTTACTGACCTGTATGCCTTTCCCAAGCCTGGGGATGTTGGCAAGTCGATCCTGATTATGAATGTGCATCCATCCGTCGGTCTAAACCCGCCTGGGCCCACGACACCCGAACCGTTCGGGCCCGAGGCGGTATATGAGCTTAAGATTGACACTAATGGCGACGCCATCGGCGACATCGCATACCGGGTGCGCTTCTCGTCCCACGAGGGCGGAGCACAGACTGCGATTGTGCGCCGAGTTGAAGGCGAGCAGGCCGCCGGGAGGGGCGACAGTGGGCAGACCATTATCGAAGGAGCGCCCGTCTCGACCGGGCGGGATGGGCGGGTGACCGAGGCCGGGGACTACCGCTTCTTCGCCGGCTGGCGCAGCGAACCCTTTTTCTTCGACACGCTGGGCGCCCTGAACAATCTCCAGTTCACCGGCCAGGATTTCTTTGCCGACAAAGATGTATGCAGCATCGTACTGGAGGTTCCCAACTTTGCCCTGGGCTCTAAAAGGATTGGCCTGTGGCATCGCACCTTGGACGGCGCCGGTGGGAAATGGGTTCAGGCGGACCGCGGCGCCAGGCCCTCCCAGTCTGTATTCCTGACTGGTACGGCGAAAGGCGCCTACCTTGCTGGGGAGCCATCGGACGATGCCCGTTTCGTCCCCGTCTTCGCGCACTCGCTGGAGCACTCGGGTGGGTATACGCCAGAGGAAGCAGCGCGAGTGGCAGGGACTCTACTGCCAGACATCCTTTCCTATGATCCCACGCGTCCGGCGTCCTTCCCGGACAATGGCCGAGCACTCGCCGACGACGCTATCGATGTTTTCCTTTCCATCCTTACAAATGGAAAGGTGAAGCAAGATCAAGTAGGGCCCCACAAAGACCTGCTCACCGCCTTCCCTTACGTCGGCCTGCCGCACAAGGCCCGATCTGGGGAACGGGTGGCCGCGTCAGCGTAGGCAGTCAACATCCAAACAACGGCGCAGGACTCGAACGTGAAGCGCAGAGAATGGGCGCGATGATCCGGAAAAGTGGCAGGCGTGGATGCGCGAGAAGCATCCACGCCTGCTGGTGATCTGGGGCAAGTATGAGCTCTCGTTCGACTCCTCCGAGCCGGAGGCTTACCGCCGCGACGTGCCGAAGGCGGAAGTGCACATCGTCGATGGCGGGCATTTTGCGCTGGATGCCGCAGCAGATCAGATTGCCCAGTTCGTCCGGGAGTTTATGAAGTAGAGGCGGGGAACGCACCCGCAGCGTACTTCGGAAAGAAGTTAGAAATGGAAAATGCACAGAAAACAGCCATCGTTACCGGAGCCTCACAGGGGATCGGCGCGGGGGCCGTGCAGGCGTTCTTGCAGCGTGGTTATCGCGTGGTTGCAAACTCGCGAAACATTACCAGAGCCAGTCCGTTCCCGGCGTCTGTGGATCTTGCGCTGGTCGACGGAGACATCGGCGACCCGAAGACGGCGGCAATAATTGCGGATACCGCCGTGACCCGATTCGGCCGGGTCGACGCGCTCGTCAACAACGCCGGCATCTATATCTCGAAGCAGTTTACTGACTACACGTTGGACGATCTGCGGTCTCTTGTTTCGGTCAACATCGATGGTTTTGTCTTCATCACCCAGCTCGTAATCAAACGGATGTTGACTCAGCAGGCCGGCGGCAGCATCGTCAATATCACGGCGGCGCAGGCGGATCACCCGATCGCCGGAATAAACGCGGCGGTTTCGATGATCACGAAGGGCGGCCTTCAGGCCGCCACGCGGAGCCTGGCGATGGAATATGCGAAACAGGGGATACGCGTGAACGCCGTCGCGCCCGGCGTGGTGGATACGCCTTTACACAGCGGTGTCCCGAAGGATTCTCTGGTTAACCGGCAACCGACGGGGCGGATTACCGAGGTGAAAGACATCGCGGACGCCATCCTTTATCTGACGGAAGCCCGTCAAGTGACCGGCGAGGTGCTGCACGTAGACGGCGGTGCGCACGTTGGCAAATGGTAACCCGCAAAGGCTCTCCGCCGGTCAGAGCCGAGCAGGGGTTGAGGAAACTTGGCTTCGATCTGATGCCCCTGCCTCCGAACATTGTGACGGACGTGGGCGAGATTGGGAGTTGCAACGACAGCGGAGATGAGAGCCATGGCGTTGATCCAACGCAGATTGCTCCAGCGATCGTGAGATTCCACGCGTGCACGGTACGCGCAATCTGTACGGTTTTCAAAAACAGGTGGCCAACCTGCGCGGGCGAGGAGCGCCCTCGGTTGGTCCGCGTGGCGCAACGGTGTCGGATGGCGGTGGGCCGACACCGGCGACTGACTGTGGTAGAGCCCGGTCGTCCTAGAGATACGGTCTTCCCTTTGATTCTCAAGCATTACTACCGCTTTTCACGTGTGGCGGCAAAGATGCAATCCAATCCGACAAGGAGGACACAGTTATGGCAGGACTCACAACTGAATCCGTGGCCTCGTCTACGCTGTTGTCAAAGTACCAGGCCATTCGTTCTTTAACCAGGTCACTTGCGGCACCCATGTCGGCCGAGGATCAGATGGTCCAATCCTGCCCGGAGGCGAGCCCCATGAAGTGGCATCAGGCCCACACAACATGGTTCTTCGAGACTTTCGTCCTTCGTCCGTTTTTCCCGGATTACAAGCCATTCCGTGATGACTTCCGCCGGCTTTTCAACAGCTACTACAACTCTTTGGGCGATGCGATTCCCGACAAAGCATCGCGATCTTGCCTTTCGCGCCCCAGTCTTGACGAAGTCCTGGCATTTCGCAGGCACGTTGACGATGCGATCGAGACCATCCTTGCGGATCCGGGCGACGAGGAGTTAGAACGGCGTATCGTGCTGGGCCTGAACCATGAGCAACAACATCAGGAACTGATGCTGACCGACATCAAACATGCGTTGTTCTCAAATCCACTCCGCCCTGCCTATTGCAGAACTCCATTAACGCGCGAGCAGGGTTCAGAGTCCGCGGAGAATACCTGGCATGACTTTGGCGGTGGTCTGGTTGAGATCGGCTTTTCACCAGACCTCACCAATACCATGGATTTCTGTTTTGACAACGAAACACCCCGCCACAAGGCCTACCTCGAGAGCTTCAGGATCTCCGGCCGCGGCGCGACATGCCGCGAATACCTGAATTTTATGGCCGACGACGGATACGCTCGCCCGGAGTTCTGGCTTTCAGAAGGATGGGACGCGGTACGACGGGAAGGTTGGCGGTCTCCGCTTTATTGGGAGTGCGATGCCACCGACGAAACTGGCTGGCGGGTTTTCACCTTGAAGGGTTCGCAATCGCTTTCATCTCTGCTTGAAACAGCAGTCTGCCACGTGAGCTATTTCGAGGCGGACGCCTTCGCGAAATGGAGTGGCCGCCGGCTGCCCACTGAACAGGAGTGGGAGGTCGCCGCAATCGAAAACCCGATAACAGGAAATTTCCTCGACACAGGAAGATTGCACACTGGCGCGTCGAAGGGGCCCGGCGTCGACCAACTCTTCGGAGATTGTTGAGAGTGGACAGCGAGCCCCTATACCGCCTATCCAGGCTACAACGCACCACCTGGCGCGTTCGGTGAGTACAACGGCAAGTTTATGTCGGGCCAGATGATTCTTCGGGGAGGCTCCTGTGTCACGCCGGCGAGCCATATCCGGGCCACCTATCGCAATTTCTTCCACCCCGCGACCCGTTGGCAATTTTCCGGGATACGCCTCGCGTCTGACAGAGGACAACCTTCATGACTTCAGCCACGATTCTGACGGAACTCGGTCAATATCCGGCCTTGCTGGGTACGGGAGCGGCGCTGATCAGCGAGGTCGAAAACGGTCTGGCGAGCTCACCCAAATCGCTCGCGCCCTGGATGTTCTACGACGCATGGGGATCGTGCCTCTTCGAACGCATTACGACCTTACCGGAGTACTATCCGTCGAGGATCGAGCGTGAAATCCTGGTCCGATTCGCGGAGGAGATCGTCGCCCGAGTGCGACCCGATCTGTCTCAAATGCTGCGTGTTTTTGAGTTGGGCGCCGGGACCGCCGCCAAGACCGGGATACTGCTTGAGGCTGCGATGCGCAGCCACGGACACGTGGCCTATGTGCCGTGTGACGTATCGCCGGAGGCGCTCAACCAGGCTTGCGCGAGCATCGAATCGTTATTACCCACCGTGCAGTTACAGCCCATCATGGGGAACTATGTGACGCACCCACCGCAACTGGCGCGCGCCAAAGGCACCACGCTTGCCCTGTATATCGGATCGAGCATTGGCAACTTCTCGCCTCAGGCCGCGCGGACAATTCTTTGTAATCTCCGCTCACAGATGTCGAGCGGCGATGCGTTATTGCTGGGCACGGACATGGTCAAAGATGAGGAGACTCTGCTGGCGGCCTACGACGACAGGGAAGGTGTCACAGCCGAATTCAATCTGAATCTCCTCCGCCGTCTGAATCGAGAGCTAGGCGCTGATTTCGATTCCGCCGGATTCCGGCATCGCGTTCGATGGAACCGGGGTGACTCGCGAATCGAGACGCACCTTGAGAGTCTGCGCGAACAATATGTACGGATCCCGGCAGCGGACCTGCATATCCAATTCGCCCAGGGCGAAACTATTCACACCGAGAACAGCTACAAGTTCACGCAGGATACGATTAGCGCCTTACTTGATGATGCGGGCTTTAAGATTGAACAGATGTGGAAGGACCCACTCGAGTGGTATGCTCTTACGCTCGCGGGCACTCAGTAAGCGCAATCAACCGGAAGTCGGAGGTGCAGAGTCCTCGCAAATAAACCTTGCAATCCGATCGCAGGCTGTTCCAATTGGTTTCGAGCTGTGTCCTGCGTGGCAAAATGGACAGTACAGGCGATCGACCGACAGTCTCGACCATTACCTCGTTAAGCGGGAGCCTGGATGGCTCAGAAGCAAAATGATCGCCATGTTCGGCGCATTCGTCGAAGCAGCTTACCTGTCGGCACCATCGAACTCGCGAAATACCTCATCGGCAAGACGCTGGTGCATGATACTGAGGCGGGCAGAATTAGTGGGCGGATCGTAGAAACGGAAGCATATATAGTGGGCGATGCCGCCGGGCATGCCTATCGAGGACTGACGCTGCGGAACAAGTCTCTATTCCTCGATCGTGGGCACGCGTATGTTTATCGGACCTACGGTCTACACTTCCTGGTGAATGTCAGCAGTGAAGTTCGTGGGGTTGGGACGGGCGTACTGCTACGCGCTCTTGAGCCGCTGGATGGGATTCCTCTCATGCGGCTTCGCCGCGGCCAAGCACCCTTGATCGACCTCGCAAGAGGTCCGGGCAGGTTAGGTCAAGCCATGGGGATCAGCCTCCTGCATGATGGCCTGGACCTGTGCGCTGTCGGTAAATTGTGGCTGGGCGACGCAGTTAGGCCGACTGGTGAAATAGGCACGAGCGTAAGGATCGGAATTTCGCGAGACACCAGCCGATTGCTCCGGTTCTATGAAAGGGGCAGTCCTTACGTGTCTGGGCCCAAACGGTCAAGGGCCTGAGGGAAGCGGTGGACCAACTTAAACGTTCAGGACCGGAATCGCGGCTGCGCAGATGATTCCGTAGCCGTGTGTCCGTAGGTGACCCCCATAAGGGTAGCATCCCGTAACCAGCAAATCCGCACCCGTCTGCTTGGCAGCCTGGCTGAGCACTTTGGGCACATCTCCACTGCCGATGAATACATCCGCCTTGACGCCCGCGCCCTGCTGCAGCTTTGACATTTGCTCGGAAGCATCGCGGACGAGCTCCTCTTTCCACCTTTCATTGACGTAGCGGCCGCCGGGCCCCCAGAACTCCACGCTGGAAGTGACGTTAGCCAGCGTAAGTCGAGCGCCGAATTCCGCGGCCATTTGGGCGGCCCACGATACGGTTACGTCAGCGCGAGGGCCGAACTCGACCGCAGCCAGAACGTTGTGGATGGTAAACCTCTGCCCAGGCGATCCTGGTGTGTGCGCGCCGGTCCAAACCGGACGCTCAGTCCCGTGTAACACTTTTGCGGTAACGGAGCCCAGCAGAAACTGGTAGAACGTAAAGCTGTGGGACGGCATCATGATCAGGTCGGATTGTTCCTCCTCAGCCGTCTCCACAATGGCCACCGCCGCATCGCCTTGAGCTACCTTGCCGCGAATGCTCAGTCCCTCGAGCGCCTGCCCGATCGATGACTCGCCCTGATTCTTGGCCTCTGTCCTGACTGCCCCAAGCAAGTCCCAGCCGGCTAAGGCGCGGCTGTCGGTGGGCACTCCGGCGGCATGGCTCCTCTCGGTCACAACGTGCAGCATAACGATCTCGGACTTGAAATGGCGTGCCAGTATCGCCGCTTGGTAAATCACATCCAGGGAAGCGATCGGGATATCAACCGGCAAAAGAATTCGCTTAATATTCAGCATCGCGCAATTCCCTCGAGTGAGAGCGTGTCTGCGCGCCTAATCAACTTCCTATGCAATCCCAGCGCAGATCTCCGCGGCAGCGAAATGGACCTTATCCGGACCGAGCGCAAGGCGCGAAGCTTTACGGGAGAGCGTCTCAGGGCTCGCGGTTACGCCGTGAGTTGCTGCCCAGCGCTACGAGCAGATTGCACGGCGGCCGTGCGCCCGTGTCTCAAATTGCATTTGCGCGCTGGCTGCGAATGCTGCTGAGCAGGTGCAGAATCTCGATGTACATCCACACCAGCGTCACCATGATGCCGAAGGCCCCGTACCATTCCATGTACTTGGCCGCGCGCATAAACGCCCGTCTCTACGAAATCGAAATCCAAAATCAGATTCAACGCCGCTACGATTACGATAAGCACGCTGATCGCGATTCCCCACGGTCCGTTGCTGCGGAGGAGAGACACGTGATGGCCGAACAAGCCCATCACGAAGTCGATGGTATAGAAGAGAAAAATTCCTCCGGTAGCGGCGATCACGCCCACGGTGAATTTCGGAGTCGCTCGAATCACGCCAGACGTGTACAATAGTAGCGTCACCGCGGTGACGGCACCCGTCAATCCGAGCGCCTGGAGCACGATGCCGGAATAGGCCTGGTTGAGAACCATTGAAATTCCGCCCAGCGCGAGACCTTCGCAGAGCGCGTAAATCGGAGCGGTGACCGGCGCCCATGCCTTCTTGAAAATCGTGACGAGCGCGAACAGGAGCCCGCCGATAAGTCCGCCCCACAACCACAGCGCCACGGCTTCGGGCTGCGTGCGGGCTAGCCACCACGTCCAGGCGGCGGTTGCGGCAGCGCAGCACAGCAGGAAGCCGGTCTTGTTGACCGTGCCCTGCAGCGTCATCGCTTCGTCGGCGATAGGAACGTGATTCTCGAATGTGTTCGCGTTCAGGGCGGGATTGGAAGTTTTAAAAAGGCCGGGCATGAACCGACTCCTTTCAGAATGCCGTTCGCTGACAGAATGGCCGGTGCGTCAGGGCGTTTTCAGAAAGAACCCAACCAACTTGCCCTCATATGTCGACGCACCGATACCAAAGGGTGCAAACGGGATACCACGGCTCCGCCGGTGCTCAATTGACATAAATGTGTTTTTGTAAGCGGATTAGGTTGGCGCCTAACTTACCAGACGAACCCGCCCAAATGACGAATGTCGAGACTTCGTCACGGTGTTTCGATGTTGGTCGAGAAGAGCCAAGTTCTGGGGTCAGAGGATGGTCAAATTCTGATCGAGTAGTTCCGCATTCGACCGCAATCGCGTCACCGAGCGAGCCAGCCCGCTGCACGCCACGTCGACGAATGTCGAACCACCGTTACTGTGCTTTGCCGGCTGTCGCCGAAAAATCCGCATACTCCGGCGATTTGTACTCGCAAACGATTGGAGAACCGAGCGATAGCGACGGCTAGCTGGCGTTATGGGTGGTACTCAAAGTGCTGTTTCTCGAGATGCTTGACGGTATCTGCGACGGGCTGGGCTTTCTCGGCATCACACTGGCTGAAGCAAGCAATGAGCAGACGCCGGGGGTGATTTCCACCGACTCCAGCCGGGTCCCCGTCCGCGTCATTCGCACGGACGAAAAACGCAAGACCGCCATGACCGCGTGCCGCATTCTCGGCCTTGACGGAAAAAAGGAGAATTGAGTCATGGCGGCAAGCACCCTTTCCCCGGAACTGCTCCACAAGATGGATGCCTACTGGCGTGCCGCGAACTACCTCTCGGTAGGCCAGATTTATCTTTATGACAATCCGCTGCTGAAGCGGCCGCTGACCCTCGCGGATGTGAAGCACATGTTGCTGGGACACTGGGGCACGACCCCCGGGCAGAACTTCATTTACGTGCACTTGAACCGGGTCATCAAAAAATACGACCTCGATATGATCTACGTCTCCGGCCCCGGCCACGGCGGCCCGGCCGTCGTGGGTAATACTTATCTCGAGGGCACCTACAGCGAGATCTATCCTAACATCAGCCAGGATGAGGCCGGGCTGCGGAAGCTCTTTCTTCAGTTCTCGTTTCCCGGAGGGATTCCCAGCCACGCATCGCCGGAGTGCCCGGGCTCGATCCACGAGGGCGGCGAGCTGGGCTATTCGCTCAGCCATTCGTTCGGGGCGGTGTTCGACAATCCTGATCTGATCGTCGCCTGTGTCGTCGGCGACGGCGAGGCGGAAACCGGACCGCTGGCCACCGCATGGCATTCCAATAAGTTTCTCAACCCAATTACCGACGGAGCGGTGCTGCCGATTCTGCACCTCAATGGCTACAAGATCAGCAACCCGACCGTGCTCGCCCGCATCGAGCACCAGGAATTGGAGCAATTTCTACGAGGCTGCGGCTGGGTGCCCCACTTTGTGGAAGGTGATGAGCCGGAAGAAATGCATGAACTCATGGCGAGTACTTTGGAAAAGGCCATCGAGGGCATTCGGCGAATCCAACGCCATGCACGGGACAAGAACGACGTCACTCGGCCGCGCTGGCCCATGATCGTCCTCAACTCACCCAAGGGCTGGACGGGACCGAAAGTCGTCGATGGACTGCAGGTTGAGGGTACGTTCCGGGCGCATCAGGTGCCGCTCTCCGACCCGGCCACCCATCCCGAACACCTCAAGCAGTTGGAAGACTGGCTGAGGAGCTATCGGCCGGAGGAACTCTTCGATGAGCAGGGCCGCCTGAAACCGGAACTGGCAGAACTCGCGCCCCAGGGCGAACGGCGCATGGGCGCGAATCCCCACGCCAACGGTGGCATTCTACTCCGCGACCTGCGGATGCCGGATTTCCGCGACTATGCGGCCAACGTTCCCTTACCGGGAGCGCCCGGCATAGGCGACACACATGTGCTCGGGCCTTTCCTGCGCGATGTGACGAAGCTGAATAGTGAGAAGCGGATCTTCCGGGTCTTTGGCCCGGACGAGACACTTTCCAACGGGCTCGAGGCCCTCTTTCAAGTGACCAAACGCCAGTGGGATGCCGCGACCGTGCCCAACGACGAGTTTCTCGCCCCGGAGGGCCGTGTGATGGAAATGCTCAGCGAGCACCAATGCGAGGGCTGGCTCGAGGGGTACCTGCTCACCGGGCGGCATGGGCTTTTCAATTGCTACGAGGCGTTCATTCACATCGTCGATTCGATGTTTAACCAGCATGCCAAGTGGCTGAAGGTTACA
>Ga0187864_10001829_pt1 | contig 19633 bp, 16 predicted proteins | sample June2016WEW_11_4_FD_132985 | JGI IMG/M metagenome (GOLD analysis project Ga0187864, IMG submission 132985) | Peatland microbial communities from SPRUCE experiment site at the Marcell Experimental Forest, Minnesota, USA - June2016WEW_11_40 | ecosystem: Environmental > Terrestrial > Soil >...
CAGATCTCGATACCGGTCGCAGAGGTCATCACTCACGCGGCGACGGTAGATCCACACTCACCGGTCGTGTCGAGCTGCCCGAAGGGCCCCCGCTCCCGAGCTTGTCTCGGGAGCGGCGTAGTTCCTCCCTCGCTAAGGACGATCGATTCACAGGTTACTTCGTCAGAAGGACATGGTGAACGCGCAGCGTAACCGTCCGCGCGCGCATCATGGCTGTCCGAGATGACTTGCTTCGCGGGAAGCCGGCCGCGAAGCGGGCGAGCACGCTGGAGCGTCGCCGGAACTAAGGTCAGCGAGGGCCGCCGCGCGCGGATTCCGGGACGAAGTCGACGGAGGCCGGGCCGCACATGCCGACAATCCAAGCTCGGGGGCTGACCAAGCGCTTCGGCGCGGACGTTCTCGCTGTCGACCACCTCGACTTCGACGCCATCCCGGGAGGAGTCACGGGCTTCCTGGGGCCGAACGGAGCCGGCAAGACGACCACGTTGCGCATGGTCCTCGGCCTGGTGACCCCGACCTCGGGCACCGTGCTCGTCGACGGTCTCCGCTACCGCGACCTGCCCCATCCCACCAACCGAGTGGGCGCCTCGCTCGAGGCGTCGGGTTTCCACCCGGCACGCACCGCGCGCAACCACCTCAAGATCATCGCCACGATGGCGGGCCTGCCCTTTTCCAGGGTGGAGGAGTGCCTCGACCTCGTCGGCCTGTCCGAGGTCGGGAACCGGAAGGTCGGCGGGTTCTCGTTGGGGATGCGCCAGCGCCTCGAGCTCGCCCGGTCGTTGCTGGGCAAGCCCGACATTCTCGTCCTCGACGAACCGGCCAACGGCCTGGACCCGCAGGGTATCGCCTGGCTTCGCGACTTCCTCAGGTTCTACGCCAGCGAGAAGCCGCCCTCGGCCGGCGACGGGCGCATCGTGATCGTGTCGTCGCACCTGCTGTCGGAGGCACAGCTGATCGTGGACGACGTCATCGTCCTCACGGCCGGGCGTCTCGCCGCACAGGGGAAGCTCTCGGACCTGCTCGGCGGCACGAAGCGGTCCGTGCGGGTGTGCACGCCGGATGCCGACCGCCTCGTGCAAGCGCTGCGGGCGGCGAACCTCCCAGCGGTGATGCAGGACGGCTATGTCGTTTGCGAGGGCGTCACGCCCGAGCAGGTGGGCCCGATCATGGTCGAGAACCGTATCGAGGTGCACGAGATGGTCTCCTCGACCGAGTCGCTCGAGTCGCTCTTCTTCTCGCTGACCGGCGGTGAGTCGGTGGAGCCCGGCCAGATGGCGCCGCTGGGGGACTACCGCCGCTTCAACGACGGCCCGGCGGCTCCGCCCGCAGCTACGTCGGCGCCGGTGGCTCCACCCGCACCGTCACCTGCGGCCGGGCCGGTGGCTCCACCCGCACCGTCACCCGCGGCCGGGCCGGCGGCTCCACCCGCACCGTCACCCGCGGCCGGGCCGGCGGCCGGGCCCGGGCCGGTGGGAGGTCAGACATGACCCGCCTCTTGAGCGCCGAGGTCCGCAAGCTTTGGACGATCTGGTCGACCTATGTGATCTACCTGATCGTCGTGCTGATCGACCTCATGTTCGGTTTCATCGTCGCCTTCGCGCCGGGGGGACGGCACCGGGGCACCGCCGGCTTCGTACCGCACGGCTCTTCTCAGTGGTTCGTGAACGTGTTCTCCGTGCTCGACAACTCGCGGCTTTTGGCTCTGGTGCTCGGAGTGCTGATCATCACGGGCGAGTACCGGCACAAGACCGTGACCCCGACGTTCCTCGCCGAACCGCGCCGGGGCCGCGTCGTCACGGCGAAGCTCGGGATCAGCTTCGGGGCCGGTCTGTTGCTGGGTGTGCTCACGATGTTGACGGGGCTGGTCATCGGCTTCGTGCTCGTCGCTGTCGGGGTGCACTCCTGCCTGTCGTTGGCCGGCGTGTCCCAGGGGATGTCGCAGGCGACGTGCGCGGCGCAAGGTGCCGTTCATCACTACTACGTCGCGAACACCCACGACATGTGGCACGACTGGTCGCGGATCGCCCCCGGCGTCATCCTCGGGACGGGCCTGTTCGCCGTCTACGGCCTAGGTCTCGGCGCACTGCTGAAGAACCAGATCGTCGCCATCGCCGTCGGTCTGGGCTTCACCTTGGTCGTTGAGTCCATCATCGTCGCCGTCTGGCCCACGATCGGCAAGTACCTTCCCGGCGAGGCCGCCACGGCGCTCGAGAATGCCAGCCGCACGAGCTTTGGGGGTACCTCCACGCCACTTCTGTCTTGGTGGGAAGGAGCCATCATGCTCGTGATCTATGGCGTCGTGCTCGCCTATGTCGGAACGGTCACAACGCTCCGCTCCGACATCACATGATCCGTTCTCGGTTCTTGGGTTCCTTGAGCCATAGGCCCCGCTCGAAGCGCATCTGCTAGCGACGCCGGCCCACGACCCAGGCCGTCGCGCCAGCACCGGCGACGGTCCAGGCAGCCAGGGCGATGAACGAGGTTGTCACATGGGCCACGACGCCCGAGGTGAGCCCGGCTCGAATGACGACGGCCATGTTGTAAAAGGGAAGGAAGTAGTGGACGGTCGCGAACCATGAGGGTAGCTGCGACGCCGGGTAGACGATCGGCGAGAACAAGAGCACGACGAACATCAGCGCGTTGACGACGACGTTGGTCACCAGTGGGTTGGAGATGAGAAGCGCCATGCCGTAGCCGACCGTGATCGCCGCCAGGGCGCACAGCACGGCGGCGGGGACGAGGAGGGGCGAGACCGAGAGGTGCACGTCGTAGCGCCACGCCGCCACGAGAAGGGCGAGGAGCGAGCCCGGCAGCGCCAGGAGCGTGAAGAGCAGGAAGGTGGAGGTCGCCTGGGCGCTTCTCGGCGAGGGCAGTGACCAGATGTAATCGAAGATCCCCTCCATCTTCTGTTGTGCGACCGAGCCCGGGAGCATGACGAAGCCGAGGGGAATGAGCGCCAGCGTCGGCGCACCGGTCGTGATGTACAGCGCCCTGGTGGCGGTGACATGGGGGTAGAAGAACCCGTACAGGAGTGCCATGGCGGCTCCCATCATCGTCTGGACGACGATCATGAACGGCATCCACTGGCGGGCGCGGGCGTAGTCGAATCGCAGCATGGAGACGAGACTGGCCAACCAGTAGCCGAGGCCCGAGCGCAGCTCGGACCGCGCTAGGTGACCCGAGCGGCGCCCGGGGACGGAAACGGTCACGGCCGCCGCCCGAGCGCCCGCCCGGCGAGGGCGGCACAGGCGATTGCCCACAGGGCGAGCATTATGTAAGCGGACGTCACGGCCTGGACGCCGGGGATAAGAGCTGCCCGTGTGACGACGGCCATGTGGCGGAACGGGAACCACCAGTTGAGGGCTCCGAGCCAGCGGGGCATCTGGGAGAGGGGGAAGAGGATGGGCGCGAAGCCGAAGATGACGAAGGCGAGCAGCTGGGTGATGAGCCTTGTCGCCATCGGGTTGCCGAGGGCGTGCCCCAGCGCGTAGCCGAGCATCGTGCCGGCGAAGGAGGTGAGCAGGACCGCCGGGACGATCATCGGCGAGATGTGCAGGGGCAGCTCGTAACGCAGCCGGGCCACGCCCAAAGAGACGACCATGGCCGGCACACCGCCGATCAGGCAAACGGTGTACCACGCCGCCGCGGTGACGGACCGGGTGACGGGCATCGAACGGAGGTAGTCGTAGCTCCCGTTGGCCTTCTGGTCGGCCACGAGCTGGGGCCCGAGCATCAACCCGATCGTGACGAGGTTGATCACGGGCACACCGGTGGACACGAACAAGGCGGCTCTCATCGGGATGTGGGCGAAAAACAAGGAGATGCCGAGCACGAAGCCCACGCCCGCGAGCAGTTGGACGACGGTCAGTGTCACGAGCCACATGCGAAGGCCGGCGAGATGCCATCGCACCATCACGGCGTAGCAGCGGCCCCAGTGCTTCAAGGCGCGCTCGCCGGCGCCGTGTGCCACCGAGACGGCACCAGGCCGAGCCTCAGCCATCGTCCTCGTCTCGGTCGCCCGACATGTGCGAGGTGAGCCGGATGTAGGCATCCTCGAGCGTCATCGCCGCCAGGGCGTACTCCTCGGCCGCGCCGGCGTTGGTCATCTGCGCCGCCCAGGTGATGGCGGTGGGGGCATCGGCCTCGGCGATGGTCGTGACGAGGTTGTTCCCCACGCGCACGGGCGGACCGGCCCACGGCGGCAAGGTCGGCGTAGCTGTGCCCGGTGCGAGCATGAGCTGCAGGCGGAGCTGGGAACGGTCGGCCGCCTTCATCGACGACGGCGTCCCTTCTGCCACGAGCCGGCCCTGGTGGATCACGGCCAGGCGGTCAACCGACTTCTCGGCCTCGAGGACGTTGTGGGTCACGAGCAGCACGGCAGAGCCTTGCGCGCCGAGGGCGCGGACCTCTTCCCACAGCAGTCGCCGCCGCAGCGGGTCGACGTCGTTCGTCGGCTCGTCGAGGATCACGACGCGCCCGGGGCATACGATGGCCATGCAGAACCCCACGAGACGCCTCACCCCGCCGGACAGGGTGTGCCCGAGGGCCCTTTTCCACTCACCGAGATCGAGCGCTTCGATCAAGGACGATGTGCGTGCCCGGACGTCTTTCGCGTTGCCGCCCCTGATGCGGCCGGCCAGCTCGATCGCTTCGGAGAGGTGGAACGACTCGATGGGCATCTGAACCTGAGGCAGGTACGAGCACAGTTGCCGGGCGGCATCAGGATCGGCGACGAGGTCGAAAGGACCGAGCGTGATGCGACCGGAAGTCGGCTTCAACAGGCCGATCGTCTGCTTGACGAGCGTGGACTTGCCGGCGCCGTTCGGGCCGAGCAGCCCGTAGACCTCACCGGGCTCGACGCGAAGTGTGATGGCGTCGTTGGCGGCGAGAGTGCCGAAACGCTTGGTGAGCTCGTCGACGCGGAAGATCCAGCCGTCTCCCCGTCGCGCCGGCGGCGTGAGGGGAGCAGGGAGGTCGGCTGGTCGTTGGGTTGTCATCGCCAGTCGTCGAGGACCCAGCTGCTGGCGGTGTCGTAGCCGTCCTCGTTCGGGCGGTGCATCGAGACACCCTGGAACTGGGTACGAAAGCCTCTTTCGCGAAGGGCGGCGTAGGCGTGCTCTCGTCCGAAGCTCATCCCTGCTTGGACGACGGAGGCCCCCGAGGTCGCGGCGAGATCCTGGCAGGCGTCGATGAGCCGGTCGAAGGACCGGGCCGCATTCGGCCCAGGCCTTGCCGCCCCGAACTTCACGTAGCACATGCCGCTTCCGGCCTCGGTTCCCGGCCCGATGTGGCAGACCCCGACCGCCTGTAGGCCCGAGGCGTTGTCGATGAGCACCGTCTCGCCGAGGCTCTGGTCGAGAACCGCCTCGATCTCCCGGGTGACGTCGAGGCCGTCGAAGACCGCACCCGTGAGCTCACGAACCGCTCTCGCCGACACGGCGCGCTCGCGCTCGTCGAGCTCGGAGAACCTGGCGTAAGAGACTGGCCGACCTGGCGCCGGCACCGGCGCCTCCATCACGGCGGTGAGGAAACGGGGCCAGAACCCGAAGCGCTGATAGAGACCCACGTGCTTGGGACTGTGGGCAAATGTGAACAGGCCAGTGTGGCGCGTTCCCCAGCAGGCGAACAGCTCCATCGTCGCTGCCATCAGCTTGTGGGCGATGCCCATGTCCCAGCAGTCGGGTCGCACCGTCAAAGGGCCGAAAAAGCCGACGCTTCCCCAATTGGTGACGAAGTTCGACCCGACCAAGGTGCCGCCGAGGTCGGCCGCAAAGGCCGCCGCGGGATCCGCGCGCCAGCGCGTCCGCACGAAGTCGACGTCGCCGAAGAAGTTCTCAGGTTCTGCTGCGCCGAAGAAGGTGCCGAAGGCCGTCCGAAAGATCCGGTCCATCGAGTCGAGATCGCCCTCCAGCACGGGGCGGACGACGACCTCGCCGGGGAGTTTCGAAGGTTGCGTCGTCATTGGGCTCACCTCGCGGGGCCTCTCCTCGATGTCCGCCACGGAGGCTATATGCGCCCTGGCCGGCGCGCCTGTTGGGTGTCTTTGTGGATCGTTTGTGTCTGGCGCGCCTGTCGCAGCTCAGGAGGTGCCATGGCTGGTCGCGACGGCCACGGTCTGGGCCGAGGTGGCTCTGAGCAGGTCAGCAGGGCTTATGGAGAAGACGGACCGAGGAGTGCCGGCCGCGGCCCACACGACGGCGTGGTCGAGCAGGTGCTCGTCGAGGTAGGTGGCGATCGGCTGGGTGTGGCCTACGGGCGGGACGCCGCCGATGGCGTAGCCGGTGCGGGCTCGCACGAACTCAGCGCTGGCCCGCTCCACCTGCCCGCCGAGCACTTCTGCCAAACGGGCCTCGTCGACGCGGTCCGCGCCCGACACGAGGACGAGTATGGCCTCGTCGCCGACGATCGAGCGGAAGATCAGCGACTTCACGATCTGGGCGACATCGCAGCCCAGAGCGGCTGCGGCCTCAGCCGCTGAGCGGGTGCTCTCGGGCATCTCTTTCACCTCGGTGGCGACTCCGAGACGGCGGAGCTCCTCGGCCACCCGGACAGAGCCGCGGCTCAGTTTGCTCATCGCGACCGCCCCGGCTCGCGCGAGATCCTCACTCGAGTCCGGGCACTGCTTTCTCGTCGACGGTCGTCCAGGAGTGCAAGGTCCTCAGGTAGTTGGCCCGTTCGAACGCGCTCGCGTCGTCCGAGGTCGCCTGTGACACCGAGCCGCGAAGCTCGGAGGACGAGACGTACTCGTGGTCGGCGAGCCAGGAGCGCAGCTCGGACTCGACCAAGCCGACGTGATCCGGGCCCAGGTGGAGGAGGGCGGAGGTCATCATCGCCACGTCGGCGCCCACGGCCAGGGCCTTCACGACGTCGTACCCCGAGTAAACCCCCGAGGTGGCGGCGAGCGACGGACCATGTCCGAGCTGGGGGCGCAAGATGGCGATCCAGCGCAAGGGGAGGCGCAGCTCCCAGCTGCGCGACAGCTCCACCCTCGGCACCACGTCCATTGTTTCCAGGTCCAGGTCCGGTTGATAGAAGCGGTTGAACAGGACCAGTCCGGCGGCCCCGGCGGCGATCACCTTGGCGGCGAAATGCGCCATGGCCGAGTAGTACGGGGACAGCTTCACGGCCACCGGGAGCTGCACGGCATCGCACACGTTGGCGATGAGGGCCAGGTCCAGCTCTTCGACCTGGGCCGCGTTCAGCTGAGGATCAGTTGGGACCCGGTAGACGTTCAGCTCGAGAGCGTCCGCCCCGGCCTCGGCGAGAAGGTGCGCATAGCGGACCCAGCCACCGGTCGAGGAAGCGTTCAGGCTGGCGATCACGGGCACTTCGACCGCCTTCTTGGTCTGCTTGAGCAGCTCGAGGTACTGGTCGAGGGCGCTGGTGAACTCGGTGACGGCCGGGAAGTAGTCGAGCGCCTCGGCGTACTGCCCGCTCCCGACCTCTAGGGCGCGGGACAGTCCGACCTCTTCGGAGACGATCTCCTCCTCGAACAGCGACGGCAGCACGACCGCGCCGACTCCGGCGTCCGCGAGCGCCTTGGAGCCTTCGACCTGGCGCGTGAGCGGACTGGCCGAAGCCACGATCGGCGAGGAGAGCTCGAGGCCCAGGTAGGTGGTCCTCAGGTCCACTTTGTCAGCCCCTGCCATCACCGGACCTCCTCGTCGTCTAGGTTCCCGGCGTCGGAGTGGGCTTCGGGCACCACCTCGCCGTCCACTTCGGGCACGGTGCGATGAACCGCGGCCAGCTGCTCGTAGTAACGCCACCGTTCGGTCACATCCGCCTGGGCCAAGGTTCCCAGTCGAGCCGCCTGTTGTGGGTGAGTCCGCGCCAAGGTCGCGAAACGGGCCTCGGCGGCGGTGAACTCGGTGAGGGGGATCGACGGCGCCTTGCAGTCGAGTTGGAAGGGCTGGGCATTTTCGGCTGGTGACGGGTGGAACCTGTACAAGGGCCAGTAGCCCGAGCGCACGGCGTCTTTCTGGTGCGTCATGGACGTGGTCATGTCGATTCCATGGGCGATGCAGGTCGAGTAGGCGATGATGAGCGAGGTGCCGTGGTAAGCCTCGGCGTCCAGCAGGGCTTTGGTGGTCTGCGTGTCGTTGGCGCCGATAGCGATCTGGGCGACGTAGACGTTGCCGTAAGCGCGTGCCGTGGCACCGAGGTCCTTTTTCGGCGACGCTTTCCCGGCGGCGGCGAATTTGGCCATTGCCCCGCGTTGGGTGGACTTCGAGGCCTGGCCGCCGGTGTTCGAGTAGACCTCGGTGTCGAGCACGAGGATGTTGACATCCCGGCCGAGGGAAAGGACGTGGTCGAGACCGCCGAAGCCGATGTCATAGGCCCAACCGTCACCGCCGAAGATCCAGACGCTCTTTCGGACAAGGGCGCTCGTCACTGCGAGCAGGTGGCGGGCGGACGAGGCGACGGCGGCGTCGCTGGAGCCCACCAGCCGGCCGAGCTCCTCATCGAGGCGGGCGACACGCCCTCGCTGGGCGAACACGGCCTGCTCGTTGGACTGGTCGGCGTCGAGGATCGAGGAGGCCAGGTCCGGTCCCACCTGCTCGGCGAGCAGGCGAAGCAGGCCTGAGGCCCGTTGCTCCTGGGCATCGAGGCCGAGCCGGATGCCGAGGCCGAACTCGGCGTTGTCCTCGAACAGCGAGTTGCTCCAGGCCGGGCCGCGCCCTTCGCCGTTGGCGGCCCACGGCGTCGTCGGCAGGTTGCCGCCGTAGATCGACGAGCAGCCCGTGGCGTTGGCCACCAGCATGCGGTCGCCGAACAACTGGCTCGCCAGCTTCAGATAAGGCGTCTCCCCGCAGCCCGAGCAGGCAGCCGAGAACTCGAAGAGGGGCTGCAGGGCCTGGGAGCCCTTCACCGAGTCGTGGGGCAGCGCCGCCCGGTCCAGCTCGGGGATGGACAAGAAGAAGTCCCAGTTGCCGCGCTCCTTCTCACGATGATCGAGCGCTGGCTCCAAGTTGATGGACTTGTGCTTGACCTCGGTCTTGGACTTGGCCGGGCACACGTCGACGCACACCCCGCACCCGGTGCAGTCATCAGGGGCCACCTGGATCGTCATGAGGTGACCGGCCAGGTCTTTCGAACGGAAGGGCTTGGACAGGAAGCCCTCGGGAGCACCCTTGAGCGCCTCGGGCGGGAAGACCTTCATGCGGATCGTAGCGTGCGGGCAGACGATGGCGCACTTGCCGCAGTCGATGCAGATGTCCGGGTCCCATATCGGTATCTCCAAGGCGATGTCCCGTTTCTCGTAGCGGGTCGTCCCTGAGGGAAAGCGGCCGTCTGCCGGCAGGGCGGAGACGGGGAGAAGGTCGCCCTGGCCGTCCATGATGATCGAGGTCACACGGCGGACGAACTCCGGGGCCGAATCGGGGATGACGACGCCGATCGAACCAGCAGCCGCCGCCTCTTTGGGGACTTCCACCTCGGCGAGGTTCGCGAGGGCGACGTCGATGGCAGCAAAGTTGCGGTCCACGATGGCGCGACCGCGCTTTCCGTAGGCCTTCTCGACCGAGGCCTTGATCTCGGCCACGGCCACGTCAGCGGGCAGGACCCCGGAGAGGGAGAAGAAACAGGGCTGCATCACGGTGTTGATCCGGTTGCCCATCCGGGTCTCGGCCGCGATCTTGTAGGCGTCGATCACCCAGAAGCGGATGTGCTTCTCCTGCAGGTGTCGCTGCACGTTGCCAGGGAGATGCTCCCAGACCTCGGCGGGCCCGTACGGGCTGTTGAGCAGGAAGGTCGCCCCGTCCCTGGCGACGTCGAGGATGTCGACCCGGCTGAGCAGGCTGAACTGGTGGCAGGCGACGAAGTCGGCGTCGGTTATGAGATAGGTCGAATGGATCGGATCGGGCCCGAAGCGCAGGTGCGAAGCGGTCATGGCGCCCGACTTCTTCGAGTCGTAGACGAAGTAGCCCTGCACGAAGTCGTCGGTGGCGTCGACGATGATCTTGGCGCTGTTCTTGTTGGCCCCGACGGTGCCGTCCGATCCCAGCCCGAAGAAGACGGCCTGGACCTCGGAGTCGGGCAGTGGCGGGCGGAAGTCGCGATCCCAGGGCAGGCTGAGCGACGTCACATCGTCGAAGATGCCGACCGTGAAGTGGCGCTTGGGCCGGTCTTTCTTCAGCTCGTCGAGGACTGCCTTGGCCATGGCCGGCGTGAATTCCTTGGAGGAAAGACCGTATCTGCCCCCTGTCACCCGCGGCGGCTCGCTGAAGGCCGGTTCGGCGCTGTCCATGGCCTCGTCGATCGCGGCGCGGACGTCCAGGTAGAGAGGTTCGCCGACGGCACCGGGCTCCTTGGTCCGGTCGAGCACGGCGATCGAGCGCACGCTGGGCGGCAGGGCGGAGACGATCTGCTCAGCCGGGAAGGGCCGATAGAGGCGAACAGTCAGCATCCCCACCCGTTCGCCACCGCTGACGAGCGTGTCCACCGCCTCGCGGGCCGCTCCGACGCCCGAGCCCATGAGCACGACGACGCGTTCGGCGTCGGGAGCGCCGCGGTACTCCACGAGGCTGTATGAGCGCCCGGTCCGCTCCGCGAGCGAGTCCATCGTCTCCTGCACGATCCCGGGGACGGCAAGGTAATAGGGGTTGCATGCCTCGCGGGACTGGAAGAACACGTCCGGGTTCTGGGCGGTGCCCCGCACGTCCGGCCTGTCGGGGTTCATCGCCCGGAGGCGGAAGTCGATCAGGGCGTCGGTGTCGATGAGCGCGGCCATGTCGTCGTCCGTGAGCGTGGCGATCTTCGCCAGCTCGTGCGAGGTCCTGAACCCGTCGAAGAAGTGGAGGAAAGGCACGCGTGCCCGCAGGGTCGCCGCATGGGCGATCAGGGCGAAGTCGTGTGCCTCTTGAACCGAGCTTGCCGCCAGCATGGCCCAACCGGTCGTCCGGGCATGCATCACATCGGAGTGGTCGCCGAAGATCGACAGGGCATGAGTGGCGACGGTGCGGGCGGCGACGTGCATGACCGCCGGGGTCAGCTCACCGGCGATCTTGAACATGTTGGGCACCATCAGCAAGAGGCCTTGCGAGGCGGTGAATGTTGTGGCCAGAGCTCCTTTTTGCAGGGCACCGTGGAGGGTGCCCGCCGCCCCGGCCTCTGACTGCATCTCGATGACGTCGGGCACCTCGCCCCAGAGGTTCTCTTTGTTCGCCGTTGCCCAGTCGTCGGCGAACTCGCCCATGGGCGAGGCCGGCGTGATGGGGTAGATGGCGATTACTTCGGCAAGGGCGTATGCGACTCGGGCAGCGGCCTCATTGCCGTCGACGCAAACCCATTGACGGGCGCCCACACTGCCTCCTTGGCTTGCAGAACTCCTGGTCTCTTTCTAGCCGAAAGGCCTTGAGCTGAGAAATCCGGGCAGCTTCAGCCAGCCGCGGCGCGATGGTGAAGTTCGCAGGCGCTCAAGGGCTGTCGTGTGGGGGCTCCGCCGTGTCGGTGCAGCTCAGCTCGGGTGGGCCGTGCCGGGCGGGGGCGCCGCGCCGGCCCGGCCGGCAGCGCTACTCGGTCTTTCGGAACTCGGCGATGGCGACGCCCATCATGACAAGACCCATCGCCGCGACGAGGCCCAAGGCGATCCCGACCGGCACGTTCCAGCTGCCCCACGTGATGCTCGGCGCCAGCTTCTGCACGGCCACCCCGGGAAGGTTCAGGTAGCTGAAGACGCTGTGGCGCATCGGCCCGACGATGTAGGTCAGCGGGTCGATCCGGGTCAGCACGCTCAGCCACGTGGGCAGCCCGTTCAGCGGGTAGAGCGCACCGGACAGGAAGAAAAGCGGCATGACCAGCATCTGTGTCAGGGCCATGAACGACTGGAACTGCTTGATCCGGGCGGCCATCATCAGGCCGAACGCGGTCAATGTGAAAGACAGCAGCAGCAGCTCGCCGACAAGTGTCAGCAGCAGGAACGGGTTGTAAGGCACGTGTGCGAACCACGCCAGGGCCAGGAAGACGACACCCTGGAATGTGGCGATCGTGGCGCCTCCCAGGCACTTGCCGATCACGAGCGAGGCGCGCCGCACCGGGGCGACGAGCATCTCGCGCAGGAAGCCGAACTCCCTGTCCCACACGATCGAGCCAGCGGAGAAGACGGAGGTGAACAGCACCGACATCGCCAGCACGCCCGGGTAGATGAAGGTCTTGAAGTCCACACCCGGCGGCATGCCCCGTCTCGCCAGGCTGGACAGGCCTGTACCGAGCACGAACAGGAAGAGGAACGGTTGCACGAGCGAAGTGATGGCGCGGAGTCGGTCGGTGCGGAAGCGGATGAGCTCGCGGCGCCAGACGATGTTCACGGCGCGCAGGTCGTGGCCCAGCCCGTGCTCGGGCAGTGCGACCCTGATCTCGGCGACCAGCTCGGCTTCTGTCTCAGCGTCGGTGGTTGCCTGGATCACCTCTGTGGCCATGTTCAACGCCTCCCTCCTCGCCAGTGCGCGGCGCGCTGGCGCATGACATCGCTGCTCGACGCCTCGGCGTCTCGGATCGTGTTCCCGGTATAGGACATGAAGACGTCGTCCAGCGACGGACGCGAGACGCTGACCGAGCGGATCGGCACCGCCAGCTCGGCGAAGAGCCTGGGCACGAACTCCTCCCCGGATGCGACCGAGAATGTGACCGCGCCGTCGTGCATGGCCGCCTCGATGCCGAAGCGATCCGCCAGGGCGGAGATCGCCGCGGGGTCGTCGGCGGTCTGGATCTGGACCCTGTCCTTGCCGACGCTCGCCTTCAGCGCCTCTGGAGTGTCGATGGCCACGATCTTGCCGTGGTCGATGATCGCGATCCTGTCGCAGTTCTCGGCCTCGTCCATGTAGTGCGTGGTCAAGAAGATCGTGATGTCCTCCCGGCGCTTGAGATCGTTGATGTACTTCCAGATCGACGAACGGGTCTGCGGGTCGAGGCCGACCGTCGGCTCGTCGAGGAAGAGCACATGGGGCGCGTGCAGGAGGCCGCGGGCGATCTCCAACCTGCGCTGCATCCCGCCGGAGAACGTGCTGACCAGGTTGTCCTTTCGCTCCCAGAGGCCCACCATGCTTAGCACCTGGTGCGCCCTCGGCTCGATGACCGCCTTCGGCACGGCGTAGAGAGCGGCGTGGAACCGGAGGTTCTGCTCCGCGGTCAGGTAGGTGTCGAGGGTCGTGTCCTGGAAGACGAGCCCGATGTTGCGCCGGACCTCGTCCTGCTGCGTGCACGTGTCGTAGCCGGCCACTGTGGCGGTGCCCGAGGTCGCGCTGGCGAGCGTGCAAAGGATCTTGATGGTGGTCGTCTTGCCGGCCCCGTTCGGCCCGAGGAACCCGAACGTTTCCCCGCGGGCCACCTCGAAGTCGATCCCGCGCACGGCCTCCACGTCCCCGTACCGCTTCGTCAGGCCGGAGACCGAGATCACCGGAGGTGGGCTCTCGCCGTTGCTCTTCGGATCGCTACGCGACTGCGTGCCGACGTGCACCACCACTCTGATCCCTCCCTTGTCGCCTGCTCTGAAGCCTATTGCGCGAATGACACTGTCGATTTCTCGTCTGGCCCGTCACCGGTATTCTTCTTGCGCATTCCCAAAAGGTTGTTTCGGAGCTGGAGGATGATGAGCAGTCCGACGCCTGCCGGTGGGCCTTCTGAGCTGTTCAGCCGGGCATTGGACCAGCTCCGTCGGACCCTGAAGTCGTTGGCTGACGAGATGCGACCCATCGAGTCAGGCTGGGTCGTACGGACGAGATCTCTTCCTCGGGTTTGGACGCTGAACCAGCTGCTCATCTGCGAGCCGGTCACCTTTGCCGATGCGATCGCGCTCGCTGATCGACACCAGGCCGACCTTCCTTACCGCCACGTTGTTGTCGAAGCCGAACCGACCTCCCGCCAGCTGGAGGGTTCCTTCGTCGCCGCCGGCTGGCACGTCGACTGCGAGGTGCTCATGGCGTTGGCAGGCAGCTCGGATCGCGAGGTCGATACGAGGGCGGTGATCGAGCTGAGTGAAGCGCAGATGCTGGAGCTGATGCGGCGCTGGACCATCGAGGAGCATCCAGCTATCGGCACCGGCCTCGAGGAGCTGGAGGAGTACTCCCGGCGAGAGGGAAGGTTGTGGAACGAGCAGTGCTTCGGCATCCTGGACGTTGATGGTGCTCCCGCTGCCATTACGAAGCTGCGATCCGACGGGGCCACGGCATGGGTGGAAGATGTCTACACGGTGCCGGAGGCTCGTGGACGCGGCTACGCCCGAGCGCTCGTCACCCACGCGACCGCGCTGGCGCGCTCGGCGGAGCCCGACCTGATCTTCATCATCGCTGACGACAACGACTGGCCCAAGCACCTGTACGCAGATATCGGCTTCCGACCGATCGGCACGACTCGCACGTTCCATCGAGACCTCGGTGCGGCCTCGAGGAGGACCTGGTGAAGCTCAAACTCGACCTCCACGAGGTCTACAACCGCGGAGACGACATCGAGCGCGCCTTGCGTAAGGTTATCGAGGAGGCGGTGCGGACGAAGGCGACCGTGGTCGAGATCATCCCGGGGAAGGGATCGGGTCAGCTGAAGAAGCGTGTCCTGCGTTTTCTCGATCAAAAAGACGTCAAAGCCCAGTATCACCGGGTGGAGAAGGACTCGCGCAATTTCGGCCGGGTGTTCGTCCACTTCCACTGGAAATGAGAGCTGTCCAGAGACGATGGCGGTCGCCTCCGGTGGTCACAGGCGCGCGCGGCAGCACAGCTCCGGCAGGATGGGGCGGTGACCGGCATCGAGTACCGTCGCCTCGGACCAGAGAACGCCGGAGAGGTTCTCACGGTCCAGCGGGCCGCCTTCGTCGCGGAAGCACGCCTGTACCGCACTGCTGAGATCCCGCCTCTCGTCGAGACGCTGGACGACCTTCGGCGCGAGCTCGGGTCGACGATCACGATAGGGGCGTTCCTGGCGGACCGGATCGTTGGCGCGATTCGTCTCACCGTCGAAGATCCGATCGGCTGGATCAGTCGACTGGCAGTAGCGCCCGATCAGCAGGGAAAGGGGATCGGGTCCGCGCTCCTCGGCGCCGTCGAGGCGGCCGCTCCTGACGCGGTGCGCCGGTTCCGACTCGCTGCCGGCTACAAGAGCGATGCGAACGTTGCCATGTACGAGCGACGCGGCTACCGGGAGTTCTCCCGGTGGGTCGATTCCGCCGGCGTGGAGCTGGTTCTAATGGGCAAGGATCGCGGGTGAAAGAACCCTCCTAGGAGCATGGCGCTCATCCAGCTTTGTTGCGCCTCGACTTCGCCACGATGGCTCTCGCGACCGTCGCCTGATCGGGCGGAGCGGCCGCCGTACACCTACAACCGCGACGGTAGGTCGACCAGATCTCCCGCTGTCCTGGCGCAAGATCTCTTCGTTCGCCTTTGCGACTCGAACCGAGAGCTAGGCCGGCGCCTCCGCGGGAGGTCATGTGTTGATCCGCGGGCGAACAAGGCAAGGCAGCGCTAGCCGGGCTATTCTGCCCCTCGGGTGCCTAGCCCGCTAGTGTCCGTTCCCGGACGGGCGTGAAACAGGCAGCTCTCTGCGGCGTGTTGTCCGCAACTCGACAAGCCACCGGATCCTGCGGGTAGGGTCGTGTACTTGCCGGACGCACAAACCAGGCAGGGAGACAATGGACTTATACCAGGTGCCCGCGCTTCTTGCCTGAACAAAGAGCTTCTTGCCTCAACAAAACGGATACTTCGGGGATCTTGCCCGCTGTTCACAATGGCAGTTCGTGCGAACGAGTGGCTCTAGTGCGCGGCTCCGTCAGAGGGAAGTAGGAGGTGATGGGTACGAAGATGACAGCCATGATCCTCGCCGGGCTTAGCCTGCTCTTGGTCGCCGCTTGCGGCGGCAGCTTTCCTGGGATCGAGGCTTCACCGGCCACCCCCGCAGGCGCACCTATTCCTGTTCTCACAGCCGCCACGCCCAAGCCTTCGCTGGCCGTATTCGGGGCGGTCAAGTCCAAGGCTCCGAGGTGGTGGCATCCTAAGAACATCGGCCCGAACAACGGGCCCGAGTTCCAATGGGAGCTAGATCATCCGCTGAACATACACAGCGCGACCGACATGGGCGATGGGACCCTGAACGCTGCTGGGCGGATAGCAGCTAACCCGACCTTGTACGACGTCGACGGCATCGACAACCCGGCCTCAACCGTCGACGCGCTGCACCACCAGGGCGACAAGGTGATCTGTTACATCGAGGTTGGCTCAGCCGGGAACTATTACTCGGCTGCCGCGGAGCACATCCCGGTCACCTACTACGCCCAACTGAAAGCCGCGGGGGATCTCGGTGAGAAGATGCAGGGATACCCGGAGTATTACCTCAATATTAACGCAACCTCCACGGTCTCCATCATCGAGTCGATGATCCGGCAGCAGTGCGCCACAAAAGGCTTCGATGCGGTCGAGCCAGACATTGACGACTCTTACACCGACACGACCGGCTACAAGATCACCGAGGAGGAGAACGAAAGGTACGACGAGAAGCTTGGCGCTTACGCGCACGGTCTCGGGCTCGCCTGGGGCCAGAAGAACGGCGATAACGACCCTGCATTCTCGAAGTCTCTAGAGTCCACGGCAGACTTCCTGCTGGACGAGGAATGCAACTTCTACCAGACGTGCACGATCGTGGCGAAGCCATACTTGAAGGCGGGGAAGCTAGTGCTAAACGCCGAGTACACCGATGACTGGGGCGGTAACACAGCCAAGGACCTCGGTAAATTCTGCGCAGCCGATATTTCTAGCGGCGTAGACGGCACGTTGTTCACTTCGGCCCTCGCAGGCCAGCGTAGTCCCTGCCGGTAGGTCATACTGCGGAGTGCTCAGGTAGGCCGACGGATCTGCCGATTCGAGTGCGGTTTCAGCATCTCGACCAAGGCTCACCGACAGGGTGGTCGCTCCCGGTGAAATCTCAAGGGTAGCTCGCAGGTTCGCAAAGTAATTGTGACTGTTAACGTCAGGGAACCCGTGGAAAGGTCAAGGTGTTGTAATCCCGAGGGTTCGGCTAGCCTTTTAGTGTTGTTAGCTGCCGGTGAGGGACCTGCGGACATGTAGGAAGTGATGTGAGCAGCTCAGAGTTTTACTGGGAACACCTAGCTGATCCTTTTTGCTGGCTGCGTGTTGATCTTGCAACCGCCAGGGGGACCACGGGGCATTTGGCCGCCCTTCGGCCCGATGCCTTTCGGGCGTTGGTGGTGCGTTAGCGGTCGCCTGACCAGAGATGCGCTACCGGAAAAAAGCCAGGGCTCGCTTCGGACCAGAAGACGAGGAGGTGGAAATGTGTGGGATTGTCGGTTACGTGGGGCATCGGCCCGCGTTGCCAATCTTGTTGGACGGACTGTCTCGTCTCGAGTATCGGGGGTACGATTCGGCCGGTGTCGCAGTCGCGGAAGGGTCGACGCTCCGGGTGTGCAAGACGGTCGGACGTGTTGGCGACCTGGAGTCGATTGTTCCCGACGACGTAACCGGGTCCGTAGGCATCGCGCACACCCGATGGGCGACTCACGGTCGCCCGACCCACGCCAACGCCCACCCTCACACTGACGCTACAGGTCGTGTGGCCATCGTGCACAACGGCATCATCGAGAACGGCGACGAGCTTCGAGAGAAGCTCGAGGCAGAGGATGTTGTTTTCTTGTCGGACACAGACAGTGAGGTACTGGCCCATCTCTTTGCTTGGGAGCTGCGGAACGAGGAAGTCGGGCTCGAACAGGCCGTGCGGCGAACACTTACCATGCTCCAAGGAAGCTACGGGCTTGCCGCGATCGACGCGGTGCAGCCGGATCGCATCGTCGTGGCGGCGAACGGTAGTCCCGTCGTGATTGGGCTCGGCAACGGCGAGAGTTTCGTGGCATCGGGCTATTCGGCCCTCGTCCCGTTCTGCCGGAAGGTAATTCGCCTCGTCGACGGCGAGATCGCCGTTCTCAGGGCCGACGGCGTTCGGACGTTCTCGACGGATGGAACAGAGGCGTTCAAGGTGCCTACGTCGATCGAGGGCGAGGAGTCAGGCGGGTACCACTCCGACAACCACCGGCACTTCATGCACAAGGAGATCCACGATCAGCCTCAGTCCATTCTGCGGGCGATCGAGGGCCGGATCGACCTCAGGTCGAACACCGCCATCCTTGAGGGAATCAACCTGACCCAGCGCGAGGTTCGTTCGTTCCAGCGAGTGAAGATCCTCGGCTGTGGTTCTGCGTACTACGCCGGCCAGATTGGCGCGGGGCTCATTGAGGAGCTCGCCAGGATGCCAGCCGACGCGGAACCGGCGTCGGAGTTCCGCTACCGCAAGCCGGTGATCGAACCGTCGACGCTTTACGTCGCGGTAAGTCAGTCCGGAGAGACGGTCGACACTCTTAAGGCGGTGGCCGAGGTGCGTCGTCAAGGCAGCTTCGTCCTCGGCATCGTCAACGTTGCCGGAAGCGCGATCGACCGCGAGAGCGACGGTCGGCTCTACCTTCATGCGGGTCCGGAGGTGTCGGTCGCTGCAACGAAGAGCTTCACCTCCATGGAGGTCCTCTTCGCACTGCTCGCGGTCTACCTCGGGCGGATGCGGGCTCTTTCAGCGAGCGAAGGGGCGAGGATTCTCAAAGCCCTGACAGACCTGCCCGCCAAGGCCGCGCAGGTGATGCAATGCGAGGACGAGATGGCCGCCCTGGCCGAGGTCTACGCGAAGTGCAGCAGCTTGCTGTTCGTTGGACGAGTTCGTGGTTGGCCGGTGGCCCGGGAGGGTGCGCAGAAACTGAAGGAGGTCTCTTACATTCACGCCGAGGCTTACCAGTCTTCGGAGCTGAAACACGGACCTCTCGCACTTGTCAGCCCCGAGCTACCAACCTTGGCCGTGGTTCCTGACGACGAGCTGCTTGACAAGAACCTGGCAACATTGGCCGAGATCCGCGCACGCAACGGACCGGTGATCGCGTTGGCCCATCGGCCAATCCGCAGTGATCTCGCAGATCACGTCGTGATCATACCGAACAGTGAGCGGGAGCTCGACGCCATCCTGCTGACCATCCCTCTGCAGATGTTCGCCTATTTTACTGCCCTCGCCCGTGGCAACGAGGTCGATCGGCCTCGGAACCTAGCCAAGAGCGTGACCGTCGAGTGACCGAGGATGAGACCCTAAGGGCTCATCCTCGTCGTAGCTACAGGGACCCAAGCCTCTACGCCGGCGGAGTCAACTAGCCGACACGGCCGCGTCCACCGAGGACGTCTCGCTCCCCTTGCCGCAGAGTCGGCGAGTCGGTCCGGTTGTCAGGTGGTGGTCCTACAGCGAAGTAGGAAGCCCATTCCTCCGACCTCGTAGTGCCCGGTACAAGTCACCGTCCCGGTGATCCCACTGTCGCCGGTGAAGGTGCACGTCAGGTCGAGGCCGCTTTCCTCGTTGGGGCCGGTGCACGAGATCGAGTCGCGCGACGGCTGGGTCGTTGTCGTCGTAGTCGATGGCGCCGTGGTCGTGGTCGGTGGCGCCGTGGTCGTAGTCGGTGGCGCCGTGGTCGTAGTGGTCGTGGTAGGTGGCGCCGTGGTCGTGGTAGGTGGCGCCGTGGTCGTAGTCGGTGGCGCCGTGGTCGTGGTGGTCGTGGTCGGTGGCGCCGTGGTCGTGGTCGGTGGCGCCGTGGTCGTGGTCGGTGGCGCCGTGGTCGTGG
>Ga0187864_10001832_pt1 | contig 19623 bp, 11 predicted proteins | sample June2016WEW_11_4_FD_132985 | JGI IMG/M metagenome (GOLD analysis project Ga0187864, IMG submission 132985) | Peatland microbial communities from SPRUCE experiment site at the Marcell Experimental Forest, Minnesota, USA - June2016WEW_11_40 | ecosystem: Environmental > Terrestrial > Soil >...
CCCGGGGGCTGCGCGACGATGTCGATCCCGGCTTCGCCGGAGCTGTCGGGTTCGCCCAGGCGCATCTCGCCGTGCCCGCCGCCGAACAAGGATTGGAACGCAACAGCGAAGCTCGCGTTGATGAAGCGGAAAGCCTCTTCGAATTTCTGCTGCGAAACCTGATCGAGTTCGGTGATCGTAAGTTGCGTGTTCTCGATCGACTGCACGAGATCGTCCCGCTCCCGCCGGAGGAAGCCTTCGCGCTGCTCGCACTCCTGGAACTCCTCGAGCGCCATCATGTTCACGGGACCCATCGCTTCGACACGCGCCTTCATCTCGTTGTAGGTCGTTTCGGCGGCGATCAGGTCTTCGCCGACCATCAGTTGAGGCTCCTGCGCCATCAATTCTTCGGGCTGCGCGTTAAGCTCCGAAACGCAGGTCTGGCGCAGATAGTCGCGATCGGCGTCGTTGCGCGCCTTCTCGATCTGGCGCTGGCTGCGTTCGGCTCGGAGTTCGTCGAGCGACTGCCGGCGGCCGCGCAGCGTCTCGTCGATCTGTCCGGCGCGCGAACGCGCTCCCTCCCATTCGTTTTCAAGCGCGGCTTTCTGCTCTTCGAGGCGAACCTTGTCTGTGCGCAGTGCTTCAGCCTGCTGCGCGAGCTGCTCGCAGGAACTCTTGAGTGCCGTTTGTTCCTCAAGCAGGGCCGCATGTTGTTGGCGCAGCGAATTCATGCGCTCGTTCGACTGAGCGATTTCACCGGCCAGCCGCTGTTCGATCGCTTCGGCGCTCGCGAGCCGCTCGGCGATGGCTGCCAATTCTTCGCGGCGGGCCACGACACTTTCTTGAAGGGTGTGGAAATTGCGGCGCAGGTTCGCAAGGGCCTCGGACGCTGCGGCGCCTTCAGCCTCGGCGGCGGCGCGGGAACGAAGCGCTTCGGCGTGTTCGCGTCGCGCCTGTTCCGCTCGCTCGCGGGCAGCCTCGGCTTCGCCGCGCAGCCGCGCGATTTCTTCACGCTCGGAGGTGAGCTGCTGCCCGGCGCGAAGGAACTCGCTGCGCGCCTGATCGCGCTGGTGGGTAGTGGCGACGAGAGCCTTCTCCGCTTCCATGTGTTGCGCGGTCGCCGTCGCGAGATGCGTTTCAGCCGCCGCAATCTCTTCTTCGAGGCGCGTGAGCTCCGCCTGCTGTTCACGCGCGAGCCGTTCGAGCCGTGCGGCTTCGGCCTCGTGCTGGCGGAGTTCGCGCTTCAGCGCGAGCGGTCCCGCTTCGCCCTTTCGCCCGCCCGAAACCATGGGGCCGTGGTAGCAGGTGCCGTCCGGCGTCAAAAAGTAGTTGTGCGGATGCTCGCGGGCCATGCGCTCGGCCGCGGTCGACGTTTCGACGAGGTATGCTGCTCGAAGCTTTTTCAAGAAGTACTTCGTCGCCGCGCCCAGCGGTTCGCGGAACTCGACGAGCCGGTCGAGCCGCGCGATGAGATCCCCCGGCATCGAAGACCCGCCATCGGCCTCGGATTTGTCGATGTCCAGGCTGCGGATCGAATCGACGAAGAATGTCGCGCGGCCGCCCATCTCGTCCCGCAACAGCGCCACTCCGGCGCGTGCGTGATCGAACGATTCGACGACAACGTACTCGAGCTCCTCGCGCAGGAACTGTTCGATCGCGCCTTCGTACTCTTCCTGGACTTCCGCGTAATCGGCAAGCAGACCGACGGCGCGGAAGCCGCCCTTGGAAGAATCGGACTCGGCTGCGCCGCTGGCGTTGAAAAGTTTCTGCACCGCGTCGGCCGTATAGGCTCGCTCGCGCAGAATCTGCTCGATCGACGCATGCCGGGCGCGCTCGGCAGAAAAATCCTGGCGAACCCGTTCGAGCTGCTGGCTCGTTTCCTGTTGTCTCTGCCGCAGGCTTCCCAGGTGCGTTTGAGCTTCGCGGACCGCGGCGCCGATTTGCTGTGCCTGCTGCGAAGCCAGTCCGAAGGCGCTCTCGGCCGCCTCGACGCGGGACTCAAGGGCCGAACACTCCTGTTCCATGGCATGGAGGGCCGCGGCGCGAACCTCTTCGGCAGCCGTATGTCGCTGGGCGGTTTCCTCCGCCTGCGATGATTCGGCCTGGCCGCGCGCGGATTCTTCGACGAGGCGGCTCGCCAGTTGGCGAAGCTCTTCCATACGGGCTTCCAGCCGCCCCTGCTCGGCGACGCTCGCGGAAACCTCTTCGGTCGAACGCCGCAAATCCTTCTCCAACGCAACTGCCTGCTCGCGGAGCCCGGCGACGGATTGCCGCTGGCCTTCGATGTTTGCAGCGAGGTCGGATGCCTGGCGCGACACCTGCTCGATTTCGATCGTCAGCTGGCCGGCGCGCGACTCGAGCTGCGCCACCTGCTCGCGGTTGAACGTGATGCGGTTTTCGGCGCGATCCAGATCGAGCGCCGTCTGCCCGAGCAGGTTGTGCGTTTGGCGCAGCTCCGCGTCGAGCTCGTACGTGCGCCCGCTCAGGCGCTCCTGCTCCGCTTCGAGATCGTGCACGGAGCGGGATTCGCGCTCTTCGGCTGCATCCATGTCGCGCAGCAGTTTTTCGAGGCGCGCAGCTTCGATATCGAGGTGCTGCGCCTTGCTGGCAAGCACGACGCGCAGCAGGCTCCGCATCTGCTCGCGCAACTCGGCGTAGCGGCGCGCCTTCGACGCCTGACGCTTGAGCGAAGCGAGCTGCTTCTCCACTTCGACGAGAATGTCGTTCACGCGAGAGAGGTTGATCTTCGAGGCCTCGAGCTTCGCTTCCGCGAGCCGGCGCTTCGTTTTATACATCGTGATTCCGGCGGCCTCTTCGATGATCGCGCGCCGGTCCATCGGCTTCGAATTCAGGATCTGGCCAATGCGGCCCTGCTCGATGATGGCGTAGCTGTCCGGGCCGAGACCCATGCCCATGAAGATTTCCTGGACGTCGCGCAGGCGGGCGACGCGGCCATTGATCAAGTATTCGCTCTGGCCCGAACGATACAGCCTCCGCCCAACGACGATTTCGCCCGGCCGCAGCGCGATCGCCGGCTTTTCCGCAGCGCGCTTCTTCCGAGCCGTGCGGTTGCCGTCGCCTTCCCCTGCAGCGGCTTCTTCAACCGCAGCTTCCATCGGGTCGTCGGCGCTTGGTGCGCCCAGGTCTTCGACGGGCGCGGCCTCCTCCGAGGACGCATCGTCCTGGCCATCGATCACCTTGGCGACGGCTTCGGAGAGTTCTGGGTCGGTAAGTGTAAGAGTCACTTCGGCAAGGCCCATCGGTGGGCGCTTGGCGGTGCCGTTGAAGATGCAATCGGACATCCGCTCAGCGCGGAGCATTTTATGGCTCTGCTCGCCGAGCACCCAGGAGATCGCGTCCACCACGTTCGATTTGCCGCAGCCGTTTGGCCCGACAATGCAGGTGATTCCGCTCCCGCTGAACGTGATCGGCGTCTTCTCGAAGAACGATTTGAAGCCCAATAGCTCGACTTTACGGAGTTTTAGCACCCGGCCCTCGCACAGTTGGCTTCTTGCGCCTCAGCGGCGGAAGAAGCGTCGGTCTGATTTTTAACAGGAGGTCCTTCGAGACAAAAACGTTCGGAGGGTCGAATGATCGATGCCCTGCCGCCTGGCGCTATCGGATCGGCGGTTACGGGAATACAAACTAGCACGCCGCGCAAGACGTGTAAAGCGCGGTTTGCAGGATGTGTGCTGCGATACCGCCCGCTTCGTCAGGCTTCGATGTACCAGGGAACGTTGATCAAGACGATTCGGTCGCTGCCGTGGAGCAACAGCAGGGCCTTCAGCAGTTCCGCACGCTGATTGTGCAGGGGATAGTGGTACCAGTGCTTCTCGACGAGTTCAGGCACGATTACCGCGATCTGGCGGTCCGGGTGCGCCTTCTCGGTTTCCAGCACGTAGTCCAGTATCGGCCTCAGGACAAGCCGATAGGGCGAGGCCAGCGTCACGAGCTTGGGCGGCGTGCCTCCGGCCTTCTTAACAGGTTCTTCCGCGACGTTCTTCCACTCCTCTTGCAGCGCATTTGTTTCGTCCTCGGTGGCAACGTGCACCGCACGAACATCCGGGGACAGCGTCAGAGCAAACTGCAGCGCCCGTTGGGCGATCTTCCCCCACTCCTGTATCGTGACAATCACGACCGGCGGCCCGAGGGTTGCGACCTCTAAAGGTGACGAACTGCGTGTTTCCCGCGCGACTTCGCTGTAATGGCGCCGCACCCAGAGCATCGTGGTGACGAGCCCCGCGATCAGCAGAGCACTCACCCAGGCTCCGGCAGTGAACTTCGCGACGAGCACGACGACCAACGTGATTCCCGTCGCCACCGCGCCCAGGCCGTTGACGAGCATACTTCGAATCGCGCCGGGGCCTCTCAGCCGCTTCCAGTGGCCCACCATGCCCGCCTGAGACAGCGTGAATGCGAGGAACGCGCCGATGGCAAACAGCGGGATCAGGCGGTCCGTCACGCCGCCGAACACCGTGAGCAGCACCGCCGCGAGCACGGCGAGAACAACAATCCCCTGCGAGTAAACGAGGCGCCGGCCCCGGACTCCGAATGAGTGCGGCAGAAAACTATTCAGAGCGACGGCCCTGCACAGCCGCGGGAAATCCGCGAACGCCGTGTTCGCCGAAAGGGAAAGAATGAGCAAAACCGCGCCGATCGTCATATCGTAAAACAACCCTCGTCCCGCGACCGCCGCAACCAGCATCGAGAGAACACTTTGGTATCCCGGTTGTCCCGGGTCGGTCGCCGCGATGCCGTACGCCCGGACCAGATACGCGATTCCGGCGAGCAGCACGATCAGCAGACCGATGATCACGGTGAGCGTGCGCTGCGCGTTCCGCACGGTAGGCTCGCGAAAGGCGCGCACGCCGTTGCTCACGGCTTCGACGCCCGTCATCGCCGTGCATCCGTTGGAGAACACTTGCAGCAGCAGCCACGCGCTCGCGGCGGCCACGACGCCGCTTCCGGGCACCGGCGGCGCCACGACCGGCACGGGATGTCCGGCGGCGAGGACCGTCTTGATCGTGCCCACCAAGATCACCCACAGCAGGGTGCCGAGAAACAGGTACGTGGGCAGCATGAAGAAAACTCCCGCTTCACGCACGCCGCGCAGATTCACGATCGTGATGATCACGAGAATCGCAAGGCATATCAAAAGCGTGTGGGGCTGGAGGCTGGGTACCGCGGACACGAGCGCTCCCACGCCCGCGGAAATTCCGACCGCGACGACGAGAACATAGTCGAGCATCAAGGCCGCGGCCGCCAGCAGGCCTGGGAATATCCCCAGGTTCTCTGTGGCGACTGTGTAAGATCCGCCCCCGCCCGGATAGGCCGCAATTGTCTGGCGATACGAAAAGTAGACAATCGTCAGAAGCACGATGATGCTGGCGCTTACCGGCACGATGTATGCAACCCCTGCCGCTCCCAGTGGGATGAGAAGTGTGAGCGCCGCTTCCGGCCCGTACGCTGCCGAGCTGAGCGCATCCAAGCCGAAGATGGGAATCCCAGCGGACGTTCCGATTTGCTCGGCGCGCTCATCCGATGTAGCGAGTGGTCTCCCGAGCAGGATATCTAGAAAGGACATGTCCCCTCCCGGCTGAGTAAGGACGTAAGGGTAATAGGGACGCCAGACAATTCAAAACGCTAAAACGCGTAACGCGGTCGCGACATGAGATTTTCATCTTCCAGTGATGTTTGCTTCTCCTTGCACTGGTCCTACGGCCAGCGCCGGGCTGAACTTCAGGCCGATTGACTTGAGCGACTGCCCAGCCTAGGATGGCCCGCACGGGAGGCACCGTTTGGAATCACCCAGCCGGCCGGGACTGCGCCGAATTCTGCCGTCCGTGATGCTCCTGGCTGCGATCTTTGCCCTCTCGCTCGCGGGTTTGCGACCGCCCGCGCCAAAGCCTGCAACAGCTCCGCCCGCCCAATTCTCAGCAGTCCGTGCGCTCGACACGCTCCACCGAATCCTGGGCAATGACGCGCCGCATCCGGTCGGCAGTCCGGCGAACGACGCCGTACGCGACCGCATTGTCGCCGAGTTCACCAACCTCGGCTATCAACCGCAGGTGCAGAACGCCTTCGCTTGTGACGAATATGGAACCTGCGCGACAGTGAACAACGTGCTTGCGCGGCTCGACGGCACCGAAGGGGATGCCGGGTCAGGCGATGCCGTCCTTCTCGCCGCGCACTACGACTCGGTTCCCGCAGGCCCGGGGGACTCCGACGACGGCACGGGCGCCGCGACGGTGCTGGAAAGCGCGCGCGCGCTAAGATCGCTGCCGGCGCCGCGCCACTCGATCATCCTCTTGATCGACGATGGCGAAGAAGCCGGTTTGCTCGGCGCGCGAGCCTTCGTTGATTCGCATCCTTGGGCGAAGCAGGTTCGCGCGGCGGTGAACGTAGACGCGCGCGGCACTTCCGGCCCGAGCCTGATGTTCGAGACGGGCAGCGCGAATGATTGGGCCGTCGGAATCTACGCGCGACACGCGGTTCGCCCGGCGACCAGCTCGATCTTCTATACTGCTTACAAGCGTCTCCCCAACGACACGGATTTCACTGTCTTCAAGGCGGCTGGCTATCAGGGTCTGAATTTCGCTTTCATTGGCGATGAAGTGCACTACCACACGCCTCTCGACAACTCCGCGAATGTGACGCTTGCCAGCTTGCAGCACCAGGGGGAAAACGCGCTGCCCGCGGTCCTTGCGTTCGCCAATTCCGATCTTTCAGCCCTGCCGCAGCAGGAAGCGGTTTTCTTCGACCTTTTCGGGCGAGTGACGATTCACTGGCGGGCCCGGCGGACGCCCGCGTTCGCCGGCCTCGCGGCGCTTCTGCTGCTCCTGCAAACCGGATGGATGATCCGCGGCAAGCGCCTCACGCTCCGGGAATTCCTCTGGGGATTTTTCGGCTGGCTCGTCACCATTGGCATCGCCGGCGCTCTGGCGCTGATTCTGCGATGGCTGATTCGCTTTGTCGGTGCGGCGCCCGTCAACTGGATCGCGCATCCGCTCCCGATTGAGATTGCGTTCTGGTCGCTTGCAGTTGCGGTCGTGATGGTCAGTGCGGTTTCCTTTGCCAGACGCGCGCGTTTCTGGGGACTATGGACCGGAGTATGGATCTGGTGGGCGCTGCTCGCCGCGGTGCTCTCCTGGCAGGCGCCTGGGCTCAGTTATGTCGTCCTTGTTCCCGTCGCCGTTGCCGCGCTCGCCGGCTTGCCGGCGACGATTCCGCGCGACGAAAGCACCGTGCTGGCCGGCCTCGCAGCCGTATTGCCGCTGGCTGCGTCTGGAATCGTCGGGTTTGCACCCACGATCTTGCTCTACGAGGGTCTCGGCAACCGTGGACTGCCCCTTGTCGCGCTGCTTGTCGCACTGCTGTTGACGCCTCTCGCTCCCGTTTGCTCCGATTTGCGCTCGGTAGAGGGTTTGCGGGGCGTGGCATTTGTCTGGATTCCAATCGTGGCCACCGTGCTGGCCGCCTTTGCGGCCGTTGTAATGCCGGCTTATTCTGCCAAGGCACCTGAGCGTGTAAATATCGAATACTGGCAGGATGCAGACTCGGGTCAGGCGCGATGGATCGTCCAGTCCGATTCCAATCGCCTTCCGGAGCCCATTCGCCTCGCCACTTCCTTCCGACGGGCCGACGGAGGAGCCTTTCCGTGGAGCAGAGGCCCCGCATTTCTCGCTGGCGCCCCCGGTCTTGCCCTTGCCGCTCCGACTTTCACGATCCTTGAATCTTCGGAAGCCAACGGGAGGAGGATGTACCGGACGCTCTTGCGTTCCGAGCGAGGCGCTCCCTTCGCCGCGATCCTGTTTCCACCGGAGGCCGGCGTCGAAGACGTTCGCATCGAGGGACAGCTGCTCCCACCGGAAACTTCCACTGTCCGGCGATACTTCAACGGATGGATCTTCTATGCCTGCGCCTCCATGCCTGCGAACGGAGTCGAAATCAGCTTTTCGCTGCCGGTGGGAAAACCTGTCGATGTCGCCGCAGCAGATCGGACGTATGCACTGCCGTCCGAAGGAGCCTTTCTGCTGAAGGCGCGCCCGCTCACCGCAGCGGCCTCACAGGATGGTGACGTAACAATCGTCACCCGCCGCGTCGAGCTGATCCCTTAGCTTCTTTAGCTTCTTAAGGCCGCCCGAGCCGCGTCCGTCGTGGCGCGGTTTTCAGCTGACATCGCCGGACGAACGCCGTCCGCCGTAAACCTCGCGGCTTTGACATTATTTTTCTTCTGGTATAACGTCCCGAATAATCGTACAAGGCACAAAACAGTGCTCGCGTTACACACTACGACAAGCTCTCGGCGCATAGTGCGGTCCGCCACCGCGCTTCGTATCCTGATAGCGGACGATCATGGCATAGTGCGGAAGGGCTTGCGGACTCTCCTAGAACGTTCGAGAGGTTGCGAGGTCTGTGCGGAGGTAAGTAACGGCCGCGAAGCAGTTGAGAAAGCGAGGCTCCTCCGGCCGGACATCGCGATTCTGGACATTACCATGCCCGTACTGAACGGTGTGGAAGCCACCCGTCAGATCCGGAAGGTTTCTCCGCACACGGAAGTGTTGATCCTCAGCATGCATGAATCCGATCTGCTGCTGAAAGAGGGACTGGAAGCCGGGGCCAAGGGTTATTTGCTGAAGGAGGATGCCGACCGCTACCTCCTGGCGGCCGTGAACGCGCTGCGCCGCCACGCCCGCTACTTCTCGCCAAAGATCTCGGAAGCGCTGGCAGCCGAACCGTACCACGCAGACAAACGCAACTCCAAGACTGAGATTCGTGCCAGCCGTTTGACGCCGCGCGAGCGGGAGGTTGTCCAGTTGCTGGCCGAAGGACGAAGCAACAAAGAAGTGGCAACTCTTCTCGATATCAGCGCCAAGACCGTCGAAACCCACCGAGCGAACATCATGGTCAAGCTCAACCTCCATTCCATCACCGAGCTGGTGCGCTACGCGATTCGGAACAACCTGACCCAAAGTTAGGTGGGTGGCGGGATACAGGGTTTCCCCTAGGTAACCCACGGGATACCTTCCGTCTTTCGGCTTCCTATAGTCTGCCGTTGATGCTGGCGACGGAACGAGCGCCAAACCCGCGGACGGCGAATGGGAAAATGCCCATTCGGGTTTTGGTAGCGGCTGAATCTCCCATCGCCCTCGGGGGAATTTGCCTGGCACTGGGAGCGCAGACGGATATCACGATTGTTGGAACCGCAAGCAACGGGGTTGAGTTGTTGGCAAGGGCGGAGGCGCTCCGACCCGATTTTGTCGTGAGCGAGGTCACCATCCCGCGCATCAACGGGCTCAAGTGCGCTTTGCGGCTTCGCCGTGCAATGCCGGTCGTGCAGATCATCCTCGTGGACTCCGACGGCTTGGTGACTCTGGATGCATGCCTGGAAGCCGGCGCAAGCTCCTGTATCCGAAAAAATCAACTCCCTGAAGGACTTGTTTCGGAAGTCCGTAGTCTTGTCCTTGCCAGGTGACGCACCGGGGCTCTGGGGCAAAGCCAATTCCGGAGACATGACATCTCGTGGTGATCGGCAAGCATCTGCGCGACTTGAGAGCGGCAAAGGGGCTGACCCAGCGCCATGTGGAGGATCGCACCGGGATCCTGTGTTGTTACCTGTCGCGCATCGAGAACGGTCGCACGGTTCCCTCCGTTGACACTTTGGAAAAACTAGCCGCCGCCTACGAAATTCCGCTTTGGAAAATGTTCCGTGACAGTAGAGATCGAACAAAACCGCTTCGACTGGGCAGTGATCGGAAAGAGGAATCGCCGAAAGACGCGCAGTTTCTCTCGAAGCTGGCGGAGCGAGTCCCCCGTATGCGCCAGCGTGACCTGCGCCTCCTCCTCAACATGGCTCAGAGGATGGCGCTTAAGGAAAAGAGAATCGGAAACCGGAAGCACCGGGAGTCAGCGGGCCGGAGACTTGTCGCGCCCAACGCCCGCAACTTGTCCTGAGATGGGTCCCCTCGCCTAACCTCTCCTCGCTGCCGGAACGCTCGGCCAATCCCTCCCTCTGTCTCAAGACTCATCTCGTGCCCTAAGAACTGCATATCGAGCGAGAGGTTTGCTGCAAGGCAAGGCGTCAGATAGAATAGCCCTTTTGCGCACGCCCCCAAAATGACAGAGATACGCCTCCACAACACGCTGACCAACCGTCTCGAGCCACTCAGTCCTATCCATCCCGACGAAGTCCGGATCTATACGTGCGGCCCGACGGTCTACGCCTTCGCCCACATCGGGAATTTTCGTACATTCATGTTTCAGGACATTCTTCGGCGATTCCTGCGCTTCCGGGGTTACCGGGTGCTGCAAGTGATGAACGTAACCGATGTGGACGACCGCATCATTCAGGCCTCGGCAGCTGCGGGGATCGGCATTCGCGAATACACGGAGAAATACATCCAGGCGTTCCTCGAGGATATCGACGCCCTTCACATCGAAATGCCCGAGGAGCTTGTTCGCGCGACGGACCACATCGACGACATGGTCGCGCTGATCGAAAGACTCCAGCAGAAGGGCCTCACGTACACCAGCGACGGCTCGATCTATTTCCGCATCGCGAAGTTCCCTTCGTACGGCAAGCTCTCGAAAATCGACGCGGCCGGCATCCAGGCTGGCGCTCGCGTGGACGTCGACCAGTACGAAAAAGAGAACGCGCGCGATTTCGCTTTGTGGAAGGCGCCGAAGCCGGGCGAGCATTTCTGGGAGACGCGCATCGGCCCCGGCCGCCCCGGCTGGCACATCGAGTGTTCCGCGATGGCCATGAAATACCTGGGTGACACGCTCGATATCCACACCGGCGGCGTGGACCTCGCGTTCCCGCACCACGAAAACGAAATCGCGCAGAGCGAGGCGGCGACCGGCAAGCCGTTCGTGCGCTTCTGGCTTCACGCCGAGCACCTGATTATCGAAGGCCAGAAGATGTCGAAATCGCTCGGCAACTTCTACACGCTGCGCGACCTCTTCGCCAAAGGCCACAAGCCTTCGACCATCCGCTTCCTGCTGCTCTCCGTGCCGTATCGCCGCCAGCTCAATTTCACCGAAGATGGCCTCACGCAGGCCCGGAACTCCGTTGAGCGGTTGCGCAATTTTGTGGCGCGCCTGAAGAACGAGCAGTTTCCCGCAGGGTCGAATCCCGAAATCGTGAAACGCATCGAAAAGGCCGAGAGCGACTTCGAAGCAGGTCTCGCGGACGACATCAACACTGCGGTTGCGCTCGCGGCGATTTTCGATCTCGTGCGCGACATCAACACCGCCATCGATCGAAGCGCATTCCTGCAACAGGACGCGATGCGCGCCCTGGCCTCCATGGAGACTTTCGACGGCGTCCTGGCCTTGCTTGCGGACGATGACGACGACAAGCTCGCGAAACTCGGCTTCACTCCACAGAAGCCGCGAATGAGCGCCGAGCAGGTCGATGCTCTGGTCGAAGAGCGCAACGCGGCCAAGCGGCGCCGCGACTTCCAGCGCGCTGATGCGATTCGCCAGCAGCTCCTGGATTCTGGTATTATTCTGGAAGACGCGAAGGACGGCACGGTCCGTTGGAAGTACAAATGAGCTTCTCCACCCAACACGCGCATCCGCTCCATAGCCAGCCTTCTCTCGAGCGCCCGAATCTTTTCGGCGTCGACTAAGCTTCTTTTCTCCGATCGATGTGTCTGGCACGCAGCAGTCTGCGCGCCGCAGAAATCTAGTTCGGGGAGGAAGACATGCTAACTGCCGAGATGAAACTCCCGCAGCTCATCACGGAGCTGCCCGGTCCGAAGGCAAGGGAGATTGTGGCGCGGGACAACAAGGTTGTCTCGCCCTCCTACACCCGCGACTACCCGCTGGTCGCGAAGACGGGCCGTGGCGCCATGATTGAAGATGTGGACGGCAACACCTTCCTCGATTTCGCGGCGGGTATCGCTGTCGTTGCCACGGGCCATTGCCACCCGCAAGTGGTCGCCGCGATCCAGAAGCAGGCAGCCGACCTCATCCATATGTCCTGCACGGATTTCTATTACCAGGGTATGGTCGAACTGGCCGAAAAGCTCGCTTCCATCGCGCCGGGGAAGGACCCGAAGCGCGTCTATTTCGGGAATTCAGGCACCGAAGCCATCGAGGCGGCGATGAAGCTCGCGAGGTATCACACGAAGCGCGACCAATTCATCGCCTTTCATGGCTGCTTCCACGGCCGCACGATGGGATCGCTCTCGCTCACGGCGAGCAAGGCCGTCCAGCGCAAGCGTTTCGGTTTGTTGCTCGGGGGCGTTTTCCACGCGCCTTATCCGAACACCTATCGGGGGGCCTACGGTGTCCGTCCGGAGAATGCTGCTGCCGATGCGCTTGCCTATATCGAGGGCGAGCTTTTCAAGCGCCTTGTCGATCCCGAAGATGTCGCCGCCGTTTTCGTCGAGCCCATTCAGGGTGAGGGCGGCTACCTCCCGGCGCCGGAGGCATTCCTGCAAGGCCTCGAGCGCCTGTGCCGCAAGCACGGCATCCTGCTGGTGTGCGACGAAGTGCAGTCGGGCATGGGCCGTACGGGAAAATGGTGGGCGGCGGAGCACGCCGGCATCGAGCCGGACATGATCTGCGTAGCGAAAGGCATTGCGTCCGGAATGCCGCTCAGCGCCGTCATTGCAAAGGCGCACGTGATGGACTGGAAGCCTGGCGCGCACGCTTCGACTTTTGGCGGCAACCCCGTTTCGGTCGCTGCCTCGCTGGCCACGATCGAACTGCTCGAACGCGGCCTGATCGCCAACGCCGTCCGCATGGGCGCCTTTATTCTGCGCCACACCGCGGACTGGCCCAAGAAACACAAGATCGTCGGCGACATTCGCGGGAAGGGCCTGATGATCGGGATCGAATTCGTGCGCGATCAAAAGACGAAGGAAAAAGCGCCCGAGCTGCGCAGCCTTATCCTCGGTTTGGCGTTCCAGAAAGGGCTGCTTCTTCTCGGCGCAGGAGAGAACTCGCTGAGGCTCGCTCCGCCTCTCATGATCGACGATGAGCAGGCCGAGTTCGCCGTGCGCACGCTCGAATCCTGTATCGAGCAGGTGGAGCAAGCGCTCTAGTGTGGAAGAATGTTTGCGCGCCTGATGTTCGCGATCGTGGACCGCGCGGCCCGCAAGGGCCTCGCGGAGCCCGCCGCCGAAGATTCATCGGAAGCTTCCTTGCGGCGGCGGGCGCGCCGTACCGGCGTTCGTGGCGAGACGTACGCCTACTGGTATCTCCGTCGCCACGGCTATGTGGTCGTCGCGCGAAACTTCACGCGGCCGGACGTGAAGGGCGAAATTGACATAGTCGGCTACGACGGGCCGGTGCTTGCGTTCGTCGAGGTAAAGACCCGCGCGGCGACGGAGCCGGGTCAGCCGAAGCCCGAAGAAGCCGTGGACGAGGACAAGCGTCGTTACCTGGTGCGCATGGCACGGCAGTTCCTTCGCGCGCGCCGCGTGGACTCCCCTTCCTGCCGTTTCGATGTGCTCGCCATTGAGACTCGCGCCGGTGCGCGCCCCGAGGTTCGGTTGCACAAGGGAGCATTCACTCCCGATTCGAATTAGAGGACTCGAATGAGAGGCGTATGGTGTATCGGAAGACGAATCTGCTCCGAATGCAACAGGTTTCGCTCGTTGCAGTCGATATAGAATAGTAGAAGCGGAAATGTACGGGTGCCCGGACTGGCACTTCCGGGCTGGGGGAGGAAGAGTTGCCGGAACTTCGCAGGGACCCTATTGAGGGTCGCTGGGTAATTATCTCCACGGACCGGGGAAAGCGCCCGTCGGACTTCGTTCGGGAGAGCGTTCAGATCAAGGGAATCGGGATGTGTCCCTTCTGTCCCGGCAACGAAGGGAAGACTCCGCCCGAAGTCCTCGCGTACGGACGCAACGGCAGCGGCAAGAACACGCCGGGTTGGTCGCTCCGCGTCGTGCCCAATAAATTCCCCGCGCTCGGAATTGAAGGCGGGCTCGACCGCGAGGGCGAAGGCCTGTTCGACCGCATGAATGGAATCGGCGCGCATGAAGTCATCATCGAGACGCCGGAGCATCGCAATACCCTGGCTTCCATGCCGCAAAAGGCCGTCGAGGAAATCCTATGGGCCTATCGCGACCGCATGCTCGACCTCAAGAATGACCGTCGTTTTCGCTACATCCTGCTCTTCAAGAACCACGGCGAGCCCGCCGGTGCGTCACTCGAGCACACACACTCGCAGCTGATCGCGCTGCCCATCGTGCCCAAGCGCGTGCGTGAGGAAGTCGATAATTCCAAGCACTATTACGACGAAAAGGAGCGCTGCATCTTCTGCGACATGGTTCGCCAGGAGATTGAAACCGAGACGCGCGTCATCCTGAACAACGATCATTTCATCGCCCTGGCCCCCTACGCGCCCCGTTTTCCGTTCGAGACGTGGATTCTGCCCCGTCAGCACAGCTCCGCCTTCGAGAACATGCCGACGCCCTACTACGGCCACCTAGCCAACGTTTTGCGCGATTTTCTCGGACGCCTGGATGCGGCACTGGCGTTTCCCTCGTACAACTACGTGGTGCACACGTCGCCCATCGGCGAGGAAATCAACGATCACTACCACTGGCACATCGAGATAATGCCGAAGCTCACGAAAGTGGCGGGATTCGAGTGGGGAACTGGTTTCTACATTAATCCCACGCCGCCCGAAGAGGCCGCGCGGTTTCTACGAGAGGCAAAGTGACCCATCCGGTGAGGATGGGTCATCCCGAGTCCGCCGCGGCGGACGAGGGATCTCTCTTGCAGTTTCTCCTTACGATTGCTTCAGCTTTTTCCGGGCGGAAACAAACAGCGTAATCGCAAGCACTACAAAAAGGAAGACACCCAGCCCGGCATTCTGGCTGAGGCGCGGCAAGAATTTCTCGCCGAACGCGAACATCCTCGCCGGCCATGGCACGTGCAGCGCAACCGCGAGCCAATGCGGCACATGCTGGCTTAGCTCAGGGTCTTGCAGCAGGTTGATAACGATCGCGAGCAGCCCGAACACGCCGCCCGCGGCAATCAAACCGCTCGCGTAGAGCGAGCCCGGACTCACTTCGCTTCCGGCATCGCCTTTCTTCTCCATTCCGCGCTCGGCGAGCCACCGCACCATGCCCCCAGCAAACATCGCCATCGTCGTGCCGATCGAGATGTAAGAGCCCACCGCGAAAGGAAGCGAGCGGATCCCAAGCAGCTCGACCGCGATCACCAGAAACACTCCGAGAAACACGAGCCGCCAAGGGAGCCGCCGGTTCAGAATCCCGCTGATCACCGTCGCCATGAGCCGGGCCTGTGGCGCCGCTGCCTTTGCGCTCCCGATCCCCTGCTCCCACTGGATTTCAATCTGGCGCGTCGTGGGATCGTAGAGATATTTGCCATCCGGAATCACGCTCGAACCGATGGCGTTTACCAGCGCGTACGTCCTGCCTTCATGCGCGTAGTTGTCTGCCTGGAGCTCGACTCCCGTCGGCAGGTGGTTGATGTCGAGCGGAATCTGGATCGGCTTGTACTGCGCGAGGCCATAGTTCATCAGGATCAGTGTGCCGCCGATAGCGAACGACGAAACCATCACACCGATCACAAGGCTGATCTGCTGCCACCTCGGCGTCGCGCCCACAAGATACCCGGTCTTCAAGTCTTGCGAAGTAGCGCCCGCGATGGCCGACGCGATGCAAACGAGGCCGCCAATCGTAAGAGCGAGAACGGCGTAGGAGTTCGCCGTCCAATGGACCACCAGAAACACGGCGCACGTGGCCATCAGCGTGGCGATCGTCATTCCGCTAATCGGGTTCGAGGAATTTCCAATCAAGCCGCTGATTCGCGACGCGACCGTCACAAATAGAAATCCGAACACCACGACAAAAAGCGCTGCGATCACGTTGGCAAAAACGCCCGTCTGCGCACCCGGGATCGGCTTGAACGTCAGAAGCGCCCAGATCATCACCAGGATCAGGACCGAGCCGACTACGACGACGCGCATCGAAAGGTCGCGCTCCGTCCGGCTCGCCGCCGGCATCGCGGCCTGTTTGGCGCGCACATCCCTCAATCCCGCGCCGAGAGCCGCGGCTATCGTCGGCATCGTCTTGATGAGCGTGATCAGGCCTGACGCGGCCACCGCGCCCGCGCCCATAGGGCGAATGTAGGTTCCCCAGAGTTGGTCGGGAGTCATCTGCGGAATGGGGATCGTGCTGGGGTAGAGTGCCGCGTTGGGAGCGAGCGAGCCGAAAAACCGTATCGCCGGCATCATCACCAGCCACGAAATCACGCCGCCTGCGAAAAGCGTTCCTGCCACGCGCGGCCCGATGATGTAGCCGACGCCGAGATACTCGGACGTGATTGTGCAGCGCATCGAAGCACCCGGCAGCCACTTCGGCTGGTAATCCGGCTGGCTCGGCCACAGCCCAAGCGTGTTCATGCAAAAGGTGTAGACGCCGCCGAGACCCAGGCCCCAGAAAACACGCCCCGCAAACGAGCCGCCGCGCTCCCCGGCCACCAGCACATCGGCGCAGGCCGTCCCTTCAGGAAAAGTGAGGTTGCCGTGCTCTTTGACGATGAGCTGCCGCCGCAGCGGGATCATGAACAACACGCCCAGCGTTCCGCCGAGCAGCGCGAGAAAAAAGATGCGCCAGTATTCCGTGTTCAACGAGAAGCCCAGAAAAATCAAGGCCGGCATCGTGAAGATCACGCCAGCAGCAGCGGATTCGCCGGCCGAGCCGGTCGTCTGCACGATGTTGTTTTCGAGAATTGTCGCCCGGCCAAACGCGCGCAAGATGCTGATCGAGAGGACGGCGATCGGGATCGACGCCGAAACGGTCAGGCCCGCGCGCAGGCCAACGTATACGGAGACGGCGCCGAAAAGGACCCCGAACAGCGCGCCGAGGACTACTGCGCGGAAGGTGAATTCGCGGAGATTCTCTCCGGATTCCACGTACGGGCGGAATTCGCCCGGCGGTGCAGTCGAGCTCCACGGCTTCGTCGCCACGCCCAGCCTCCTGCGGTCCTGCTTTACGCGCGGCCCTGCTCAAACGAGCCGCTTGCAAACCCGGCACGGTAGCATCAGTACCTGGAAGTGACAATAGCCTCCCGGGAGCAGGGCTAGTAGTCTCAGAACGGCCTCGGCCCGTTCCTCTCACGATTCAGCCGCCGGTTGACGCAATCTGCATGATTGTAGTAAGAAATGCGTCACTTCATGATTCGACTAAGCAAGAGCGCCGTCTTAATCTGTTGCGTAGCCCTGTTCGCAAAGACGGCTTTGGGCGCGAAACACGAGACTTGGGTCGAAGTACGCAGTCCTCATTTCATCGTGGTCAGCAACGCGGGCGAAAAGGAAGCGCGTCAGACGGCCGTCCGGTTCGAGCAGATTCGCACGCTGTTTCGGCAGATGATCACCATCGCTGCTAACGCGCCCAGCCCGACGATCACGATCTTTGCCGTCAAAAACGAGGGCTCGCTCCGCGATCTCTTGCCGGAATACTGGGTGAAAGGCCATTCGCATCCCGCCGGGATCTTCTTCAGCCGCCTCAACCAGTTTTATGCCGCGGTTCAGCTTGACGCCGAGGGCGACAACCCTTACGAGACGCTCTACCACGAGTATTACCATTCGCTGACGCTGCCTTACTTTCCCGGTCTGCCGCTCTGGCTTGCCGAAGGCTTCGCGGAGTTTTTCGGCAACACCCAAATCAACGATAAGGAAGCTTTTTCGGGACAGCCGAGCCCCGGCTTGATCGAGGAACTCCGGGAAAACCGTCTCATCCCCCTCGACGTGCTCTTTAACGTGGACCGTAGCTCACCGTATTACAACGAACAGAACAAGACATCCGAGTTCTATGCGGAATCGTGGGCGCTGGTCCACTACTTCATGATTGGCGACAACGGCGTCCACCGGCAATTGCTCGCCACCTATCTGGACGCGCTCTCTCATGGCGCGGCGGGACCGGAAGCGGCTGCCAAAGCGTTCGGCGATCTTGGCAATATGCAGAAAACTCTGCAGAAGTACATCGGCAACTACGAGTTCTACCACCTGACGGCGGCTGCTCCTCCCAAAATCCCCGATTCGGATCTTCAGGCGCGTCCGCTGCCCGATGCCGAAGTCGACGCCGAGATGGGCGGCTTTGCGGCCACGCGGGGACACATTCAAGACGCCGAGCCGCTCCTCCAAAACGCCATCCGGCTCGAGCCGAATCTTGCCCTCGCGCGCCAGAATCTTGCCCTGGCGGAATTCTTCGATGGGCAGATGAAAGAGGCGCTCGATGCGGCTTCGCAAGCGGTTGCGCTCGACCCGAAAAACGGTCTCACGCGGTACCTTCGCGCTTACCTGACCGTCACAGGTGGAGGAATGACGGCGCGCGATCCGCAGGTCGAGGACGATTTGCGCCAGTCCATCGCGGCAAACCCGGACTTCGCCCCTCCTTACGCGCTGCTCGGCATCTACCTCGCCGCAGACGAGCGAAGCCTTCCCGAAGCGCTGTCGTCCGTCCAAAAAGCCATTTCGCTCGAGCCCGGAACCGCCGGCTTTCAAGCCGACTTGGCGCAGGTCCTCGCGCGCATGCGCCGCTACGACGACGCCCGGACTGCCGCGCTCCGCGCCCGCGCAGACGCAATTCTGCCCCAGGAGCGAGCGCAGGCCGATCAAGTGATTGCCATGGTAGAGCGTATGCGAAGTTTCGACGGTAACAGTCGCTCGGGCGAATCGCCGGTGCCTGCCGATCTGCCCCCACTGCGGCATCGAACCGAAACTCAAGACGCGCCCGAATCGGAGCCCGCCAATCCTGCCCCTGCGGGCCCGCAGACCGCGCAGGAAGTCACCGGCGTCGTCACCAAAATAAGCTGCAACCCGGCGATGCGGCTGCAAGTCGCCGCTTCCGACGGCACCTACGACCTGTATACGGTCCCCGGCGAGCAAACCAGATTCGAGGCGCCTTCGCAGCCTCCCGCGGGATTCAATCCGTGCTCGTCGCTCAAGGGTGTGCGCGTAACCGTTCAATACGACGCCGATGATGCCAAAGCCCAAAAAGGCAAGATTGAAGTGTTGAAAATTTTGGGCTGGGAAAAGGAGTGAAAGGGCACGCAGGCGTCGATGGCTCGAAAGAAGGCGCCCTGGGGTCTTGTTTTAGGATTTCCCGGCGAGGCGATCGCGGACGCGATCGCTCAAGACTTTGCCGTCGATGGCCTTTCCTTCCAGGCGGGCCCGCGCAGCCTTGATGACGGCGCCCATCTGCTTGAGCGAGTCGGCTCCGGCTTCGTTGATGGCCGCTTCGATGGCGTGGTGGACTTCCTCGTCGCTCGGGGCGGGAGGCAGATACTCCTCGATGATGGTGATTTCCTTGGCTTCCTTTTCGGCGAGATCCTTCCGGCCGCCCTGCGTGAATTGATGGACGGAATCGCGGCGCTGCTTCACGAGCGTCTGGAGCACTTGCAGCGATTCCATGTCGTCGAGCGGGTGCATTTTTTCGATTTCCTTGTTCTTGAGCGCGCTTTTCATCATGCGCAGCACGCTCAGCCGCAGTTCGTCCTTTTCCTTCATTGCGGCGGTCAAGTCGCTCTGGATGCGTTCGATATATCCCATGGTTCTCTTTTGATCCCCTCTCCCGAGTGAAAAAAGAATAACACACGTTCGCGCCCGCACGCGCAATGTCAACGCAAAGTAGAAATGTCCGGTTTTTC
>Ga0187864_10001833_pt1 | contig 19613 bp, 19 predicted proteins | sample June2016WEW_11_4_FD_132985 | JGI IMG/M metagenome (GOLD analysis project Ga0187864, IMG submission 132985) | Peatland microbial communities from SPRUCE experiment site at the Marcell Experimental Forest, Minnesota, USA - June2016WEW_11_40 | ecosystem: Environmental > Terrestrial > Soil >...
TATCTGCTGGTCTGTCACCATTCGGAAAGCGCTCTCCTGGAACGCTTTCCCAATGGTCTCAACTTACTTCAGATAGGGAGAAATAATTGTCGCCGGCCAGGAACTTTAATTTTCGCTGATCACGCTTTGCCTCGCCGGTCGCGGCACTGCAAGACCTGATGTGCTTGAAATAGACGTTACCAGCTATTTTCTTTCCACACTTGCACGTTCTAATCGTCAGCGCGTGCTTTTGAGCCCGAGAAGCCGCACGATCTTCGGATGCGGAGGCTGGCACGCCGTACTCCTTTACCAGCCATTTTGCTGTGGCCGGATCCATCAGTGTCGTATTGATTTCGCCTCCGTGCTTCTTGCAGAACTCCTCGAACGACCTGTCAGTGACAAACGTGTCAACGACCCGTAGCTGGCCAGTGCAGATCCAACTCTGCACTTGGGCGACGGTCACGCCGATCAGGTCCGCTCCCCGTTCCCACATGTATCCTTCCTCTCCCTTGAGCAGGGCCGCCGACACTCTGTCGCGAACGGATGGCTCAAAAGATGCACGGTTTTGGTCGCAGAATACTGCCAGAGAGCTTGTGCTGACGCGCGGATCGCGCACTCTCAGCATGCCGTTTCCGATCAGATACCTCAGTCGGGCTGGACTGACATGCAACATCTTCCGCAACGCCCGCAGCGACCACCCGTCAGTGACCCTGGCGCTGATCCCGAGTGCTCCGAGCCGGAAGCGAACCGCACGTGCAGAACGGCCCAGGCGCTGAGCAATTTTCTTTACTGGTTCGTACCCAGCCCAATTCAACAATCTGTCGTCATCCGCTGGTGTCCATGGCCTGGACGCTGGCCGCCGGCCTGCGACAGCTTCGCGCGATTTCTTTGCCTTAAGTGGCTGGTGCTCCTCTGGAGGCGCAAGTTCGGGAGCCTTCCGCAAATGCCTGATGCGCTGCCAGCAGTCCCCCCGTCTCCATTCCGGGACGAGCTCAAGGATTCGGTTGATCGCCTCACGCTTCTTGGCGGGCCCGTGCTTAATCCCCGCAATCAGCAGCTGATCGATAGCGGCCAGCCGATCACCGGCCTTATTACGCTTTCGTCCCGGAGCACTGGACATTGCCAACCCCACTGAAGACGGACCTGAATCGTGAGGGTGCTTTCGCGCGACAATGCCAAATGCACAGGTCGCGATCGTCACCCTCGATCAATCCGCAGAAGACGAAGTTGGCGGCGGTTGTTGGGCGCGGGACACGTGCTCTTGATCCCGCTTCTTGCCTAAGCGACGGAGCGGCTAATTCTCAGCTTGGGGCCGAGCTGAAGACGGGCTTGCAATTCCTCGCGCGCGATTACCGATGCAGCGCAGGACCGCCCCAGCCTGCTGTCTACCGAAGCAGCTGTGCTCGGTCTGTTTGTTTATTGGCCCATATCTATTGAAGGAACATCTGGGCGGAAAAAGTATCAGAAGAAAATTCGATTACGGGTGACGAGCCTTGCATAAGGAGGGTAGCAGTCGTGCTCCGTCTTGATATGTGTCTGCGATTGTGCTCTTGTCCTTTTGTTTCGAAACGATAAAAGAACGTGGCAGCCTTGACACTTCTCCCCATTCGATGGCAATCTTCAACTCTGGCCGACGAACCCAAGGTGTAGGTGTGAGCCCCGGTGCCGAGCCAGGAATTTAGCCCAGAGTGGGTCCTTTCTAACAGCTCCTCAAGAACCAAGGAGCAATCGCTCCGCAGCGACGACGAGTTGATAACTGTCGCCAGCCGGCTTTGGCTGCGGGTACAGGTCCATGCGCGCAAGGAACTCGCGAACAAGAATCCCGATGAAAGTGCGGCTTTGGCCTCTGAAGTTTGGGAGAGCGTGCTGCAGTCGGTCTCGAAGACCCTCCGGCGGCGTAATGGAAAGGCCTCTGGGATCGTGGATTTGGAAGCCTATCTGTTCGGGGCCTTTCTTCATCGCTTCAACCGGGCACTAAAGAAGGAACGAAGAAGACAGGAAACGATAGGCCTTGTTCCTTCAAACGTTGATCTTGCAGAACTTCCGGGGGCTCGGGACACGAAATCTCCGCGCGCTCTGGAGGACTCAATCCAGGTCAAAGAGGTCGTCCGGAATATGGACGACTGGACACGCAAGGTCTGGTCCGCCCGGCAATACGGATATTCCTGGAGGGAAATCGCAGAGCATATGGGGTTAAGCGAACATCAGGCCAAACTTCGATTCCGTTATGCTCTCCGCAAACTCGCGGCTCGTTTGGGGTACGGCAAATGAGCGGACGAGGGCAGGCAAGTGGTATGCATTCTGATCCTGACGGTAAACTTGGCCTTTCCGTAGAAGATAACCACCTCAGCGGGGGCAAGCAAATTCTGAGCGACAAGGAAGAATTCAACAAGGACGAAAAGCGCGTGTTGGATCTGCTGACGCGGGGTCTGTCACGCGAGTTTCCGAACCCACAGCGCGTGGGATGTCCTGGCTCGGCGGTCCTCAGAGGCATTGCTTTCCGCAAGCTGCGACTCGCAGAGGTCGACAAATGGCTGGATCACCTCGGCTCCTGCAGCCCGTGCTATCAAGAATTCACCGAGCTGCGTAAGGAAGCCGCGGGCCAACGGCGTCGCATGCAAGCTTGGATTGCCGTGGCCGCGGTTCTAGTTTTCGCGGTGGCGGGATGGCTGTGGGTACGGATTCATCATTCGGTGCAGCCACCCGAAACTGCGGTTTTGGATCTCCGTGAGCTCTCTGCGGCTCGCGGGCAAAACCCATCTCAGACCAATCAACACTCTCTCGAAGTTAGTCGCTCGGCCAAACACCTGATTCTGGAGTTGCCAATCGGAAGTAAAGAGGGCAGCTACGACGTTGCATTGCTCAGCGAATCTGGCAATCAGATTCAGAGCGCCAGAGGCACCGCGCAATTGCAGAACCAAGTTGTGACGCTCCGGGCAGATATTGACGTGAGCAGGGTTCAGCCGAGCCTGTACCTTCTTGCCCTCCGACAATCCGGTCTGGAATGGACCCGATATCCAATCCGCGTGTTTTGACCTGCGACATGCCCTCCGGCTAGGAGAATAAAAGGCGAACATGATAGGATGCCGCCTATGGACGAAGGGCGCAAACGCGTTCTAGCGATTGTGGCGGGAATTCTCGTTGCGCGCCATCTGAAGACGACCGAAGATCTCTTCGATTCGAAGTCGAGCCCGAGGACAGAGTCATTGGTTGCTGCTGCTGTTCAGTGGGCCGAGAGGATTATGAGGAAAATCGACGGGGTCTACCGTTAATCCCACAAGTCGGGAACGATGACCTCTCCGTTTATCGACGCCCTGCGGATCGGAGGCCCGACTTGTTCGGCGACCGACGGGTCGTTGGCCGCCGTTTTCCCGTAGACGCTGCGTCCAATCGAGCAGCGAGCGAGTCGAACACGGGCGTAGGCCCATTCCAGCGCAACTGGTTTACGTCGTCGAAGAGCGCGATGTCAGTTCGCAGAGTGGCCAGAGTGCGAAAAAGCACTGCGCGCTCCCGTTCGCGGCAAAGAGTGCCTGCGAGGGCACTCGCGTTAGCGGCGTTCACTCGCCACCCGCGGCAATCAGTGGGAATGGATTCGATATGGAGAAACTTGGCCAGCACGGCAGCCGAGGACTTCGCACCCCACCCTGGTAGGCCCGGATAGCCATCTGCCGCATCGCCCACTAGCGCCAGATAGTCCGGGATGGACGCCGGCGAGACGCCGAACTTCTGGACGACCCCTGGCTCGTCTAAGGTGACACGCGTCCGGCGATTCAGTTGGACGATACGCGCGCCGCACACACATTGAGCGAGGTCCTTGTCCGGCGTACAGATAATTACGCGTTCGACACGAGAATCGCGAGCGGCCGCAACCGCCGCTGCAGCGAGCGCGTCGTCCGCCTCGAACTCCACCATCGGCCAAACGACAATGCCGGCCGCCGAGAGGACTTCTTCGAGCAGTGGAAATTGCGCCAGCAGTTCAGGTTCGACGCCTGCACTGGTCTTGTAGCCTGGCCACAATTCGTTGCGAAAAGATTCGATAACGTGATCGGTCGCGACGGCGATGTGCTTGGCACCATCGCGGATCATGCCCAGCACCGATGCGAGGACACCTCGAACGGTCGCGACTTCCCGGCCGTCCTCATCCCGGGCGGATGGCAACGCATAGTAGTGCCGGAACAACTCGTATGTTCCGTCGACCAGATGAACGTCCACGGCGCAGCTCCAATCCAACCCTATAAGACTAACGGCGCGTCAATCAACAGCTACTGCTGGTCACGGGTAGCAATCTGGGGCATGGCCGATAACTCCAGGGTTGTCCGTAAGCCCTGGCACATCATTCCAGCTAGGCCGACTTCACATTACCGATCCTTGTATAACCTTTTCTGAAAGTCGTATTCCCAGTTCAAAGATGTGAACGTAGGCCGCAGCGTTGACCGCTTTCACGAGAGCAGCTCAATCGGACGTACAGCAGCGGCGGAATCGAGAGAGTCGAGTCGAATTCGTGCTCGCGCAGCCAGCTCTAAAGGACTCAATCCTTCTGTATAGGCTGCGTGAGCGATTCGATCGAGCCCGGCTCCCACCAGCGGTGCGGCGATCCTGAGACATGCGCGTAAGCCTACGGCATCCGTTTTGCCGCCGTGCAGGACGATGTTTCGATTCCTGTACAGCCGTCGGAATGACTCGGTGATGCGGGCCTCAATCTCCTTCAACACCCGATCGGGATTGTTCAGCAATGTCGTCAAACGGTTCAACGCAGCTTGATCGGAACCGCGCGGAAAGATGAGCGGTGTGCCGCGGCCGATCTCACGGACAAGCACTTCGCATCGGTCTTTGTTGGTTGCGCACGCCTTGAGCTCGTCGCCGAGGGGCCCACCTTGCTTCTCAAGCTCGTAGCTCAGAGTCGTCAATTCCGCTCGCGGAAACGAGCAGGCGACGAGAGCAGCCATACGGTCGCCGGCGAGAATACGCTGGTCTCTGTCACCAGGGCCGGTGAGAAGCGCTTCGATGGCGGCCCATCCTCCCGCCACCGCGGCGCTGGGCGGCTGTTCGTCGAGAGGCTCAACCAGTTCCATTGCAGCATCGACGACGCTGAAATCGCGAAGGTCATAGAGTTGGTTTTCTCGCTGCAGCGAGTGTACCTCGACACGACGCCGGCGGCGGGGCAAGGGAAGTGAATCCATTTCTCCGCGAATCCAGACCTGCGGGAGCACGGCCAGGCGATTGTAGTGAGTGCTTCCCAGGTTGATTCGTGAGATCAGTCTGGATGCAGTTTCAGCCGCAGTTTCGACCACGCTGTCATTGTCCCGAGCCGCACCGGAGAGGAGAAAACCACCCTTTTGACGCAGCCCTGCGACCGAAAAGCCATTTTTCCTGAGCCACTCGGAAACCTGCTTGTTGTTCAGCCACTGCGCAGGTTGCGGCTTGCTGGAATCGACCGGCGGGGCCTGCTCAAACACAAGGAGGGCTTCGTAGGCTCTGGGCGGTGCGGATGCTAGGGCATCGGCCTCCCTCAACAGCTCCGCCAGCGTTTTTGTTCCCGGCTCGTACTTTGCTTTATAGGTCCACCATTTGTGGAGAAACTGGGGGTGAAAGCCACAGTCGAGAAGGTGAGCGGCAATGGAGCGCGCAGCCCGTTCCGGTTTTGCGGACTGTGGCGAGGCTGTCAGAGTGTCCGACCACCTTTTGAGGTATTCCGAGGCGATCTCGGGGATAAGGTGCGCGATGCTTTTGTACTGAAGTCCGTTCGCGGCCAGCGTCTTGTTGCGATCATCCGTCCGCAATAGCGAGCCGAGGAGCTTTCGCCGCTTCTCGTCCCCGACGCCGAAATCACGGAGAGCGGCAATCTCAATACAATGGGCGTAGTGCGCCATGGCCGCCTGGCCAACGACTCCCGCGGCAACCTGATCGCTTGCCTCCAGCAGTTCGTTGAGGCTCAACACCGTCCCGGAAGACCAGAGGGTTCTCTGCCACGCGGTTCGGTCGCTGAAGAAATCCAGCAAACGGGCGAGAACGTGTTCGTCAAAGGCGCCGGTTGCGAGCATGGATACCTGGTGCTATTATGGTTTCAGGACGAGAGTCCCAGACCTTAAGAGGGCAAACCCCAATATGCCGACGGTTTCGACCTGATGCTGCGGGCAGCGCCCTCTTTTCCATTTTGGGGCAGACCCCCTGCTCCCGTAAATCTCTAAATTTCAAGCAGATAGTGAGCTCAGCCGGGTTCGGCAGAGGTCTGGTGACGGCTGCGCAAGCAATTCCCAAATACACCAACGATTTGCTTGGAATAGGCAGAGGAGGGAGGGGTGCTGGCGAGGGTGCCGAGTCGACCTTACAGGTTATGACGATCAAGATACGCTGCGATCGCTCTTCCTTCCCATTCCTCATAATCGCCGGTGACCGGAATGTCCTCGTCTGCGCGAATAGGCCGCAGCTGGAGGATACCGAGTTTGCAAGCGCCGTATCGAGTCCATAGGACAAGGATGGACAGAACTGGGAATCTCTCGAATTCCTGTTTCAAAAAGGCTCGAGTCCCTTCATCGAAGACGTGAATTCCAATCGGACGTATTTCGGCAACGTGCGCCCCATCATGAACGACCTTCTGGCCATCTTCGTCCAGTTTGTTGCTGAGAAAAGTGACTTCAAGATTGGCGCATTTCGGGTCATCGGTCAGGCGAGCAAGCTCTTCCAGCATCGCTGCAAATGCAGTTCCGGGAGCGTGGACCTTTATATTCTTCTTGAGCTCTTCTTCGTGAGCTTTTAGAGCAACGTCCTTCGCAATCCGGAAGTAGTCTCCCTTTACTGGCTTGATCTTCTTAGACAGCTGCACGAAGGCAAGATCGTCGGTACTCACTGCGGTGGACTTCGGTGCTGGGGTCGCTTGTCGATATTTCTGGATGAGTTCCTTTAGTGCGTCCTTGATTTCTTGCGGGACGTCCACTACATTTTTTGAATCTTTGCGCCAGCCCGGCAGGTAGGCATCCCAGAGCCGGGCAGTGAGGTAGGTGCTATCGTCCGGCGGAAACTGAGCAAAGGAGTAAAGTCCTTTCTCACGAGTTTCAGCAGGTAGCTGGAGGTAGAGGTCATCCAAGCGCCTAAGATCTGCCTTCAGTTCGTCACCGTGCACGAACTGTTGCGCGGGGTGCATGAAAAGCGGAGCAACTTGAACGTGAAAGTTGTCCCGCGACGAAAATACCGCGCAAAACGGAAGGTAATAGAGATATGCCAAGTCGATTTGATGACTGGCCTTCACCTTGCTCAGCAACTGGGTCTGGAGGACCAGACTGAAGAAGATGTTGACAGACAGCATATGAATGAAATAAGGGAGACAGGTGCGAAGTGGCTTCTTGCGGTTGGACCGCCAGTCGTTGACCACATGCTCCGTTTCCTCGGGTACCCCAATAAGTTCGAGCCCAAATCGCAACAGCCATTCCGGTTCCAGATTGTCGATGATCGTATCGGTCATCGTTCGCGCGTCCTGGAGCGAGATTGGCTTACGCCAGGGTCCGATGGCTCGACGCACGCTAGTCGACATGGCTTGCAGATCAATCTGCTCGATCATCTTGCGCCATCGTTTTGCGATCTGCCGTTCGAGCCCGAGAAAGTCGTAACGTGCCCAACGCTGCACCGCTTCTTCTTCCTCGGTCGCCTGAATCAACATGCCATTGGTACCCCCCAGTTCCACCACTTTACCTGGCGGAAGGAATGGGCGAAGAAGTACGGTGTCTAAGTTGAACCGCCCGGAGAGTTCACCCTTGAGGATCTCCATGTGGTGAAGGGTTGCTGAGGATTGGCAGTCCGGTGTACGTTCCGCGAGAGAGCCCACTAGTTGCTCTGGAGTACCTTTCAGTCGATGCATCTCGCGCTCCAAGTCCGCAAGACATTCGACGAAAAAGAGCGGGGTGATAGTAGAGCGGTAGAAATTGTCGAGCAGAACCGCCTCGTTGACGCTGAGGCTTTCGAGGGTCGATTTGTCAAAAAGCAACGACGGACCTTGCGACATGCACCTATTCTAAGGGGCGTCCCCGCTCTGAAGGACATGCGTTAGAAAGTGCTTCCACTTATGCAGATTCGACAATGCTTCGCAAGACTTCTAACGCGCTATCAGGGGCGCGCAGAGCCTCTGCAGAGGCAATATGAACCCTGTTCGCTTGCGGTGAATCTTTGGTGCGATTGAATCCCGTATCGCAGGTAAGCAAATGGAGTGTCGGAATAGTTACGGGTCTAAAGTGCTTGGCCTAGTAGCTTCACGCCGCTGCCAAGCCTCATCTGTGCCTTTCGAGTCAAAGACCGTCACGAGCAGCGCCTCGCCCTTGTAGGGCACAGAGGGAGACTCCTCGACTCCGGCCATGAGATTACCTGATACCCACACTGCTTTTCTGCGTTGAAAAGTAGCTCCAAATCCGTTTTGGTAGGTGACGTAGGTTTCTACGGGCCTAGAATTGAGCTTCTTGCTCATGTCGGCCACTACGTCGATATATGGCGAATCCATGATGAACTGCATGTAGACGAGCTTGCCAGCATGGAATCTGGTGGTTCCGGGGCCGAGCGCAGATGCGAAGCGATTGCCGACCTCTGCGTCCATACTCTGAAGTGAAGCCATAACCGCCTGGCAGCTCTGTGTCTCCACGGGCATAGCTAATCCAAGGTGCTTCTTCATCGCCTTTGGATTGTTGAGTAACGTGGTGCAGTACTCTACGGTTGGTTGATGCGATTCCGCTACGGTCGCTGTCGCGAAAAACTGCTGAGCCGTCTCGCCGATTGCGTGCCCTTTGAACTGAATATTCTGAGCGGACAAAGCGGAGCCGAACAGGATCAGAGCGAAAACGATTGAGCGTTTCATCCCGTTACTTTCGCTGACGGCTGGCGGCTTGTCGGTGACGGCGGTCACTCGCCGATATGTCAGCCGCCTCTTTCTTCTTCGGCTTGCCCTTGTTTCCGCGGTATTCCAGTGCAAGGACCTACCGAATGGTCGCCAATGCCGAAGCATTCCGAACCCGAGATGTGGAATGGGGAGCGGGGCGGCGCTAGCGAATCGACTTCGCGGACATGCGGAGAAATCCATTGCAAGTCCGCCTTCACATGAGCAGAACTCAATGTTGGGTCTTATTACAAACTCTTGACGACCTCGACCGCTTTCTCCAATTGGGTGTCCCTGCCTTCCCGCAGTGCCTCTCGTGATAATTCAGCAGAAACAGTCGGAATGATCCCATTGTTCTCCAACATCCTGCCTTGCCATGTTAGATACCCGGCAACCGGCAATCCTAAAATGTAGCCGTGACCGACCTTGAATGCGCCTCCGCTCAGCAATCGACCAGGTGTCTTGATTCCCACGATGGTAGCCAGGTTGTTTTCCTCGGCAAACGCAGCCACCATTTCGCCAGCGCTGGCGGTGTGCTCATTCACCAGGAGGACAACGCGTCCGTGGAACGGGCGTGGCCCAAGTCCCTCGGTGACTACGAGAATGGATTTGTCCACAAGGGCGTATCGGGCAGCGAGCCAAAAGAGGGTGCCTTTGCGAGACGGAATTCGTCCAAAACGGGTCAGCTCCTCCTTCCGATACCCGCGCTCTCGGCGCTTTCGAGTCAGGCTGTAGCCAACCTCCAGTTTGCCGGGAGTCAGATAGCTCATCAGCCGTAGTCCGCCGATTCCTCCGCCTGTATTGCCGCGCAAATCCACGATGAGACGGCTACAACCGTTGAGAGCCGCAATTCCCCGATCTATGTCCTTGGCGACATCGATCCCGATTGCTCCGGGAAACATCGCCACCTTAAGCAGCCCGATTTCATCCGTAAGCATCTCTGCATGAACCGATTCCGGCGCGGTTACGGGGTGCTTCTTGGACTTCGGCATTGGCAGCCGAAGTTTCACCCACTCGATGTCTCCGTCCAGCTTCTCAATCGCTAGCTCCGCTGATCCTCCAGCGGAGAACGTCAGATCTTCTGGAGGACGAATCTCTCGCTCGCCGGTTCCGAGCAGCAAATCTCCCGGTCTTATCCCGGCCAAGTACGCTGGGCCACCTCTGTGCACATCCTGAAACATCCAGCGTTCTGTTCCATTCACCGCGAAGCGTTGCAAAGTTGCATTGATTGCGTGTCTCGCCGGTATGTTGCGCATTCCGGCGTGCCGGAATCCGGTGTGGCTGGTTTTGAGTTCTGCCACCAACTTATGCACTTCCTTCTCGAATGCCTCAGCCCCATCGCACGCAAGGATTCGATCCCTTCGGCTCTGAACCAGGGCATTCCAATCCACCCCATTCATTGCAGGGTTGAAATGTTTGGTTTCCACCAACCGGCAGACCTTGTCGAAAATCTTCTTGCGTTCGTCCAGAGTCAGATTCATTGCTCCCTAATCCTGATAGGAGTTGATGCGTCCCCAATCGCTACGAATGCTGCCCAATAAAATGGGCTCACTTGTTCACCGTATTTCGCCAGCAGGTCCAGCTTGGCGCCTCGCAACGCCGAACTCGTCTCCTCTCCAAGCGCTAGACGTTGGTAGAAGCGTTCCATCAGTGCACTGGCAAACGTGTCATCCGCGCTCCACAGGCTCGCAACAACGGTTTTCGCGCCAGCCGCCAGAAAGGCCTCCGCCAAATCGCTGACACCTTCCTCTCCTTGCAATTTGCCCACTCCCGTGTCACATGCAGAAAGTGTCGTCAGCTCGGCGTTTAGTCGCAACTTCTTGATTTCTCGAACCTGCAACAAACCGTCTTCACCCGCTTTCGGATCAGCCCCAAGGACTAACGCTGATCGTTCGGGGAATTGCGGGTCGGCGAAGCCGTGGACCGCCAGGTGCAGGACGCGAAACTGATTGAGCGGTTCTTTCTTGAATGCGCTCTCAGTAGCGCTTGCACCAAACAGGGTTTCTGCGTCCTTTCCCACAATTCTACTGATGCTCTCGACCTCTTCTCGCGTTTGAGGCAGGTCATGAAGCGGCATTCCGACGAAATCGGCAAAACCCCGAGCAAAGCGACCCCGCAACGTCTCAGAAGCTGTAATTCTTTTTCCCGCGCCGCCTTGATTCTCGTAAGCAACGTCTCCCACTCCGAGAAACGGTCGAGGGGCTTCTTGCTGTTTGTCTGTCCTTCGCAGCGCATCGAGAACGGTGGCGGAGGGAGCATAGCTGATGACATCGGACGTTAGCAGATACTGCCCTTCTCTATTCCGTAGCGCTTCGAAAGGCAACAGGTTCAATATGCCGTCCGGCACAACGATGAATCGTTTGCCCGTGGATGTTTCGGGAATCGGTTGCACAAGAAAGGCATGCAGTTGCTGTGCTTCCTCAGCCCCGGTTTTCTTAGCCCGGATTTCATCAACGTACCGCTGCACCAGCTTTTCGATTTGCTTGCGGCCAGCCGGCAGCACTCGCAGGTTTGCGGTCGTGCGCGTAAGTGAAATACAGAACGAGTTCGGCTCATCGAGTACGTATTCCAGTAGCGTTTCGTTTGGCTTCAGGCTGTCTTGAACGTGGTTTAGCGGTGCGGGGTCGATGGGAAAACGCTGATTTCCCTGGTTCCACGCCAATCGCAACCGCCACTCATATTCGGCCAGAGCATCGAGCAGCTTTTCACGCTCGAGGGGAGTATTGGTCTGCATCAGGCGGGTTTGCGTATTAGCAACGTAACTGTCCAGTGTCGCAGCTTCGGTAGATCCTGACTTCGGATCTGCGTTTCTGTCTCCCAAAGCGCTAGCCAGAGTTCGTCCTCGGACACGCTCCAATATTTGAAACGCACCGGCTGTGTCAGCCTCCTTCGCGACGAGTTCGAAGTGTTGGAGGTAAGTCTGACTCATGGCCGCGGCGATTGAGCTGTTCCAATAGGAGTCATCGCCGCCAAGCATGCCGTCAATGACATCTTCGGCATGCTTGTAAAGAGCCCCCGCTTCTGCAATGCGCCCGCGTCGTGCTTTCAGGTCAGCCAAAATTGTTAAGTTCCGCGGTACGTAATAGCGATCACCGACCCGCTGGCTAGCAGCAAGACCCTGCGTCGCACGGTCGTCTGCGGTGGGGAGATCTCCGGAGTCACGATAAAGTTTCGCCAGCTCGAACATGGCGTCAGCTTCCATTCGGTAAAACTGGACTCTTGCTGCGAACTGCCCCGCATCCTCCAAATCGGCGATGGCCTCTTGTTTGTTTCCGGTCTGCGCCGCTAGCTTGCCGAGAACAATCAGCAATTGCGCCTCATGCCCGCGTTTCTGCTGCGATCGTGCCTTCGCAAGGGCGTCCTGGAGCACTCTCTTTGCTTCATCTGGCCTCCCTAACCCAACCAGTGCTTGCGCTTTTCCCTCGTACCCCATGAAAGGAAGTCCGGAGTCTTCGTCAGCCTCGGCTATCTTGATGGCCCTCTCAAAAAACATCAGGGCGTCAGAGGGGCGGTTGACCTCCACCAGGCCGTTCCCTAGCATTTCCAGAAAGCGAATCTGACCGCCCTTGTCGCCATTAGCCATCGTTGAGACGAGGGCTCCGCCCAAGAGCTTCGCCGCCCGGCCGGAATTTCCCTCCAGGAAAGCGATTATGCCCAATTCACCGGAGGCCCTGGTCGCTAAACGATCGTTCCCCAGACTCTTCGCGATCTGTTGGGCCTCCAACCAGTCTTGCTTCTCCGCTCGATAATCAATCTCGATGTCGGTGTAGCCTTTTGCGGCAAGGCACCAGAGCCGCAACGGTGGATCGTTGCGCATGATCGGGTTCTGCAGCTGATCGTTCAAGAATCGCGAAAGATCGACGAAGGACATCGTCTCGGCTTCCGATCTGAGGCGTCCAATCTTGGCGTAGAGCTCATTTCGGGTATCCCCTCGACTTGCGAAGAGACTCTCGGCTTCCGCATACAACGGGGCAGCTCTTGGCCCGTTGTTTAGCCAGTAAAGGCGATCGGCCTCCGACAGGAGGACTTGCGGATCCGTGGAACGTTCCGGATGCTCCAAACCGCTGTAATTGATGTGTTTGGCGGCAGAAATGTCGCGGAACCAGGTGTAGGCGTAGCGCGAGACAGGAATTACGACCGCAACCAGGGCCGCCGCAAATACTACTCCCCTTGGGACACCAATCCTCACCGACTTAAATACCGGGCCTGCTGATCAAGAATTTTTCAGAACATCGCGAATGGCGCTGACGTGGCGGCTTTTCGAAATTCTACAGGAAGCACACTGGAATGCGCCATGCCGCGTTTTGGACTTTGGCAAGACGACCCTATAATGCCCGCCGAACGTATGCCTACGACGCCGTCCACTTCGTCCTCGTCCTCTCCCATCTGCTGCGAGCGTGTGGTGAGCGTCCAGCGGCAGGAGAGACTCGCTAGCTGTGTGTTCGCCAATCGAACCAAGCTCTTGGTGTCCCGTTTCATTGGATCTCACGTCGCTATCGGTGACGACATCGCTTTTCCGGTCCCGAACGGAGACGCGGTTGGTACAGAGATCTTGATCACTAAGAATGCGGGTGCCGGCCCCAAGAGTTATCTCTACCACGTGCCAATCGCTTACGTCAGCCAGCCCAAACCGGACAAACGAAATCAACACTTTGTTTCGGCCGAAGTTCACCACGGAGGCCTTGGCGTCGGTACGGTTTTCCTGCCCTGCGAGGTCCTATGCGATTACTTCTATCGTTTGCCCCATGCCGACGGCGGGCTCGATCATCAGACCCTGTACGAGATCTTGCATATTCCAGACAGCGCTTCTCCCTCTGAGCTGCGCGTCGCTTTCAAGCTGCGCGACTTAGAACTCAAAACGGCAGGCGCACCGCATAGCCAGCGACTGGCGCTAGAGCGGGCCTTCAACATCGTCGGCCAGCCGGAATTGCGCGCCTGCTACGACGCGCTTCTGGCCGACCCCGAGGCCCCTGCGGTATTTCCGTACGGTGGAGTTGGCTCTCTACTCGTTGTCGGCGAGCCTTCCCGGGACGGACAAACATTCTTCGCTCGTCGCATTCTTGCGTTTTCGCCGGAGCTCCGGCACCGACGATTCCACGTTCCACTGCGTAGGTGCGACTTCTACGACGACCGCGCACTGTGCCGCGACGCGCGTCGAAAGCTCGAATTCTGGATCGATCCAGCCGCCCTCCACACGCTCTGGGACCGCACGTGGAATCAGTGGAAACATTTACTTGCAACGAAAATCGAGGTCGAGGGCACATTCGTACAAACTGGCAAATGCCGCAAACGTCGAGGCGAGTGGGAACTCACTACTTGGGAGACTGCGTTGCCGAGCCGGCTGGAGGTCAAACTCTCAGCCGATTTCCGGCAACAATTGGAGACGGCGCGAACAACTCACCACCGCTTTGGTCAGTACTCACAGGCTCTTGATCAGATCCGCCTGTGCCTGGAACATCGGGCGGTCGAGAAAACGGAGCTCGAGCGAATGTGTTCCGGGCTACATCTTCCCGGTGACTTTGATGTCGCACAGATCAGCTGGCGTGCGGATTATGACCCGTTCTTCTATCGCCAGCTCTCACGCCGGGCACGCCGGATCTACCTGTTTCGCGACGAATACATCTTCGACGTTGAGAAAGCTGTCGTTGTTGAAACCCCTCAGCTCGGCCACGCGACTTATGTCTTCGCCAAATCCCGCAGCATCGATAGTTTTCTTGATCTATACATCAGGATCAAGAAAGACGACATCCGACGGAACCGCGACAATGCAGCCGAGCACCTTGGGTTTTTGGGACGCGTGATTCATGGCACCAACCCAAGAGCGTGGCTCAAGGAGATTCGGCAGCGCTTGGGGGAAAAGATCGACTTCACTTCGGCGGTTGGCGACTGAGCCACACATGTTCTGCCCGTCAGTCAGACAAAGTGTGATTGGTGAAATATCTTGCGAGTTACTGTGCCGCCTCTTCTATTGCCTTCTGCTCTCCCGCGACAATCAACAGCTCGCTTTTCGCCGGCTTCGGACTAGATCGGCTGACCGGAAATCAGCATATCGGGGTTCAAAAAGAGTGGTAACAATCGTGGTAACTTCAGGATTAAATTTGACCCATTTTCGCGGGTTGGGATAGGATGTCACGCAGTGTTATCCGACGTTCCTCGACGCGGATAACCACCTACTACGAAAGGAGATTCCCTGGACACCAGTCCACGCCAGGGAACTCCGGAGAAGCGTAAGCGGGTAGCCTCTGGATCAGCATATCGGGGTTCGAATCCCTGGGGGGCAGCCAAGAAATATGCGGGTTTCCTGCAATACCCCCTCAAAGCTATCCTGTGTGTCCGTACCGTGTCCGTAAATTGGGGCGGGTGCCCTTAAGGGCTGCCATGCGCTAAGGATGTCTGAACGGAGGGGAGAAGCGAAGATGCTAACCGGAGAGGAACAGTTCAAGAAGCAGGCCAACGAGCGGATCGGGGAAATCAAGGACGTTCACTGCCCTTTGGTTGCTGGGGTCTCAATTGAGACATTGAGTTCGTAGTTTCCGCCAACAGGGAGTGAGACGATGCTTCCTTTCCGTGAGAGATCGGGTCTACACTCACGTTTCCAACCATCGTCCACTTCCGCTCCTTGACGGGAACGGGCCAGGAAGTTGTCATAGTCGTCCTGGCCCGTCTGCTTCTCTCGACAACCAGTAAAATCAACAGCTTAGCCAAAACTATGATCATCAACTTCGCCGCAAGCCGATTCCACGGTCGATTTGCGCCATCGGAAAAGGCAGATTGAGTTCCAGCTCGTTCCAGCCCGCTCAGGCTCGGGACAATGCGTTGTATGCATTTTCAATGGCATTCCTGTGGATGAGGACAACCGACATTTGCAAGGCTAAGCGGCGGTCGTGCTGTTTCACTTAAACCGGTGAAAGCAGCGTCTGGTGGCTAAGCTGCCTGAGGGTCTGATACCTCTTCGGGTCTGGACTTTGCGACAAAAAGTCGCCACCAATGGATCAAATCTGTTTCCGGGACGGCACACTCGCGCAGACGGGAATGGCTGGGGGGTCATATGGTTCGTCTCTCATTTACACCGACGAGCGGGCGTACTACGATTGCGAACATACAAACAAACAGGAATGCGCCGTCTGATCGAATATCTCAGAAACCACACCGTTGATTTAATGCCAAAAAAACTTTGCGACGGCAATGGCATTGCGAAAGCGGTTTGAAAATAGCTATATGTTTGAACAAGCCTTCAAAAACATCGATGACGTCCTCTGGAAAGAAGCCGGCTGCACCACCGAACTCGATTACACCGAGCAGACATCCTGGCTTTTGTTCCTGAAATACCTCGACGATCTTGAGCAGGACAAGAGCACCGAGGCCGCGCTGGAAGGCAAGAGATACAACCACATCCTCGACCAGCCCTATCGATGGGAAAGCTGGGCTGCACCCAAGGGCAAGGACGGCAAACTCGACCACAACAAGGCCCAGACCGGCGACGACCTCCGCGACTTCGTGAACGGGAAGCTCTTTCCCTACCTGCACAGTTTCAAGCAAAAGGCGAGCGGCCCCAACACCATCGAATACAAGATTGGGGAGATATTCGGCGAGATCAAGAACAAGATTCAAAGCGGCTACAACCTCCGCGAAATCATCGACCACATCGACGAACTGCACTTCCGCTCACAGAAGGAGAAGCACGAGCTCTCACACCTCTACGAAGCCAAGATAAAGAACATGGGCAATGCCGGGCGCAACGGCGGCGAGTATTACACCCCGCGCCCGCTCATCCGCGCCATTGTTCAGGTTGTGAAGCCCAAGATTGGCGAGAGGATCTACGATGGCGCGGTCGGCTCAGCGGGCTTCCTATGCGAATCATTTGAGTACCTCAGCGCAAAGCCGGACCTAACGACGAAGGACGCCAGAACGCTTCAGGATCGCACGTTCTACGGCAAGGAGAAGAAGTCCCTCGCCTACGTCATCGCAATCATGAACATGATCCTGCATGGCATCGACGCACCCAACATCATCCACACCAACACGCTCACCGAAAACCTCGCCGACATTCAGGAAAAAGATCGCGTCGATGTGGTGATGGCCAATCCGCCGTTTGGCGGCAAAGAACGCAAAGAAGTGCAGCAAAACTTCCCCATCCGGACCGGTGAGACGGCATTCTTGTTTCTCCAGCACTTCATCAAGATGCTTAAAGCAGGGGGTCGCGGCGGCGTTGTTATCAAAAACACCTTCTTGTCGAACGCCGACAACGCATCTGTGAGTCTGCGAAAATTCCTCTTGGAAAGCTGCAACCTCTATACCGTGGAGGACGGCAGTTCCATCGTCAAGACATGTGCTCTTCAAGCACTCGCAGACCTGGCTGTGGATGACTCAAGTATTCGACCGGGAGTGATGGAAATTCTGCGACAGTCTACTCGAAAGGGTACCCCGGCGATGAAGGCGCGCAGCCGCAAGTTACTGCTTCACTTGGATTCGGATTATTGATGGGTGAAGGGCAATTCGGAGGCAATCCGTAGTTGGCGAGAACAGGCGATAGCACTCACAACCAATCCTTGATAGCAAAAGTGCACCACTTTTGCAGCAGAATTGCCACTTCAGCCCCGAACCGCGTCAATTTCGCGTCTGCTGACCGCGTAAAACGGCTCACGTTCGCGCTACGGGGCGCTACGTTGCGCCCGTGGCCCCGGGTAGGCATTTACCCTCAACCGGTTGATTTTGAAGCGGTTATATCGCAAATGTGGCCCAACTCCGCCCTTCATGTCGGCCTAGCTGAGCCGCCGCCCGCGACTTGCGCCAGTTTCCTGGATGTCCATTGCAGTTTCTCTGCAGGCGTTATTGACATAGTAGCGAGCGCTTTCCTCACTGAATTTTCTTGCTTCCGCTGTCAGGCAGCATGCTTTGCACCGTCTTCTTGATGTGCTCGCGCGGCGTCTCTTGCTCTTCTTCGTCGGGCACGCCGGGGATCAATTCACCGCCTTCAACCCCAGCACATATTCGCTGCCTAGACCGCCAACTGTTCCAGCAATGTAAGCCTTGCTGCCTGCCCGCTGACAAAGCTCGTGGGTGACTTCGGGCGTGAGTTTCGTGCTGGCCGGACGGGTCATCTGTTGCAGGGTCTTCGCAACTTCGCTGTCGGAGAGCACATTCAGGAAGGGCGACTGCCGCAGGGAAACATTGAGCGCCGTTTTTAGCGTGTCGTCAAACACCGCTTCGCCCGTGCTGTTGGTAAAATCGGCGAGAACGATGGTGTCTTTGTCGGTCAGGCGACTGGTTTGATGCCGCGACCGATAGTAAAGCCCGCCCGCCACGAGCAAGGCCAGGAGCAGGGCGGGAACCGGCGAAAAGAAGGACGCTGCGGAGGTGGTGAGGGACTTCCTCCACCTCCAAGCTTGATTCCGTTTCGGAGTCCAGGAGCGCAAGCTGTGTGGCATAAATTCTCCCTCCTTGTCGAAACCATGTGCAAGGTTCTGCAATCCTGCCCGCTTTGCAGAGCGCAAGTGGAAGAATCTATTGCTGTTAGTTTGGCCACGAACGTGCGTTAGTCTTGAGTAGTATCCCAACCTGCTCGATAGGAGGGCGCTTTTCATGCACCATCGTCGTGCAATGTTTTTGGTGTTGTGTCTTTGCCTGCTCAGTGTCGGAGCCTTTGCTGATTCCGTCACTGGTTATTTCACCATCCCTTTATCCGGGCCCCCAGTTGCGAGCCAGGGATCTGTTACTTTCACTCTGGAAAGCAACGGAACGATCGACGCCTCGTTGACCATTACAAACGGCGCCAACATCGTGGGGTTCGGTTTCAACTCAGCGGCAGTCGATATATCCGAGATGAATTTCTCGCCGACCCAACCCGCCAACGCTGACGGCTGGATTGATGGCTTCGGCTACCAACCCTCGGGATTCTACTGCCCCACTTGCGGAACCACGGAAACCTGGACCATCGAAGGCGACTATACGTCGGTTTACCAGGTTCTGAATGGTCCCCCGGGCCAGTCCTCAGTTGACTTCTTCCTATATGACTCGAATGGCAACCAGTGGGGCGCCAATCCGAGCAGCCCAACTACGCCTGAGCCAGCCAGTCTGCTGCTGCTGGGTACGGGTGTGCTTGGAGTCCTGGGCTCCATCCGTCGCAAATTGATGTAACAGGGTTCCAGCTTCTTTTCTACTTGCGCCGAGACGATAGCGATCGCTCGGCGCATTCTTTCGCCGGCCAAGGGTTCTCAATCCTTGCCGGTGAAGCGGAGAGGATGACGAATTTTAATTGGATCAAGGCTAGGGCCGATTGTTCGCTGGCTCAAGTCTTCAAACAGCTTGAACTTGGGGTGAGAAATGACGTCGATACGACTAATGCGCAGCGGCTTGGTTCGCGTCCTCTTCGTCCATGTATTGCAGAGCCGTCCATGGAACGCCCTGCACTACTGGCCCGTTGCCAGTGACAAACTGAAGGTCGGCGGTTTTCGATTTCTTATCAACGCCCACCACGGCCAATACCCCGTTGTGGCCCTGAGCGGTAACGCGGTCGTGCTTCCTTGGAATACGGAGTGCCATGCCGACAGTTTACGCCGTTCGTGCTGGCGTTCAAGGGCTGAGAAATTCAAACTGCACCACTACGTGTGTCATGAAGGAGCGAAAGCTTCATGCTGTATGAAAGATGGAGGTGGGCCCTGCACCTTCATGGGCTGCTCCCCTTCGACGTAGCTGGTAATGCGCTTGATGTATTCCTGCGGCGTTTCCTTCATGTTGTCCCCACTATATTCCCTTGAGTTGGTCTATCCGACATTCCTCA
>Ga0187864_10001834_pt1 | contig 19604 bp, 12 predicted proteins | sample June2016WEW_11_4_FD_132985 | JGI IMG/M metagenome (GOLD analysis project Ga0187864, IMG submission 132985) | Peatland microbial communities from SPRUCE experiment site at the Marcell Experimental Forest, Minnesota, USA - June2016WEW_11_40 | ecosystem: Environmental > Terrestrial > Soil >...
ACTTCAAACTGTCCCGCTTCAGCTGTGGATAGGAAGAGGCGATGCGTTTTGGGATCGAGCGCCATGGTCTTCGCCCGCGGCAAAGTTTTCACGGTTTCGACAACGGAGTACTTGTCCGGACTGACCTGGTGAATCACCGTGATGGTGCCTTCCCCATTGGAATCGAAAACAAGCCGCAAGGCAGGATCGAAGGCGGTAGCATCCACGTGGTCGCCAATCGGAAGCGTCGTAATCACTTGTCCCGTCTCCGCATTCATGACCGCCATAACTTTGCTGCGGCAACCGATGAACAACCGCCGATTTGGCCGGTCCATAGCTATGCTGGAAGGCGACGCACAAGGCGCCGTCGGCCAGCGCTGCTCAACTTTCAGCGAGCGGGCGTTGATTTTCAGGACCAGGCTCGCGTCCTCGACGTTGTCGTAAACATACCCTGAACCGTCGGCGACCGCAAACTCGGGACTGCCGCCAAGATCAACCGTTCCGGCCACTTTTCCATCCGCCGCCTGAATCGCGGTGGCGCTGTTGCTGTCGCCATTGAATGCGAACACCCGCGACGTGGCGGGATCGTAAATGATGGCGTCGGGCTTCTTGCCGACTGGAACTTCCGCGATCGTCTTCAGCGTCTTCAGATCGAAGATGGTGACCGTCGAGGACTGGCCATTGCTCACGAATCCCCGTCCCAGTTCCGGGGCAATCGCGATGCCGTGTACGCCAGGAGTGTTCTCGATCTTGCCGACGATTGCGCCCGAATCGACGTCGAGCACTTCGACTTGGGTTCCGTGGGAAACGTACAAGCGGCGCGCACCTTCATCGACGGCAAGATAGTCCCAGCTTCCTTGGCCGATAATCGGAATCTTCTTGGTGATGGCAAATCCCTCGGCGAACGCCGTGGAGACGCTCGCAAGGGCGAACCCCAATGCGAACACGCCTATCCAAAATGCAAGCGTTCTGCTGGATGGGTTCGAGTGCGGGTCTTTATTATTCTTGTTGTTGTTCTTCATCTGGATGGGCTCCTTACTTTTTAACCGGGTTGATTCCGAGATGCGTCCAAGGGCGCAGGTCTACGCAACAATCCTGCGGTTCCCCCGAAATCGGGGGAACCTTCATGAATGTTTGCGCTGTTCGTCAATACTCTCTGCGAGGCTCCCAGCGTATGCCGAAGGAGTATGTCGGGCTGTAGAACTCGCGCTGGATAACGTAGTCCGGGCTGCCGTTGTAGAAGCCAAACACTTCATTCGACAGGTTCAGTCCTTGCACCAGGAACGTGAGACTCTTCTTCACGCGGTAGCTGGCTTGCGCATCGACCTGCAGGTGCGGGTAGAAATAGACGTCACCGGCAGGGCCTTTGGGACCGAAATTGTTGGGATCCGTACACCCAGCAGGGGTGCCTTGAATTGCCGGGGTACATTGCTGCCATTGGTACTGGTAGATACTATTGCCGTTGTAGGAGAGCCCTACGCGCGTCGAGAACCGTCCCCGGTCATACGTGGGGCTGATGTTCCAGGTACTGGGAGCCTGGCGTTGTAGCGCGGGAGTATCTGAGCGCCCGGGCAGAGCGCCGGAGTCGGAAGTTGTCCAACTGTAATTGGCGGAGATACCGAGTCCGCTCAATCTGCCCGGCAGGAACCCAAGGTGCTGGATGTACGCAGCTTCAAATCCTGCCAGCCATGCGTGGGTGCCATTGATTATCGTACTAGTGATAAATCCGGCATATTGACCGCTGCTCGCTGGCAGGTTTTGCGTGTAGTAGATAGGGTCGCTCAGCTGTTTGTAAAAGAAGCCGCCTTGGATTTCGCCGAAAGGCTTCAAGTAATGTTCGTACAACACATCGTAGTTGTTGGCGTGCTCTGGCCCCAAATTGGGGTTGCCTAAGGTGTATGTGTAGGGACTGGTGCTCTGGTCTAATTCGACATAAGGGATTGTGTCATATGGATTAGGGCGAGAGATTCCTCGGCCATAAGAAACGCGGAGATCCGAGTCATCCGTTATCCGATAGCGCAGTTGTGCGCTGGGCAGAGGATTCCAGTACCAATTGTTCGCCGGAGCCGGAGTCGTGGAGATCCAGTTGCCGTTGATATCGTTGGTCACGATGTAGCCCAGCGTGTTCAACTGGGTCGCTTCGACGCGGAACCCGAGCTGGAGACGGAAGCGGCCGAAATCGACCGTATTCATCGCGTAGGCCGCGGAGATGCGCTCGGTTAGCGAAAAGTTGCTCGCATCCGAGGCCAGGTGGGTGGCGCCTGAGTCGAGCGAGAGAATGCCCTGACTGACGAGGTTATTCACGCTTCCGGTGATAGCGGGCCACGAGACCACCGGCCCGAGACGATAATCATTGAAATAGTAGTTGGGGTTGCTGAATCCGCTCAGGTACTGACTCATCAACGGCGTCGCTGGCGGACTTGTTATGTTGTTCTGGTCATAGGTCGGCGAATAGGCATTTTGGCCCTTGTGATCATTCCGCACCTTGAGTCCGAACTCGAAGGTCGAATTGTGCTTGCCCAGATGGTAGTTCTGGGCATAAGAAATTGCCCCCGCCAAGTTGACCTGCGAGGTGTTCCCTGAGGTGAGGTTGACATCCAACAGACCCCATTGTGTCGGATCGTAAACGGGCGATCCCGGCGCAGTGCAGGGTGGATTCCACTGCGGAAGGTGGGGATTGGTGGCCGGAATGTTGTAGCAGAGAAGAGGGCCAGTGACCTGGCCATTCGTAGTGAGGTTATTAGGATTATTATATTGAAAATCGAACCCTGGATTGCCTGCGGCCGCTGTCTGGAGTGAGGCCGACGTCGACACGTTCCAGGCTAACCACGAGTTGGTAAAGATGTGCTTGCCGCCAATTGCCACGTTACCGATCCGATAGTCCGGCGCTCGTTCCGAACCGGAAAACTTCGGCGCACCGGAGATGGAGGCGGGGCTGGCGTTGGGGGGTGGGGTGGCTGGGTTGAAGACCTCGTTTTCGAGTTTGTACACCCACTTGTCGCCGTAGTCCCTGAAATCGGAGTAGAAGTAGTGCAGGTAAAGCCCGGCTCCATCGCCCAGCTTGTAATCGAGCCCGCCCCCAAAACCATAGCGTTTACGCCTATACCGGTATTCACGGAGATCGATGCTGTCGTAAAAGGGAGTTACGAAGCCTGGATCGGGACTCGGTTCGATGTCGTCGATTCCACGGCCGTTATAGTCGAAGCTGCCGGAGAATAGCACTCCAAACTTTTTGCTCGCTCCAAACCGTTGGCCGATGGTTCCATTCACCTGGGCAATGGCGCGGGTATTCAGAATGGGAGTGAATCCACCAATTACGCCTAGCGTCAGCGTCGGCAAATCGCCAGCGGTCTTGGTCACCAGATTCACCGTCCCACCAATGGCTTCAGCATCCTGATTGGCAGACAGCGTTTTGTTGACTTCGACCGACTCGACGATGTCCGCGGGTATGGTATCCAGCTTCACCTGGCGCACGTTGTCTTCAGGCGCGGGAATGGTAATCCCGTCGATGGTCACGTTGTTCAGGCGGGGCTCGGTTCCTCGGATCTGGACGTACTTGCCTTCGCCCTCGTCGCGCTCCAGAGTTACGCTGGGCAGTCGGCCAACGGCGTCGGCGATGTTCGCGTTCGGCAGGGCGGTGATCACGTCGGACGGCAAGACTTGAAGAATGTTGTCAGAAGTACGCTGGCGGTTGATGGCCTCAGCCTCGCCGTGCGGGCGATCGGCAACCACCGTGACCTCTTCGCTCTTGGCGGAGACATCCATCTTGGCTTCGATGTGGTCTGCCTTCCCGGCTGCGACCGTGACCTGCTTCGTGAAATCCGTGAAGCCAACATAAGAGATGGTGAGGGTATAGTTGCCGGGCGCGAGCCCAATGAAATTGAACTCCCCCTGGCCATCGGTGGCGGTCACAAAGTCACCAGGTTGCAACCTCACTCGCGCGCCATCGAGCACGGCGCCAACCCTGTCCACGGCGCGTCCGCTGATGGTTCCGTGTCCACCTTGGGCGAACGCCACCGCTCCCAAGAGCGCGCAAAGTGCCGACAGGATTGACATTTTGAAGAGAGTGCAGCATGAGTGCTTCGGTTTCATTGACTTAATCTCCTTGCGAACCAGTACCTTGACCGGAAGAGGTTGGCTCCTGGCGGGATGTGGCCGGCAAAGCGAATGGCGCGCTGTGTGACGAGCAACTTGGCCGCATAAAGCCTCCTGCCCGGGGAGAGACAGCTTTCCCGTCAAATACCTTTAGTTACCGTTTGGTAGCGACCAGCGATTCTAGGAAGGTGGTGTGAAGGCGGTGTGAATGCTCTGTTAAAGGAAGGTTAATATTTCCCGAGACTTCTCTCGCAGGGCAGACGGCAGAAGTTGCCGGGGGTGAGAGCTGCGCAATCCTCGGAGAACTCAACGGCCATAGCGTCCCATGAGTTCCGTTTCACCCAGGATATGGCCCTTCAAGGCATGTTCGAGGTCTGGTTTGGTGGCTCCGGCCTTCAGGTCGAGCTTTGTGTCAAGCGCGTACAGCTTGAAATAATAGCGGTGTGGCGTGCCCGGCGGAGGACATGGACCTCCATAGCCGATCTTGCGAAAGTCGTTGCGTCCTTGCCGCGCTCCGGTGGCAAGCTGTTCCTGTTTTTCCATCCCCTCCGGCAGTCCTCTCGTGTTTGCAGGGAGGTTGTATAACACCCAGTGGACCCAAGTACCTGCTGGCGCATCAGGATCGTACATGATGAGCGCAAAGCTCTGTGTCGCCGCGGGTGCCTCCTTCCAGCTCAACTGCGGAGAAACGTCAGGACCGTCGCATGTGAACTTCTTCGGAATCGTTCCGCCGCTGGAAAAAGCGGTGTTCGAAATCTGGAAAGACATAGCCCCTCCCCTCGCTTGACCAAAGATTGAAAAACCGCCGAGAAGCCAGACTCCCGCGAGTATCGGCAACCCAATCAGTTTTGGCAAAGAGCCCCTATCTATGCGCTTTGCGGCGAAAAATCTAGCCACCAGAGCCAAAGGCATCACCACGGTTATGATTTCCGCGTCACGATCCGCGCAGCGACTTGGCTGAAGTCCTCGCGGGCCTGGGGCTTCTTAGGCGTTTGCTCTGGGCGGGTGTCTGCTCTCTTTTCCAGTTGATTGGATTGACGCTCTGCTCTATCGGCTTTTGTACGCTTTTTTGCCATGCCTACAGCTTGCCACAACCGGGCGAACCCGGCTAGGGCCTGTGGCTTTCAAATTGATTTCATGAAGATGTCGGCTCCCTCGAACTGAGTAGCACTACTCTGGATATTTGCGCCACGCGATCAATAAGGACAAGTTGGTGGCTCAGGGCGGTGTGCTGGAAAAGCTTGTTCGGGAGCCGAATCGGGAGTTTGACTCTGTTGGTGAATTGTAAGTCTATGAAAAAAATGGTAGGCACGAGGAGACTCGAACTCCTGACCTCTACCGTGTCAATCTTGAGGTCATCGACCTAAAACCCTTTCCTCATCTAGCTTTTCCGCACTTTCCGGCACTAGAAAACACTCCAAAACAACCTAGTTTTGATGGCGAATTGATGGCAGGTTCTCGCTGGTCCTATGCGCTGATATGACGGTCGGCTGTCGGAAACATCAAGTGCCAGAAGGCTAGCGAAAAAATCTGAAACCTGCTTAGAAACAAAGCTTGCTGCCGATGCTCCATGGTCGTCCCTACCGCGACAATTGACGATGCCCGCCCCTCGGCAGGCGCTGCCAAAGCTCTCTGTGAGCAGCTCAGATCCGGTTTGTCCGAGCAGCTTGCGAGCCCAGCAAATTGGTCCCGCGCGACAGATTGTATTTCCACGAGTCATCCTTGATCCACTCCACGGTGACATTCGAATGACCGTAAGCGTCTGGCGAAACACACCTCTTTCCAGGGCTGGCAGGGTACAAGAGTATGCAAAAAGCAATGGTCGTCCAGCTAACGGCAAGCGACGAATTGCGAGGGAGAGGCTCAAAGTGCGACTAGCTGTGCTCTTAATCATTTTGGGACTCGATTTTCGAAAACTTCCTAGCACACGACTTATTTCTTTGTCACCACTGCTGCTCATCGCTGTCGGCGGTGGTTGTGGCTGTTGTTGCTTCTTCCGCGCAGCTTCCAATTGTGCTTGATACTGTCGCCATAACCGCGCTGCTTCAACGTGCGCTAAATAACGTGCTTCTTCGTCCGATGAATTTGAGGATCGTGCAGAGTTTTCTTCAGCTCGGCTATGCTTGTATGCAGATGGGCATACCAGGCAGTACCAGGGTTGATAACCAGCATGCATGAAACGCGCGCTCGGGAGCTTGGGTGCCAGGCTGCGACGCTATCTACCCAATCGCTTGCAGCCTCCAACACACCCCAACGTGCCCGAATCGCGACACTGCCTGGCTAGGACTCGGCCCTGGCATCGGGACTGGAAAGCACGGCTAATCGGACCCGGATCACGGCGCGGATCCTCGGTGATCACTTCAAAAGCGGCCAACGGTTATCACTTCAAAACCGGCCAACGGGATTGGCCGTCCAGGACTGAGAATGTTCTACCCTGCCGCCTCCTGTGGTGGCAAGTCGGTTTTGGTGCGCCAGCTTCGGGGGCCGCACTTGAGCACGTGGCCGTGGTGCAGCAAGCGGTCGAGCATGGCGCTCACGGCGGCCGCGTCTCCCAGCAGTTTGCCCCAGTCTTCCACCGGGCGGTTTGAGGTCAGCATAGTGCTGGTCCGCTCGTAGCGGCGCATGATGATCTCGAGCAGTTCTTCGGCGGCGGTGAGGGGCAACTTCCGCATGCCGAGGTCATCGAGGATGAGTAACGGCACGGTCACCAGGAACTCCATGTGTTCTTTGCGGGTGCCGTCGAGCGTGGCTTCGGCGAGATCATCGAGCAAGGCGTGGGTCTCGCGATAGAGAACGCGGTATCCCTGTTGGATGGCGGCTTGGCCGATGGCTTGCGCCAGGTGACTCTTGCCGGTGCCGGGTGGGCCGAGAAACAGGGCATCTTCGTGGCGCGCGATGAAGGCGCCAGCGGCCAGATCGAAGACCAGGCTGCGATTCATCTTCTTGTTGAAAGCGAAGTCGAAGTTGTCGAGGGTCTTCTGCGAGTCGCGGAACTGGGCCTGCTTTTTCCGCCGCTCCAGCAGGCGCTCGCCACGCACGGCGAGTTCGTCGGAGACCAGGCACGACAGCAGGTCGATGGGAGCGAGCGGTTCGGCTTGGGCCTGACGCAGACGGGTCTCTAGCACGGCGGCCATTCCGCCCAGGCGAAGTTGTTTGAGCGCACGATCGAGTTCGATCAGATTCATTCTTCTATCTCCTTGGTTTTGTAGTTGATGAAGTCGCGGTACTGCACCAGCTCGCGGATCAATGGATCGACTTGCTGCAAACTGAGTGGAGCTTGTGGGCAGCGTTCCAGATAGCGGCGGACGAAGCGGTATTCCTGAACTCCCATGTCCAGCGCGGCGGCGCAGGCTTCATCGACCGCCGCGGTGCCGTACTTCTTGGCCAGGGAGAGAACGCCCAGAATGCGGCGCACACCGACCTCGCCTTGTGTGCGGTGGATGGCATCGCAGAGCGCGCCGATGTGCGACCCGGCGCGGCCCGCTCGCCATAGCAGTTGCGAAGTGCGCAGCGGCGTCCGCTTGGGGTGGTCCTCTTCTTTAATGCGATACCAGCCGCGCTTCTGGCGCACGTGTTCGCGCAGCAGTTGCCCGGTCTTGGGATCGAGCAGACGAACATACAGCTCATCCCATTGCACGCGCAGCACGCGCCCGATCCAGCCCGGCGGCGCACCGTAGTAAGCGGCTTCGACCTCGACGCAGCCATCCAGATGCACGATGCGCTCGCCGTACTGGTAATAGCGGAACGGTTCCAGCGGCAGCGGTAACAAGGTGGGTTTTTCTTCCGCAAACATGGCGGCCACCTGCCGTTTGGTGGTGCCGTGGATGCGCGTGTCGGCCCAGCGCTGCTCCCAGTGATCGAGGTAGGCTTGGGCTTCTTCCAGAGTCTCGAAGCGCAAGCCTTTCAGCGGTGTCTTCTGCGCATGACCGACACCGGATTCGACCTTGCCTTTGCGGTCCGGATCTTGAATGCGGCAGGGCATGGCGACCGCGCCGTAATGCGCCAGCACGTCGCGATAAAGAGGATTGAGCGCGGGATCGTAAATGTCGGGGACAAGCACGCCCTCGCGCAGATTGTCGAGCACGACGATGCGCGTAGCGCCGCCCAGCCGGCGAAAGGCGCGTTCGTGCAACTCGGCCCAGATGCGCGAGCTGGAGCGGAAGGTCAGCAGACGAACCGACTTGCGGCTGCAGCCCAGCGTCATCACGAACAGCCGGGTGCGCCGATACTTGCGGCTCTCGGGATCGCGCACCATGGGGCCGGTGCCGTAATCGACTTGCGCCTCCTGGCCAGCCGCGGTAACGATCACGACGCGGGCCTCGGGAGTTTGGACGCCGCGCCGCTTGCGCACGAAGCGCTGCACGCTTTGGTAGCTGCTGGCGAAGCCGTACTCGGAAACCAAGTCCTGCCAGATCGCCATGGCATTGCGGCCGCGGCTGAGCCCCAAGTCGATGGCTTCCCGGTACGGCTCGCAGGCACTGGGGCCGGTGACCACGGCAGAGTCGGTGATCACCTCGTTCTCGTTGGCCGGTTTTGAAGTTGCTCTTGCTGTTCCCTTAGTAGAAAGGTTTTCGGGGTTGGGGTTGGGGTTGGGGTTTCGGGCATCGGGAACCACCGGAATAGCTGGTTTTGCCGCACCGGAGTCGGTGATCACTTCGTTGGCCGGTTTTGGTTCGCACCGCCCCCAACCACTGGGCGGACGCACCGCAATCCCAGCGCTTTCAGGTGGGCGCTGGCGGTTTCGCGACGGATTCTGGTCGCTTGCTGGATGCGCCGCAGCGACCAGCCCAGGCGTCCCAGAGCTAAGACTTGTTGTTTCTTCTCTTCGTTCAAGACATTGGCCATGCCCACGGAGCCTACAAGTCTCCGCAGGATTCAATGTCCCGGACGCTACTCTCGTTGGCCGGTTTTCAGGTGATAATCAGTGGCCGGTTTTGGGTGATCGCTGAGGGGATCGGCGGCTAAGGAAAGAACTCATCCCGGCCAAAGGGAACAGAGCATTTGACCCTGGCCCCCTCACCCGCTCCCGGATCGCAGCTCCCAGCCGTCCTGGAACGCCAATCGCACGTACTCTGCTCGGCGGTTGGATCGCGCAGCTACGGTTTGGCAGCTTGGTACTTTTCAAGCGCTTTTTTATAGGACGGATTCTCCGGTTTCAGCGCCAGCGCTCGACGCTCCGTCTCCTCCGCTTTGTCAGGCTGCCCCGCCTCGAAGTAGGCTGTTGCCAAGGTATCCAAGCACGCGGGATTGTCGGGTTTCATCTCGACGGCTTTTTGGGCAAGTGAGACAGCTCCTTTCGGATCGCGGACTTTCGGATCGGTTGACGTAGCGAGCAAGAAGGCGAGGTTATTCATCGCGGGAGCGTCGCCCTGATACACTGCCTTTCGATACCATGTGACGGCTTCGGTTGTGCTCTGAGGAACACCCTTGCCGTGCGCATACATGGAACCAAGACCAAACTGTCCGGCAGCTAGTCCCTGATCTGCGGCTTTGCGCATCCACTTCGCTGCTTCGCCCTCGTCTTTGCTGACTCCTAAACCCTGTGTGTACATTGCAGCGAGATTGTATTGGGCATGGCTGTCGCCCTGGTCTGCCGCTTTCCGCAGCCACTTCAGAGCCTCTCCGTAATCCACTGGAACGCCGCGGCCCGTGGCATAGACTTCTCCGAGATAGTATTCACCGGCTGCGTCTCCTTGATCAGCGGCCTTGCGGAACCACTTCACGGCTTCTGGACCATCTGCCTCTACTCCGTCTCCGCTCGCATAAGCCAGTCCTAGCTGAACCTGTGCTTTCACATCGCCAGCCTCGGCCTGGCTTTTCAGAGTAGTGGCTGATTCTTGCCCTCGGTTGGAGGAGCCGCGAGCAGGGGCGGTAGTGGACTGGAAAAGCGCTAGCACGATTAGTGCAAGAACCGACACGTTGATCATTGCGGTCCTCTGATATCCGCTGTGCCGTGTTCAAAACCTCCGGCACTGCTCGCGCCGGATATCGGAGACCTGCAAAGGACGATTCCAGCAACGAGGCATACCACCGCGAGAGCATTTGGCATCACCAGCCAGAGCAGCGCTGTAGGCTCAGGGTTTGGCGGTTTCGGGGAAAGGTACTCAGCCAAGGCCTCCACGGATATTGGAAGCCACGATGCAGCCAAGAGCAGGCTGGCCGCAACTCCTGCGATCCAGTTTCTACGGAGGGCCGAAGCCAAAGCCAGAATGCCCCAAGTGAGCAGTGTCACCGTGACTGCAAACATCCAAAATATCCATAGAAACTCACGAAGAAGTGCAATCCACATGATCAAGGGGACTGCGGCCGCAATTGCCACTGACCATCTTTGTTTCATCCGAGGAGCGAGAGTTTGAATCCCTCCGACCATGAGCAGGATCGATGCTCCGAACATAACCAACGGCCACCAGAAGAAAAGTCCACCGCTTGGCGCGAACACAAATAGCAGCGCCCTGTAGCCGGTAATGAGGGACGTTACAACATACAAGCTTCCGGCGGCTGCTCGCCTCATGGATGATTGCACCCATTCCCGTTTTGGACGCATGGAGGCGGCGGTGGCGGCAGCGGCGTAACGTTTAGAATCGGATTAGTCTGAGTGAGACCCATCATGAAGCCGAAGTTGCTTGCGGGTTCGGTCTGTAATGGGATGTTTACATCCGCACCTCCTGCGGTAGACACATTCAGCCCAAACGAAGGGGCTCCCGATACTGTGCCCACAGTCGTGACCGAAGAAGCATCTTGAGGGACGGTTACATTCAGATCAGCTCTTATGCCCAGCGGGAGCGACTGGGGCTCAAGCGGGTTCTTCGCATTTTCTTGAAAATTCAGTACAGCGTTACCATTCGCATCTCTGGTCCCGGTTACCGTAGGCAGGCCCTCAGTCGCCTGCCCAGTCCTGACTACGTTGCCATTTGCATCTAGCTGTTTGGTCTGGCCTGCAGTTCCCCGAGTCGCGCTGATGATCGGGTTCCCCGGTCTTATCGACGCATCCGTCTCGATTCTCACAGTGATGGAAGTACGCGAAGAACCATTGCTATCTCCTGCAAATGTTCGCCTCAAAGGATCAGTGCGAGACGGTGCTTGAATCACTGCTTTGAGCTGGATGTCCATCTCCTCCATGCCGTTGGGATCGAAGTAGCGCAGAGGGTTGTTGATGGTGTAGGCGTATTTGTTCCATTTCTGGGGATTGATCAAGTCCCTGATGGTCAGCCTTCTCTGATCGGGCGTCATGAACCGGCCCATACTGGAAGCGTTGTATCTAGCCCCAAAGCTATCCAGGCCGGATTCTGTATCTCGTTCTTTGCCGGTGAACTTGTAGCGGTTCGGATCGCTGCCGACCGTGGCGAATAGACCGCCATAAGGATAATAGTAGTAATAAGTCGGACTAGTGCCAGTGGCACTGGTAATCATGCTGGCGGAGCCAAGGTGGTCCGAGAAGTAATAGTGGACGGTCCCACTCGGGCGATCCACCCGCGCGATGCGCTCTCCGTTGAAGTAAATGTACTCTTCGTTGATCGTGCCAGAGAGGTTTGTTTCGGCCAAGGTGCCTGTTGGACCCGGCCAGTACATGATTCCCGAAGACTTCTCCATACGCGCGCCGTCGGCATCGTAGTCGTACGTGACGCCCGCGTCGGTCGAGATGCGATTCTCGGCATCATACGTCGGCTGGTTGCCGAGTCCGTCGTTGGCCACGTTGCCTGCCGCGTCGTAGGTCAAAATGCTGAGCTGGTTGTTTGTGCTGACGGAAGCGCTCAAGGACTCGTAGGTGCAGCCTGTCATCCCGCTCACTGCCGCGCGATTGTAAAGGTTGCCCCACGCGTCGATTGTATAAACTTCGCCCCAACAGTTTGCACCGGTTTCCGTGACGGTATTGGCCTGCGAGATCCGATTCAGCGTGTCATAGGTGAAGGCCGTACTCCGAGTTGAGTCAAATTTGTTGAGAATCTGGAACACGTTGCCGTTGTTGCCAGTCGTGTATTTGCCAAAACTGCACGGCGTCTGGTTGATCGCTACGCCGGAATGGAAGTCGTAGCACAAGCTGAATATCGAGCTTCCTCCAACTGCGGCAGAGAGCAGGATGGGTTGCAATCGATCATTGTAGATGTTCGAAGTCGTGATCCCAGCGAATGCACTGGTGTGTCCGTTGACCATCCCAGCGAGCGCGCCGTTCGGAGTGTAGGTTGCGGGCGTCCCCGAATAGCCCACGTAGCTGTTGCTAGGATCACTCATCTGAGTGACGCGATTTGCGCTACCCACCGTATACGTGACCACATCCCCGCTTGGATACGTTAGTGTGTTGAGCGCACCATTTTTGTAGTAGGTATAGCCCACCGTGTACGCTTGGGTTGACGACCCCTGGTTTGCGCGTGCGTCGAACAGTACGCGGCCCATCTGGTCATAGCTGAATGCAGACGAGCTAAGGTTTGAACACATCGCCGATCTGCGTCCAACGAGATTTGTAGGACTCGTGATTGACGGAACGGCAACTGTGCAACCGGAAAGAGCAGTCCCGTCATAGCCGTATTGCGCTTCCTGGGTGGTCATTCCCGTATAGGTTTTTAGGTATAAACGATTCAGCGCATCGTATGAGTAATTGGTAGTGACCTGGGCCGTGCCAGTCTGGCCTGGCTTGGGCGCCACCTTGCTCGCGAGATTGCTATTGAGATCATAGGTGTAGGTGATGTTGCCAGACTCAGGATTGGTAGCGGAGATGAGCCGACCAAGTGAATCGTAACTAAACGTGCGGTTGCGAGCATAGCTAGAATTGCTGCCATTCTGCACCACGCTTGTGAGATCGTTTAAGCCATCATAGACGTAGTCAGTTTCCATCGATGGAGCCTGAGTTGTACCGTTGGGTTCCCGAACGGATTTCATTCGGCCCAGTGCATCATAGGCACGTTGCCAGTGATTACCGAGCTCGTCAGAGAAATCTATCCAGGCGTCGCTACCATTCTGGCTAGAGGCGTTGGTCGTGCAGTTCGTTTGACCGCTGCTCGCCACGTCGTTATAGCACCATTGGAGCAAGCTTCCATCTGGCTGACCTTGTAGCGTCTTGCGGTTCAGTGAATCGTAGGCGTAAGTCGTCAGCCCGTAGGTCGGATCCGAAGTACTGCGATAAGGGTTGCTGACCGAGGAGACCTGGCCGAATCCGTTATAGACCGTGTCGGTATAATCAGTGCCCGAAGGATCTGACAGAAGTTCGTTGTGAATGACATGACCCGCTGCATCCATGATCGTTTCTGTCTGCACGTTGTTGCCAGTGCTGATAAGAGTAGTCGTCATTACACTGGGGTTGGGTCCGGCGTCGCTATAGGTATTGGTAACGGAGCCACCGTCGGGAAGACTGGAAGAAGTTAAGCGCCACCACGGATCGACGTATTGGTAGGATGTTGGCTGATTATTCTCGTCTGTTAGTGTGCGAAGTTCGCCCTTGTTGAAGTTCCACTGAAAACTCTCAATGTGAGCGACGCCATTTGTGGTTGGGCGCGTCATCTTGGTTAAGTAAGTATTGGTATTTCCAGACGGCGTTCCGTCATCCGTCGTGTAGTTGTCAGTATAGGACAGCGCCGTTTTGTTACCGTTGGGATCAGTGACCGAAAGGGCTTGACCAGTCGTGTCGTATGTGATCGTCGTGATTGAATTGGTGCAATTCACACTGCCCTGAAAGCACTTCTGTGTGACTGTTGTCGGATTTCCGCGCGGAACGGTCGATCCGTTTCCGTAGTTCGTCTCGTCATGTCCTATCGGAGCAGGCGAGACTGAAGTCACAGCCGTCTGATCGTAGCTGTAGTCCGTCTCAGAAATCTTTGTGCCGTTCTGGTACTTGATGACCGTTGCTGGCCGGTCTACCATGGGCGGCATAGACACGTTCACGTTTTGGTTGTTGTAGTACATCGAAAACTTTGGCCACAACGGAGTATTGGCGAAACTGGCGTAGGTCGTGACAGTCTCTCTCGTGGGTGTCGTAGTCGGTCGCTGGCACGGAGTAGTGACCGATCCGTAGTCATATTCCGCTACGTCCGTCAATACATTAGTGGTCAAAGCTTCCGGATTTATGGGTTCGGGATTGTAATCGGAGAGGGCGTAGGGCTCATATTGATAGAAAATGCCAGATGTCTTTCCGTTCGGCAGGGTCGTGCACTCGCCAGCGAGCTGATTCGGGTAATTCCACGCTTTCGTTACAGTGCGTAGCACGTTCCCGCTTGTATCTTTGTAGATAACTGTGTTTTCAATCACTAGGGGCGACGACACAAGGTTACTTCCTAAATCGAAATATACGTCATATGGCGAGTAGTTGTAAATCGTCTGAAAAGAGGGCGTCCCATTAGTCAGCAAGTCCTTGGTAGTTACGGTAGTCTGCTTGGAAGTCCAGACACCGGAGTTGTATCCACTGGGCCAGTTAGTGGCATAAGAAAAATCCTGCTCCTGCGCCGCATGAACGCCATCGTAGCTCACGACACGTTTCGTAATTGCTGGCGTGTCGTGCTCGAACAGGCACGAAGTATTCATGTTTACGCCCAGGGTAATGTGAATCGGATTGTTGTACGAATTTACGTATGCCCCAGGAGTGCTGAACCCGGTCGCATCCGATAGCGAATTCACCCCCCACGTATATTGCACATATGCCCCAGTGGGATACGTTATCTCGCTGAGGAGGCCGTAAGTGGGGTCGTATGTAAAAGTGTAATAAAGCCCGTCCGGCTCCTCCATCCGCGTAACCACTGGATTCAGCCCGATACCGTAGTTCTTCGGAGCGAGACACAAGTTGTCGTACCCAAATAAAAGTGCGCTCTCATCTACCGAAGCGGGAGCAAATTTCGAAGCTGCGGTGCTCCAAGTGTAGTTGTATGTAGCCCCCCCGGCGAATGTGCGGCTTGCAGTCTTGGCAAAGCCGTCTCCCCAAGGTTGGAAGCTTTGATATGAACCGGTGCGTCCTGTGCCGTTGACCCCATTGCCGTTGGTGTCCTCCATCGCCAAAAATCCCGACGATCCAGGGCTTAACGTCGCCACCGAATTACCGTGGGTATCTATCATCATGCCACCACCCCCGGCTGTGAGGGTTCCGCCTGGCAGAACTATGTCTGCCTCAGTGTCGGTTACGACGATCTTGTACTGCTCATCTCCACTGATCGGGTTGGGGCCAATGCCTAAGAAACTGCAAGCGCCGGTGGGGTTATAATTATTGAGAGAGTAAACGCCTAGATCGTGGATAACGCCGTACGGATCTTCGTAGGAGTAGTTTTGGTAGACGTTACAGGTCCAGAAACTACCTTCCTCCTCTTCTCTTCCGTATTCCGATCTCGTTGCAAGCATACTATTTGGCCCACTTAAAACCCCTTGTGATCCTGCCGGATACGAAATGCTCTCGTAAGGAAATTGCATCGGCGGATAGACGCAGGTCAGCGCCTGGGGCGCTTCGCCACTGGGCGCGTCGGTTGTAGTATCCGGACCACATTCGTAAGAAGGATTCGATTGTTGTTCATACGTAACCGCGAATTGCTGCGTGGAATCGTACATGAATGAATAAAATGGATAATTGAAGCCGCGTTCCTTCGGTCGGGGAGCCTCGATTCGGACGCTGAGCGAACCGTTGGCCGGATTGACGATTTCGTTAAGATCGTGAAGGTAGTCGTGCCCGACTCCCGGAACCGGTACAACGGTTATGTTGTTTACGAACCCAAAACTACTCTGGGCCAAAATCTGGGTTGGCACAAGAAGCAAAAGACAAGCCAACGTTGCGCCACGCGAGAGGACCAGCAAGGACTTGCGGCGAGAACGGACGGGAGACGAGAGGAACACCACGAAACCAGAGCGAGCCATAGGCCCACCTCCAGATGGTATCGGTTCGCCCACCTGCTGCCAGGGCGTTCCGGGAGAGTTATCGGGATGGCGGGTAAGCAATTCCACTCGTTTATCGGACGATAAAAGAAGCACTTTTCGCACTTCTCCGACTCGCTTCTCCTGCTGCGGTTGCTTCTGCGCTGTGGCCAGAGCACGGCTCATGGCAGCAATCTCAAGAAAAGCCGGATGTACTTTCTTCTTCCACGAGTCTCGTGTCCGACCCATATCGGGGAGCTTACAACCGATTGTGCGAATCGGGACGACAAAAATATTTACGCGTACCTGAACAATTTAGAACGGTTGCCTACGATGGGTGTGGATTGCGACTCTCGATATGGATATACTCTACAGCGCGGAAAAGCTAGGTGGGCCAAACCAGCAAGGAGGCTGGCAGAAGAAAATGGCTCGCCAACGCTATCAGGGAGGTACTGTCCGAAAACGTGGCAAGCGCAATCCAGTTTGGGAGCTGCAATGGCGGGAAGACTACATAAAAAAAGAGGATCGAACCATCGGCAGAAGACTCGTTACCGTGAGGATCGGTACGGTGCAGGATTTGACACGCCGCCAAGCGAGAAAATTAGCCGACGAAAAACTCCGTCTCTTGAATCAAGGACAATGGGCGCCCACTTCCACAATCACCGTACGGGATTTTGTGGAGGGTTACTTTGTTCCGAATTTCTTCCCAACCTTAAAGCTCTCGACTCAACAGCGCTATCGCCAAACCCTCAACACGCATTTACTGCCTGCATTTGGAAAATGTCGTCTCTGCGATCTCGGCACCCTGGACGTGCAACGCTTCGTGTTGCAAAAGATGGAGGCTGGACTTGGCTGGGAGTCTGCGAACCACTATCGCAATCTCCTTTCCAAAATCTTTGCAGTGGCGAAAAAGTGGGGCTACTTCTCGGGAGTCAACCCCGTGGCTGGGGTCGAACTTCCAGAAAAGATAGCCGTTCGCGAAAAGCACATCCTCACACCGGAACAAATTTCCCGGCTGATGGAAGTGCTTCCAGAACCGGCCCGCACGATGGTGTGGTTGTGTCTTCTTACCGGACTGCGGATTGGAGAAGTTCTGGGACTACCTTGGAAGAATGTGGATTTTACTTCCGGGCAGATTCGCGTGAGCCAAGCAAATTATCGGGGAACAATCGGTTCTCCGAAAACCAAATGCAGCAAACGACTGGTTTCGATCCCGACCGCTCTCAAGACAGTTTTACTCAAGCTGCGCGAGAGCGCAAAGCAATTGGAAGAGGAGTTGGTGTTCCATACTACAAACGGAACGCCGTACAACGATTCAAACTTGCTGCATCGGCAATTGAAACCAGCAGGCAAGAAGCTCGGTACGCCCTGGCTCAACTGGCACACCTTGCGGCGAACTCACATCACGCTATTTCAGGTGGTGGGCGGCTCGCTGCGGGATGCGCAGGCCCAGCTCGGTCATTCCAAGATGTCCACCACCCTCGAAATCTACACCCTACCGATTCCCGAACAGCAGCGCGTGACTGTGGAAAAACTATCCGTTTTGATGGCGAATGATGGCAAATCAGAACAAAACTCGGATGGACTGCCGCTCGCGACGGAGCAGATTCAATAAGATAAATGGTAGGCACGAGGAGACTCGAACTCCTGACCTCTACCGTGTCAAGGTAGCGCTCTAACCAACTGAGCTACGCGCCTACTAATTGATTCGATTATACCTTAGCTCGGTCCACTGAAAAATCTCGTACCGTTCTCCGTACCGTTCAATTCACCAACCCGTTCGGAACGAACCGATTCAGAAGCGACTCCTGAGCCGTAATCCGCTGTTCCATCGTTGACTGCGTGTACAGGTCGAGCGTGGTGCTGCTGTTGCTGTGACGCATCATGTCCTGCACCGTGCGTGGGTCCTGTTTTTCGCCCGTGATGAGCGCGGTGCTCAGCGAATGCCGGAGGTTGTGAAATCCGAACCGACGCACCGGACTTCCGCTGGCATCGTACACCATGCCGTCCTCCGTTACGCGGAGAACCCCGGCTTTGACAGCAGCCGGACGCAGGTAATCGGACACCAGCATATTTCCCACACGAGGGATTCGGCCCTTCTCCTTAATGGAGGCGAAGACCCAATCCGTGGGTGCAGCGTACAGCGTCTCCCGTTGCCACTCCTTGAGGAAGCGAGCGAGCAGCGGAGCCATGGCGACGGCGGACTTGGATTTCTTCGTCTTGAGACGCTCCGTCGTCTTGCCATCTATGAACGTTCGCCGTAGGTGGATGCGGTTCCCTGCCCAATCAATGTCCTGCCACTGAAGTCCGGCGATTTCCGACCACCGCAACCCGGTAGCGGCAGTCAAGAGCGTAAGGGTACGCTCCGGCTGACGCATATAAGAAAGGATGGTCATCGTCTGCTCTGGCGTCAGAATCACAGCCTCGTAATCGGAGGAGGTTGAAATGCTGATCTGGTTCCCCAACTCGGTTGCGAATCCTGTCGGCAGATGCCCGTACTTTTCAGCATGCCGCAAGACCACCATCAGGACTTGCTTGATCTTGCCTAAGGTCGGCCCTTCCAGTTCACCGCCTTCGTCCTTGCTGAGCGAGTGCAGCCACTCCTCAACGGCAAGGCCTCGTAGTTCGAGAGCAAATTCATCTACCCAACGAGCAACGAGGTAGTCATTGATGACGTGCTTGTGCAGGTATTGCGTCGTGTGGGCCAGTTCGCCGAAGACTTTATGGTTCAGGTAGAAATCGGCAATCTGACGAAACCGGAGCTTGTCACCGCTCCGGGGTTGGTTGATCTGTTCGTTGAGCCGCTGACGGTCAACCTCGCGCCAACACGCTGACTCGGTGGGGAAGTCCGCAAGCGAGCCGATGATCGTCGTCCGCTCTTTCTTCTTCCCGTTCGCCGGGTCAACCGTGTTGTACCGCAGCTGCCACCTGCGGCCCTGCTTGCGTTCTACAACCCGTAACCATCCCCTTTGATAACGCGCCATGTGGTCTCCTTATTTCGCCACACGACCGGGGACTGCCTTGGCGCGAACCATACCGCGTGTCGCTCTCTCCGTAAACATTTTCTTAGCGGAGCCAGTACGGATGTAATTGTGAAGTTCGCTCAGCAGGAATCGTCACGTCTTGCGCCTGCCGGAGCCGAGTGGGTGAGCGGGGAGTTCTTGCCCACGTGCCATATCAAGAAGGCGGCGAGGAGTGATGCTGAGAAAATCTGCCGCACGAGCGGCATCTACAAAGGGTTCTAGAAATACTTCAGGGTCCATTGTCGTGCTCCGAGGTACTGATACTGGCTTCGGCAGTTGGTCGACAATTTTCGTTAGCGAGAGCCTCGGTGAGCATCGAATTTCCGGGCGAACGGCTGGCCGGAGCAGAAGGCAGCAGTGACCAAAGCGGGGGCTTAGCCTACCCAGCCCCACCCCTTCTATCTTCTATATTCGCTCTTCTTGTAGTAGCGATGCTGAAACGCCAGAGCTGCTGTGTGGTGGCGCTTCGCCCTCTCGCGCAACTGTTCTGTGCTCGGCTGGTCGTTCCGCCAAGTTGCAAAGTCATTTAGGGATTTCCCATACAGGTGGGCGAAATTCTCTAGTTCGATGGGATCAAGGATTCGCTTGGTGTTTTCGATATTTGAAATGTCGGATTGTCCCTGGTAACCGAGCGTTCGCGCCACAGCTGCCTGCGTCAAATGCGCCTGCCGACGAGCACGCCGAAGCAAT
>Ga0187864_10001835_pt1 | contig 19585 bp, 17 predicted proteins | sample June2016WEW_11_4_FD_132985 | JGI IMG/M metagenome (GOLD analysis project Ga0187864, IMG submission 132985) | Peatland microbial communities from SPRUCE experiment site at the Marcell Experimental Forest, Minnesota, USA - June2016WEW_11_40 | ecosystem: Environmental > Terrestrial > Soil >...
GACAGCGTGGCAAACATCACGCAGATCATCACCGTGGACAAATCGGACCTCGTGGAAAAAATAGGCGCCCTGCCGCTCGCACGGATAAATCAAATTCTGGAGGGGGTTCAACTGCTGCTGGGACCGAGAGAGGTCTAGGTAGGGGTGGGCGGGTGGCCGACGGCCTGTTCGGAATAGCGATCTGCCGCGCCCTGCTCGCCCTGTGACCTCCGACGTACGGTACGGTACGCCTGCGGTCTACAGGGCTCACAGTGCATCGACATCTCATCGATCCCTCCATCGACCCGCCGATGGTCGCTCGGGTGCCCCGCGTCCACCCGATCCGGGTCCTATTAGCCGGAAAGCTCGCTGATATTCCCCGGAAGTCTTCACTTTCTGGCTTTCCCCTCACAAACTGATATTTGGAGATACTACCGGGGCAGACCTGCGTCTCCTCTGGAATGAGCCTGCACCGGATGCTCTCAAACTCGATACTGAAACCGCAACGCTCAGAAAATACCTGGAAACAAATCCTGGAGCGCTCCCTTCCCGGAAAGCGAAGTAGATCTGTAAATCTCGATTCGACAGCCGATTGCCGGCGCGGTCAGGCACGTCACGAAGCCGCGAGCCAGGAACCCCGCCAGGGGGTCCCATCTTCCTTATGGCCTTGAAAACCGTGATGAATCTCCTGTACCGCTACAAAGGTAAGTTCCCGTGCCGCTTCCGGGGTCCTGTGTCTCTCGTCTTGGTGCGCAAAAACTGCAGGGCGCGAATAAGCAGCCTTCTTGTGTCTGCCGGATCGATGACATCTTCGGCATAGAGATTGCTCGAAGCATTGATAATCGGGTTGGCATACCTCTCCCGGTACTGGCGAATCATCTCAGCACGGAAGGCTTCCTTATTCTCCGCCTTCTCTATCTCGTCCCGATAGAAGAGCTCGACTGCCTGCTGTGCCCCTATTACCCCTGCTTCAGCGGAAGGCCAGTAGAAAGTGAAGTCCACCTGCATGCCCGGTGTGATGCCCATGCCGAGGTTTCCTCCTCCATATGATTTACGGAGCACTACCGCAATACGGGGCACGGTAGACTCGCAAAGCGCGAAGAGGACTTTGGCGCCGTGACGGATGATCCCTTTGTGTTCCTGCGCTGATCCAGGCATATAGGCCGGGGTGTCGATAAGCTCGATGATGGGTATGTTGAAGGCATCGCAGAAACGTATGAACCGGGCTTCCTTGTCGGAGCTGTCAACGGTTAGGCTCCCGGCCCGGACCATCGGTTGATTGGCCACGACGCCGACTGCCTCTCCTCCGAGCCGGGAGAAACCGACGACGATCTCTCCGGCAAACTCCGGCTTGATCTCAAAAAACTCATTATTATCGCATAGTCGGCTGATCACCTTCCGTATGTCGTAGGCCCTGCTCGGTGATTCCGGTATGAGCTCGGCCATATCCTGATCTACGCGCTCCGCGCCGTCTCCCGTTTCCACAAACGGTACACGCTCATCGTTATTTTGGGGGAGAAAAGTCATGAGCTTCCGTATCCCGGCAAAACACTCCTCCTCGCTTTTGAACCTCAAGTCAGCGACGCCGGAGACTTGCGTGTGTACTTTGGCCCCGCCCAATTCTTCCATGCTGATGTTTTCACCCAGTGCCGACTTCACCATCCGAGGCCCCGTAATGAACATGTGACTGATGCCGTCAACCATGAATATGAAATCAGTGAGGGCCGGTGAGTAGACGGCAATACCGGCGCAACTGCCCAGAATCACCGATATCTGGGGTATTATCCCCGACGCCTGGGTGTTGGGGTAGAAGACAGAGGCCTCGTGTTTCTCGCTGTTGGGCATCACTCCGGCGGTTCCTCCGTCATCAGACTTCTCCACCCTGCCCCCGGGGGAGTCGAAGAGGCCGATAGCTGGGACTCTCATCTCAAGGGCCCTTTCTATAGTCCGGTACATCTTGAACCCGTGCCAGTGCCCCATGGAACCGCCCAGCACGGTTGCGTCCTGGGAGAAGACGCAGACGGATCTTCCGTTGATCATGCCTGCGCCTGTGATAATACCCTCCGCCGGCGCCTTATTGGCGTGTCCCAATAACAAATTCCACTCAAAGAACGTTCCCGGATCGAGGAGAAGGCCGATCCTCTCCCGTGCCGTGAGTTTTCCGGCTTTATGCTGTTTATCGATTTTCGCCTCACCACCGCCAAGGAGGATTTTTTCTTTGATTTCCTTCAGGCTTCGTATGCGGTCTTTCATGTGTCGAACTCCCTATTTTTTCCACATGTTCCTGCTGCGAGCAGACGCTCTAACTCCCCGACCGGGACCGGCCTACGGCTTACCTTTCTCCACTTTCTCACTTCTTCCCCTTGAAAAATATGTTGATGGATTTATGGATCTTTCCTGTAGCCGTTACCGAATGAGGATAGGAAGCATTGTAATAAAGGACATCTCCCGGCTGAAGCTCGTATTTCACCCCGTCGTGCTCGAAAATGATGCCTCCTTCGAGGATGTAAACAAACGAATAGCCGTCGTCTGTATGGGAGTCGACAAACTGCCCCTCCTTCGCCTCCAGCAAGTTCACGAACATGTTTTTTTCGATAAACCCCAGAGGTGCGATCATGGCGAGTTGCATGTTCTCAGCCTCAACAATCCGATGATCGTTCTTTCTGACGATGCGGATTTTAGGGCTTTCTTCTTTGATAAAGAAATCGATGGGCTGCAACAGATAATGGGCTATCAGCGATAGTATCGCGACGGACGGGCTTGTCTTGCCGGTCTCTATCCGTTGGAGCGTCATCGTGCTCACTCCGCACTTTTCTGCAAGTTCTTTCAGAGAGAATCCCCTTGTTTTTCGCTGCGTTCTTATCTTGCGGCCTATTTTCTCCATCGCGAGTCGTCCTTTCTCTTTGAGTTTTTCGCAGAATATATCACAGGAATTGATGCCGGAGCGTGAATGCCGGATGTTCTTGCGCCATTCACAATGTCATGCCCTCGCGGTTCCTTCTTCTGAGATTTTATCTCACCTTCTATCCTTCTGCCCTTCCACGAGGCATTATACAACTCGCTGCGCTCGATCTTCCGGACCGCCCTGTTGAGAAGCCCCGCAATGCATCTCACCAGCTTTGCCATTTCGTGCCGGGCGATCTTTCCCTCACGATAAGGATAACGCTTCCTCCCCGGCCATGGTTCCTCTATCTTACACTACCATAAAAGCATGCCTACTTCCCCACCTTTTATCAGGCGCCCCTCGGTCGGATGTAAGCCTGTCAATGAAACCCTTCGCACTCGGTAGCATTCTACCTTCCCCTCTCAGAGATGATCCTTCATTTTGTTACCCATCTTTACAGCACAATCGAACCAGCCGCGCAGTATTATCCAGCGTCTCTAAAACCTCGACGAGATGAACGATGCGATCCAGCGCGTCGTCGGACAGCACTCCTCTTCCAAGGTCCCGTGCCTTTTCCGCAATATCCATGAAAGCGAGGGGGTTCCTCGGATCGCCCCTCGGAGCAATGACATGGACTGAGTCCTCCTTTCCATCTTCCAAGACAACCTTTACAATGGCTTCGGTTTCTGCAAGGGAACTGTCAGGGGTTGCATTCACCTTAGCCATCAGCGTCTTAATGTGAGGGGAGCGCGCCATTTCGCTGGTAAAAAACCTCTCCGTGGCCTGACCGTACGCTACCGCGAGGGCTGCCCCCATGTGTAGACTGAACTTACCTTGCATGCCATCTTCCGGTGCAGGATTCCCTACCACTTCGAGATTGAACGGGGCAATTGACACGCGGATCTCCCTGATGGAGTTTATGTTAAGCCTCATTCTCTGTCTCAGAGCAATTAGGGCGTCAATGACCGGATGAACGAGCAGACAAGCTGCGTAAGGTTTGAAACTGATCCCCGCCGTATAGTAATCCTTGCCAAGGTCTGTTAACAACCTTTCCGGTTCGTATTCCGGGGAGAAAACCTGGGCAAAACCCGCCTCTGGATCGAGTATGCTCACGGGCCCGGTGAACCCCTTCTTTACCAGCATGACTGCAATAAGCCCATCCATCGCTGCCTTTCCAGAATGAAAAGGCTTAGCCATGGTACCGAAGGTGTCCCTCAAGCCGCCGGCTTGAGTTGCCGCCAGACCCAGAGCCATCGACACCTGTCCGGCATCCAGGGCATAGACTTTCGATATACCCGCTGCCGATCCGAGCCGGCCCAGAATAGACGTGGAATGCCAGCCCCGTTCGTAGTACGTTCTCCCAAGGGCATAACCAACCCGCAACATTACTTCGCAGCCGATGACAAAGGCAGTGATAAGATCCCTGCCGGAAAGGCCGAGAGGCTCCGCGACAGCAATAATGGCGGCCACCAGGGGGGCGCTCGGGTGAGTTCTCACCCCGCTGTGGGCGTCATCATAGTCCAGAGTTTGGGCCATGGTACCATTCATCAACGCTGCACTCGCCATTGTTGTTTTGGTTCCGTACCCCATTATCGACGCCTGCTGCCGTCCTCCCATATCCTCGATGGTCTCCTTCAGGAGCAGGACCAGCGGCTGCCCTACCGCTCCCACCGTCACGCCGATCCAATCGAGCACGCATTTTCGCGCCACTTCAACGACATACGGAGGAATATCCTCGAACCGATAATCGACGACAAAACGTGACAATGCGCCGGTGTAACTCACCTTGCCTCCCGACGCTTCACCTGAAGACCCGGCTGAGGGGCAACCTCACTTGTTGCCGCCGCCACAGCTTCCAGATAGTCTTCCCGAAGCTTCTTTCTGATAACCTTTTGGGCCGCATTTATCGGCAACTCATTGACGAACCTGACAACCTTGGGTATTTTATATCGGGCTAATCGGCCGTCACAGAATTGCAAGGCTTCTTCTTCCGTCATGGTCTCGCCGTTTTTGAGGACAATACAGGCAAGACCTGCTTCCCCCCATTTATGGTCGGGAATACCGCAAACGCCTACGTCGAGAATCTTCCGATTTTCGAGATACGCCCTCTCTATCTCAGCAGGGTATACGTTTTCTCCACCGCTGATGTACATGTCCTTCTCGCGGTCGATAATGTAAAAGAAGCCTTCCTCGTCAGCCCTCGCCAGGTCGCCGGTGTGCAGCCAGCCATCGACTATGGTGTCCTCGGTAAGTTCGGGTCTTCCCCAATAACCATTCATGGTGATATAGCCTGATACAACGACCTCTCCGATCTTGCCTGGCCCAACCGGTTGCCCGTCCTTTCCGACGATTTTCACGTCGCCGTGAAATACGGGTTTCCCGACGGAACCGCGTTTTCGAACAGCATCCTCCATGGACAGCCATGTGAGAGTGGATGTCTCAGTCTGCCCGTAGATTTGAGAAACGATGATCCCTTTTTTCTCATAGTCCTCCATGAGCGCCGGGGAAACCCGCTCGCCCCCTGTGTAGCAGACTCTCAGAGAACTGAGATCATATTTGTCGATGTCGCATTGCTCAAGGATGAACCTGAGCACCGTGGCGGCTATTTCGAGAATAGTTACCTTGTGCTTCTTGATCGTCGTCAGGATCTCTTCGGGACTGAATCGCCCCTTCATGATAAGCGTTGCGCCTTTATAAATTATGGGGCATAGCTCGACCAGCAGACCGCCGGAGTGAAACATAGGCCTGGGGGCAAGCATTACGTCCGATGGCCTGAGGCCGTAGTAGATGTTCGCGTTCAGGGCATTGAAGAACGTCTTTCTGTGCGACAGAACGGCGCCCTTCGGATCTCCTGTGGTTCCCGAAGTATACATGATGATTATGGCGTCCTCTCCACCTGCAAGTTCATTTACTACGGGCTCGCTTACGGACCGTTGCGCCATCATCTCGGCTTCATAGTTCTTTGCCCATACCGGGGGCTTCCCAAGACACAGGTAATGCCCATTCTTGATCGGAAGGCTCCTGCTCAACGGCTCCAGCACGCCTATGAAATTATCGCCTAAAATAAGGGCCTCAAGACCGCTGTCTTTTATGATGTACTCAAGTTCAGAGCTTACGAATCTGGTATTCAAGGGAACAAGAATCGCGCCAATCTTCGCCAGGGCAAAGAAGATTTCGACAAGCTGATACGTGTTGTACATGAGTACGCCTACCCGGTCGCCCTTGCCGATGCTCATCCCCTGCAGCATGTGCGCCGTCTGGTTAATCCGTTCGTTCAGGTCCTTGTACGTAAATGTTTTATCTTCAAAGATGATGGCCGGCTTGTCCGGGTTCAAAGAGGCCCACTTTGTGACCCAGTTACCGACATTCACATTGCCAACAGACATAACGTATCTCCTTTTCGTTCCTTCTTTCTTATGCGCACAACAACTTCCATTCCCCCGTCCTCCTCACGGTTTCGATTCGGTCGTCATCCCCCCGCGATCAGCGGTAGCAATGAAACATAATCACCGTCCCTGATCGGTCGGTTCTTGTCAAGATAGCAGACGTCATTCACCATCGTAAGTATTTCTGTACCTTCTGGAAAACCGAGCGATGTCACAATCTCCGCCACAGTCGTCCCATCGCTCACCTCCCACTCGCCGGCCCGAAACGGCACGGCAGAACCGGCGGCGTACTCCAACAGAAGCGGATCGATTGCCACATGAATCTTCATTTGCGGGTTTCCTCCCAAGGTTCACGCGCTCCAACGAGCCGGCCTGCATGGTCAGTCAAAGAGTCTTCCCTTTCTTTGAACTCCTTCCATGATGGCGCGCTGAAATCGTGCGCCTTATGCAAACCTTAAAGACCTCATCTAACCCCAAAGATCGCCAATAATTCCATTAAGGGCAAGGTCTTTCAACGTTTGGGGCAGAGGCACACCATGTTCACTCCAGCCCATGAGGTTGTAATAATTAAGCAGCATCCTGTCGAAATGCTGCATAATGCCTTTGCCTGCAGCTATCCCGTCAAGCGGAGCAGATCCATATCGTAACGAGGGACGATCGAGTTTTGGATCGATCCCGTGGCGGATATTGAAAGCTCTCGCCGTATTTACCGCTCGTTTGCCCGCCTGCATGGCTTCTTGAACATCCATATCCCAACCCGTCACGGCGTTTACGGCCTGCGCCAGGAGATCGACCTGGGTTCCGGTTTTGAAGCGGCAGGTTACCATGGAATCCTCAAAAACCATGCCGCCTTTGACTGTAGCCACCGTCTTAGACACGGCTTGAGGGTCGAAGGCGTCATACGGAGGCAGCCCGAGCACTTTGAATGGGGGCATTGTGCCCGCCTCGATCGTACCCAGATTGGAGACACAGGTGTCGAACAGTTCATACCACATCACGCGATGGTCGTGACTTCGGGGAGTATTGCCTTTCATGCTGTGTACCGCAAGTTTGGCTGCCTCTTCCCCGACTTTCCGGCTGGCTCTCATGACCCCCTCCGCCAGGACATCCCCGAAACCCTCGCGCCGGGCTATTTTGTTCAGCATGGCCATGATGGCATCGTCATCACCCCACTTCATCTCAATGCCATCCATATCTTCTTTCCTGAGTAGTCCTTTTTCGTAACACTCCAGGACCCACGCTATTACCCAGCCCGCTTCGTTCGTGTCCATACCGAGGAGATCGACTTCATTAGCTAAAGCCATACTGGTAGCCACGTCGGTTATGCCGACAAGAGAGCTCCAGGAGGCCATACACTCATATTCAGGTTCTTCTAAGACACGACCGGCATACTTGCCGTCCGGAATCTTCATCTCATGACAATGCCTCGACGAGCAACGCCAACAAGGAGCGGGCCGAGCGTTGAATTTCTCCCTAATCCGCAGCCCTTGGTACTGGTCTAATTTCTCTGGATCGATCGTGTAGATCCCCGTGGTATAGTTTTTCACCGGAATGATGCCGGCCTTTCGGCTATCGAAGACTCCCCCTACCGTTCCCACCCGCGAAAAGAGTTCATAAATCATAATCTCTTTGACTCTTGCTTTTATCTGCCCCGCCACATCCGTCAGTGCTCCCTTATCTTTGACGGGTATGGCCGTCTTTCCCCTATCAACCACGATAGCCTTCAGTTTCTTGGAGCCCATGACTGCTCCGACACCGTTGTGGGCCGCCACATGTCCCATGTCACTGAAGGTAAGTGCAAACCTGACGAGATTCTCTCCTGCCGGGCCAATGCTCAAGACACTGGCCTCTCTTTTTCCCCGCTGAAGTTCCTTCTTGATTGCAGCTTCTGTTGAATAGGTATCTTTACCGACAAGATAACGAGCGTCCTTCAGCTCGGCGGCACCATCGTGGACATGCAAATAGACTTCTTTGTCGGAAGCCCCCTGCACGACAATCGCATCAAACCCTGATGTTTTCAGGTACATTCCAAAGTATCCGTTGGCCTGCGAACTAGCGACACCATTGGTGAGCGCCCCTTTTGTCACCACTGAAATCGCGCCTGAACCTTCAACTGCGGTTCCGCCAAGCGGTCCTGTCCCAATGAACAGACGATTCCCGGGATCGTTCCATTCGACCCCCGGTGCCACTTCATCATAGAGCAGTCTGATGCCCAAGCTTGCACCGCCGACACTCTTCCTTAAGATGGATTCGTCGACTAACTCGCTAGTTATCGATCGCTTCGTCAAATCCACTCTCAGAATCCTGCCCACATAACCGGTGCCTGTGTGCGATTCCATCCATAGCCTCCCTTAAATCACTTCTTTCCCTTTGAGATCATCCCATGCCAAAAAATAAGCGAAGGATAAAACCCTGACCCCTATCCTCATTCCGGCGTCGCCGTCCTTCCGACCTTTTTGAGATGCGCATCCTTCCGGACATCTGTAGTCCGCGCGCACTACCCGGGCGGCGGAACGGAAGGCACCACTTTTTTCCCCGCGAACCGGCGAAGACTTTCCCATTGGAGAAGAATGAAATCGACGATCCCCATCCGCGCAAATGCAACGAGAAAGATCAAGATCGCACCTAAGATCAACGCGGAATACCTGGTGTAAGCGCCGATGAACGTGTTCAGGCAAACCAGCGCGGCGGCGCCGACCATTGGCCCGGCAAACGTCTTCATGCCCCCGATGAGGATCATGAAAATGGGATCCGCCCCTTTCAGCCACTGGGCATGGTCCGCATAACAGCCATTCAGGTTAAGCGCCGTAAGTCCCCCTGATATCGCAGCAAATACCCCGGCAATGACAAAGACCCCCAGTTGATATCTCCTCACGTTGACTCCCACAAACTGGGTTCTTGCCTGGTTTTCACGCATGCACCTGAGAAGCCAGCCGAAAGGGGAGTCAACAATCATTTTGCAGAGGATGAAAGAGCCGCAGACCAATAACACAGTAAAGTAGTAGAAATGCAGGCGGGACGAGATATCGAAGGCAAAACCCAGGAGACGAATCGGAGGATGAGGAATGCCCCCGATCAAGCCTTGCTCGCCGCCGGTAAGGCTCACCCATTTTACTACGACTATGTAAACGATCTGACTGAGCGCCAGAGTTAGGAAAGCAAAGTAAAATTTGGTCAACCGTGTGCACAGATATCCCATCGCCAGGGCCACTACAGCAGCCAAGAAGGCGCCGCCTATGAGGGCGAGGGGTATCGATATTGACGCTTCACGAAGGAGAATGCCTGTTCCATAACTGCCCAGTGCGAAGAAGGCGCAATGTCCGAGTGAGAGAAGTCCGGTATAGCCTATAAGCAGATTCAAACTCACGCCGAAAAGGGCGTCGATGAGGATCTCCGTGGCATTGTTGAGAAATGATAGAGAAGAGCTCACGAGAGGAAAGATCAGCAGAAATACAATCAGGATGATCCACCAGAAGCGCGATTGTATAAATTTCAAAGCCTTTCTCCTTGCTATTGTCCTATTCCAGAGGGATTCCGAATATTCCCCACGGACGAATGACAAGCACCGCTATGACCAGAAAGAAAACAAAACCTAATTCGAAATCGGGGAATCCGATTGTTCCGAAGGACCGCAACAGCCCAACCATAAGAGAGGCGATGAGCGCTCCGCCTATGCTGCCCACTCCCCCGATGACCATTATTATGAATGATTCTATGATAATCGAAAAGCCCATGCCCGGAGTAGCCGATCTTAAGGGAGAAGCGAGGAATCCGGCAAGGCCCGCCAGCACGGCGCCCATCGTAAAGACCAAGGAATAGACCAAGCGGACATTGATCCCGAGGGCTTCGATCATTTCCGGGTCAGAGGCCGCAGCGTTGATGAGCTTGCCCATTTTTGTTTTTGATAACGAAAGCCAAAGGCCCAGACCGACTAAGGCGCCCACGGCGATAATAAAGACGTAGTAGCGGGGAATCGGACTTCCGAAGAGAAATAGAGGTGGCCCCTGGAAAATCAGTGGGGTGGCTATTGATTTCGAACTGAACCCCCATATCAGTCTTACGAGATCGTCCAGAACGAGCAGAAGGCCGAAGGTCAGCAAAAACTGGTAGAGATGGGGGGCCTCATAAATCCTCCTGATGAGCAATCTCTCGGAGGCAAACCCCACAAGCCCGGCGCACAAGGGGGCGACGATAAGGGCGAGAAGGAACGAACCCGTGGCGGATACCACTGTATAAGTCATATAAATTCCAATGGCGTATACAGAACCGTGAGCGAAATTGGCGATGTTGAGAACCCCGAAAATCAGGGAGAGCCCCGAGGCCACAAGGAAGAGAATCATCGCGATCACGATGGAAGTGGTCAATTGAGGGGCAAGACCGGAAAAACTCGTAAAGCAGTCAAACAAGGCAGATATATTCACGTTGGCACTCTCCTAAATCAGGACGTTTCAGCCTCAGAACAATTGGGAAGAGCCTGTCGCCGCTAGGTCCCTTCTACGGGCGAGCGAGGCTCTCTCCTCTTGTTGAGCGCGGCCAGCCCAAAGGCGTCTCAGTGATGTTCTAAAGCTTTTTGCAAAAATAATTACCGTTTCCGCCTCTTTTTTTCCAGGCTCCGCCATGTCCGCTGGCTAGCGCGTCCGCCTGTCACAGCCACCCCTTATTCTTGAGCCAGGCCGTCTCCTCGGCAACGAGGTCTTTCCAGGAAGTGTAGACGACTTTGTTCAGATATGGCGGCTGAGAAATGGTGACTCCGCTTGCCTCCACATAATTGATCAGTTGGTGGTCGCGGCCCCGCATCATGATCGTGTCGCCGACCCCGACCCCGCCCGGTCCCTTGACGCTCATGTCCTCCAGGGCCTTAATAACCTTCGCATTGTCTACTGATTTCACCTTCTTGACCGCGGCTTCTACAGAGATCGCCCCCAGGTAATTCATCCAGGCCCAGTAAAGGGGGGGGGTATTGAAGCGTTTCACGTATTCGTCATAGAACGCGTGAGTGGGGGCGGTGTCAGGGACCCCCCTAAGATACCTTACCCTTGCATGCAATCCGGCCGGGAATTTACCGATTGCTTTCGTGATGGATTGGATCGTTTCCTCGTCTCCCAGATGGGTAGCGAAAAGCTTGACTTTGTCGAAGAGTCCGTACATCGCCCCTTGTTTAATGAAGGCAATAAGGTCCGCCCCAAAAAGACAGGTCATTACCGCCTGGGGATTGGCGGCCATAATGGCGTTAATTTGCGGGGTGTAGTCGGACTCGAAGAGTTTCGGCCATGCCTGACCTCTCACGTCTGCCGCCGGATTGGACTTCTTGAGGTACTGCGTAAACAGGTTGGCCAGATCGCGGCCAAATGAATAGTCGGGACCGACAGTGAACCACCGCGTGAATCCCTGTTCTTTTGAGATCTTTCCCCCATATTGTCCGAAAGCGATTGCAGTGAGCAGGCTGTTGGTCGAAAACCTGAAACAGTAGGGACTCCTGACTTTGGGGTCGGCGGTGAAGTCGGTTGCCTCAGACTGGGAGGTAATGAGTCGCTTCAAGTCTTTTGAGATGGCCGCCACGGCGAAAGATTCTGCGCTGGAACCGTGGGCAAAGATAAAATCGATGTTGCCGCTTGAGGCAAATTCTCGTGTATACCGTGCAGCCTCCTCCGGCTTTCCAAAGGTATCCCGCTGAATTACTTGAACCTCTCGACCGAGGAGGCCCCCTTTCTTGTTGAGCGCCTCAGCCCATAATTTCACGCCGAACAGCGCAGACTCGCCGGTCATTCCCCCGGCGCCGCTCGCGTTTCCGAGAAGACCAAAGGTGACAGGCTGTTCACCCCTTGCCTTTACAATGCCGAAAGAACTCCCGACGCCGCAGGCCGCGACGCTTAGCAGCGAAGTCTTGAGGAACTTTCTCCTGGTTACGCCCTCTTCACTCTTCTTTGTTGTGCCCATTTGGTCCCCCTTCTATGAGATTACTGAAATTCTTCTGATTACCCCTGCTTGGCTACACCGCGAGATACCTCTCCTTTACTTCCTCATTCTTTTTGAGTTCTTCGATCGGTCCCTCGTAGCATATCCTTCCCTTGTCTATCACATAGCCCCTATCCGCTACCGAGAAAGCAAACATCGCATTTTGTTCAACAAGAAGAATTGTTGTTTCCTTCTTGATCCTTTGGACCACCTCCATCAGGCTCTGGACAATTATAGGCGCGAGACCCTCCGATATCTCGTCAATCAGCAGCAATTCAGGATTTCCCATAAGGCTTCTCGCCACTGTCAGCAATTGCTGTTCCCCGCCGCTCAGCTCTTTTCCCTTACGGTTTTCTAATTTTCTTAGCAAAGGGAAAAAATCATAAGCTCTCTCGACTGTCCATTCCCTGTCTTTCCGCCGCGGTGGCCGTTTTGCGATCTCCAGGTTATCTCTGACCGTAATATTCGGGAAAATCCGCCTATCCTCAGGGACGTAGCCGATCCCTTTCCTGACTATCAGGTGAGGCCTTTTCCCGGCTATCTCTTCCCCCCTAAATTTGACGCTCCCGGTGCGGGGAGGGGTAATGCCGATAATGCTTTTCAGGGTAGTCGACTTGCCGGCGCCGTTGCGACCGATGAGACAGACAGTCTCGCCTTCTCTTATTTCCAGCGTCACGCCCTGAATTATGTGGCTGGGCCCATAGAAGGTATGGATATCCTCAACCTGCAGCATCATTCATCCTCCAACGGGGGCGCCCAAATAGGCTTCTTTGACTTTGGAATTCGACTTGATTTCATCGGGCGTGCCGTCGGCCAAGATTCCGCCATACGAAAGGACAATGACCCGGTCCGAGATGGAGAAGACGACACTCATGTCGTGTTCGGTTATGAAGAACGTCGTTGCTGTCTGTTCCGATAGTCTTTTGATGAGGTCCACCATCCTTCTCGTTTCTTCCTGGGTCATTCCGGCCGTCGGTTCATCAAGAAAGAATAGGGAAGGATCCGTGGCGAGGGCGATGCCTATTTCCACCTTCCTCATGTCCCCGTACGAGAGCTTGGAGCAAGGGACGTCCTGCTGCTCTTCAAGAGAGAGAAGCCGCAAAACCGCGATAGTCTTTTCGGCAAGACCGGAGAAAGAACCGACGTCCCGAAAGAGCATCATTCTACTGTTCGATCGCGCGATTACCGAAGACCTGATGTTTTCAAACACGGTCAGTTCCGGGAATATATTCGTGATCTGAAATGACCTAGCGATACCCAGCTTTACAATTTTGTGAGGAGGGAGTCCTGCTATGTTTCTGCCTCTAAAAAGTATACGACCGGAAGAAGGAGCGTATTTTCCGGTAATCACATTATAAAATGTTGTCTTGCCAGATCCGTTCGGGCCTATGAGAGAAGTGATCTGGTCCTTCTTCACCGACAGGCTTACTTCGTTAAGGGCAACGACATTTCCGAAGCTCTTGCTGATGTGTTGCACCTCTAGAATTGCCTGCTCTGCATCGCTGTTCATACGACCCCCTCGCGGCCAGTTGGCGCTTCCAAGGCTCCTATATGGCGCGTCCCCCGTCCACATCCAGGGGCCGCAGTCCCGACGGCCATTGAAGATCCGTGTGAGGTTGGGTACAACGCTGCATACGCAATATCTTCAGGTTGCGCCATCCGCCCATCGGAATGGTCGATTCACTACTTTCGTTGGCTTCCTCTGCGGCGCCGAGCTCGGGCAACATGGGTGTCTCCGTTGCCGATGGATTAATGCAGTTCACCCCGGATGTAATCGGCACAAGCTCGACGCCAAAGGCCTTCGTCACGCGAATCGCGCCGGCTTTGGAGGCGGCGTACGGGCTTTGACTCGGCCGGTGACGTACGCCGCCGATAGAGGCGGTGCGATGATAATCTCTTCTCTCTGGGCCTTCCTCCCGGGGACCGCTTACTATGCGGGTGGTATCCCCCTTCACATTCACCGCCATTATCTTTTCCCAAAGCTTCTCCTTTTAATCGAGCCGGTAAATATGGTCAGCCGCTACAGGAAATTTTGTTGTTTCAATGGCATGATAAACTATAGCCTTGTTTTTGTCAAAACCCGGAATAGCTTTTATTTTTCGATAACTCTGAAGCATCTGAACCGTATCCACAACAAAGACATCCGGCTTCTCATCCATAAGGTTGGCATATGAGTGAGCGGCATCTCCGACGAGGGTTATCACACCACCTTTGGTCTGTACTGCCACCACCTGGCTTCCGAGCGTATGGCCGGGCGTAAGGTAGGCCCTGATGCCGTCAAAAATCTGCTCGTCCCCATTCAGCACTTTTACTCGGCCGTCAAACTCGTAACCGATAAACTTGGTAACAACCTCCTTCTTGTAGTGGGTGCGAAGGAACTTGTACTCAGGGCTGAACACAGCAAATCGTAATTCTTCCCTCTGCACATAAAAAGTAGCGTTGGGAAATTGATCAATGCCTGCGGCATGGTCCCAGTGCAAGTGCGTAAGAATAATATCGGTGATTTGCTCCGGCTTTACGTTTAATTTTGCCAAGAGCTGCACCGAGTTTCCGAATTTCTCTATCTTCATAAACTCAACCTCGGGATCAAGCCACGTCTTTATGGCATAATCATCGAGGCCGCAATCAACTAAGATCTTTCTGTTTGAGGAAGAATCTTCAATGTACACAAAGCCAAAGGGCCATGCAACAAATTTCGGAAAAACCGTTTCAAGCGTTTCCAGCGTGGTAGGGAAGTTGTTAAACTGTGCATATTCCAGGTAGTAAACCTTGTAATCTGCCCCAAACGCTCTTGCAGAGATTACCAGCGAAAACATCATAACCATTACAATCGTGACTGACCATACTGTTTCCCGTAATCTTTTTCTCATCTGAACTCCCTCCTTTTTGTAGTTCCGGCCCCCTCCGACCGGGCTTTGCGCTTTTTGTCGTCTATCCTTCAAACCCACCCGCATTCTGCAATCCTGTTCGCTCACCCCCTTGTATATTTGTGGCCTCCATCAGTTGAACAGTTGCGCAATGACATGCGCCATAATGGACCGCTCCTGTTTTCCCGCTCCCCGGACCGAAAGAACCCGCCTCGTACTGCGCGCCCCTCTGCGACACTAAAAACCCTGGCGGGGGCAACCACATAGCGAGAATCGTTTCTATATGCACCGGCCCCCGTCAACGTCCAAGCCGATTCCGGTGACCAAGGAGGCCTCGTCTGAAGCCAGGTACAATGCGGCATAGGCGATATCCTTCGGTTGTGCCATCCGCCCCATCGGAATGGTCGAAACAATAGCTTTTTTGGCCTCCTCCGTGGCACCGAGCTTGGGAAGCATGGGTGTCTCCGTTGCCGTTGGGTTGATGCAGTTCACGCGAATTTGATGGGGTGCGGCCTCTATGGCAAGAGCCTTCGTCAGAAAGATCGCCGCCGCCTTGGAGGTGCTGTAGGGACTCTGGCCCGGCCTGGGGCGGACGCCGCTAACCGAGGCCGTGTTGATGATAACCCCTTGTCCTTGTTGCTTCATCACGGGGACCGCATACTTGAAACCCAAGAATATCGCTTTCACGTTGACCGCCATGATTTTATCCCAAAGCTCCTCTTCGACATCCTCCGCGGGGGTGGGAAGCATTGGGTGCCCCGCGTTATTGTACAGAATATCAAGCCTTCCATACGTATCCACGGCAGTCCTGATCATCCTGGCCACGTCACTCGCTTTTGATACGTCTGTTTCAATGGATACCGCATCGCCGCCCTTCTCTTTGATCAACTCCACCGTTTGTTGGGCTGCTTTTCGATCTATATCCGCTACGACGATCTTCGCTCCTTCTTCGGCAAAAAGAAGCGCGCTCGCCTGACCCATACCAGATCCGGAGCCCGTAATCACTGCTACTTTACCCGACAGCCTCATCATCAGCCTCCTTCAATTAGGTTTTCTGTCTAAACTGCAGACGCACTTCATAATTCGCGTTCACCTTGGTGATAGTTTTCCTACGGACCTTTCTGCCCACCTATTTGGGCCGTACCTTCCCGCTGCCGGAGATTAGGATGAGCACCTGAAGCCGACACGGCTGTTCTCATTCCCCTCCATGCTGCTTCAACAGCGTTCCCTCGGGCCGGACTATATCGCCCGCCCGCCATCCACAAGAAGGTCAATGCCCGTGATCATGGAAGAGTCATCCATCGCCAGAAAGAGTGCGGCGTTGGCGATGTCTTCCGGCACTGCCATCCTGCCGATGGGTATTGTGGACAGGAACCCCTTCCGGGTTGCCTCCATATCCTTTTTAAGGTGATCGGGGAGGAGCTCCAATCCGAGAGGCGTTTCCGATATCACGGGGCTGATGGAGTTGACCCTGATCTTGAACGCCGCCAACTCAACGGCAAGTATTCGCGTGAGATGAGTCACGCCGGCTTTTGCCACGGCATAGGCGCCCCCGCCGGGCCTTGCCCTTACCGCACCTACCGAAGACGTGTTAATGATAACCCCGCCCTGCTTCTTCATAACGGGAATAGCCATTTTAGAGCACAAAAAGACTGATTTGAGGTTCACGTTTATGAGCCGGTCCCAGACTGCTTCATCAATCTCTGCGATAGGTGTCATAACTTGAGCGATTCCGGCGTTGTTGTGGAGTATATCGAGTTTTCCGAATTCGTCGACCGCAGCTTTGATCATCGCCTCGCAATCCCGCGCGTCGGAGACATCCGCTTTCACAGAGATTGCCTCGCAGCCGTGCCGCCTGATGATGTCGACGCTCTCTCTCCCAGTATCCGGGTTCTTATCGACGACGACGATCTTTGCGCCTTCCTTCGCAAAAAGAACCGCTGTCGCCCTGCCAAAGCCCGAACCTGCTCCTGTAATCAGCGCCACCTTTCCGTCTAGTTTCACCTTGCTTTTCCTTTCTCGCTGTTGGCGTCTTTCTCATTTCTTTTGCGAACCACCCATCAAAAAATCGACGGTTCCAGGAATTCGCCGTAAATGTTTCGAAAGACCTTGGTCATTTCTCCTACGGTCGCATATGCCTTACAGCAGTCAACCAGATAGGGCATGACGTTCTTGCCTGCTTTTGCGGCGCCTTCCAGTTCGGAGAGCGTTCGTGCGCACTCCCGGCTATTTCTCTGTTGCTTCACTTCATGGAGGCTCTCCACCTGCTTCTCTGCCGATGCATAATTGTATTCATGGAGCTCAACCTCCATCGGCGCCTCCCCCGTATAGATGTTCACCCCCACCTTAAGCAGGTTGCCCGACTGAATACCCTTTTCGAACTCGTATGCCTGACGGGCCACGGTCCTCTGAGCATACCCCGTTGATACAGCCGGGATAATCCCGCCCACCTTTTCAATCTTTTCCATCTCTTCTTCTATCTTCTGCTCCATTTCCTTGGTAATCGTTTCCATGAAGTAGCTTCCCGCCAAAGGATCGACCGTATCGCGAAGTCCTACTTCCTCCATCAAAAGCTGAAGGGTCCTCAGGGAGAGAAGGGCTGCCCGCGGTGTCGGAATCGTATAGGCCTCGTCATAGCTACAGAGACCGGTCGTTTGGGCGCCGGCAAGGGCAGCGGCCAATGCATAGTAGGCGCTCCGCATAATATTGTTCTCCGGCTCTTCCTTGGTAAGACCTCCCCCGCCGCCTCCGAACATGCCGCGCATGAACATATTCTGGGGTTGTTTCACCCCGTATTTCTCTTTGAGGTTCCGGGCCCATAGCTTTCTCCCTGCCCTGTATTTTGCCACGGTCTCCCAGAGGTTGCCAAATATGTTGAAGTTAAATGAAAACCTGCCGACAAAGTGATCGACCTCATATCCCCTCTTCAGGACATTATCGATGTAGGCATTCGCGATGAGGATGGCGTACGCCATTTCCTGGGCCGAGGTGGCTCCCGACTCCCGTATGTGGTATCCACTGACGCTGACAGGGTTCGTCTTCGGCATGGCCTTTATTGAATGCTCGATGGTATCACCTATGAGGTTCACCGCGGGTTCCACCGGGAAGATCCATGCTCCTCTTCCGATCATCTCTTTGAGAATGTCATTTTGAGGCGTCGCTGATATGACATCAGGTGAATATCCATATTTTTCCGCCATAGCCTGATACATGGCCAGTATGATAGAAGCAACGGCATTGGCCGTGAGGCTGGCGCCGATCTTTGCGAGGTCGATCCCCTCAAAGGCAATCTCGAAATCACGAAGGCTGTCGATAGCCATGCCCACCCTTCCTACCTCCCCTTCCGACATGGGATCGTCAGAGTCGTAGCCCATCTGGGTAGGCAGATCGAAGGCAACGTTGAGTCCCGTGGACCCGTGGGAGATCAGGAATTTGAACCGCTCATTCGTCTCGGCAGCCGTCCCGAATCCGGAGTACTGCCGCATTGTCCAGGCCCTGCTTCGGTACCCTTCCGGGTGTATGCCTCGGGTGAAAGGGTAATTCCCCGGATCAGCCAGGTCCTTTTCGTAAGAGAATCCCACCCTCTCAAGGTCTTCCGGACCATACAGCGTCTTCACTTTGATTCCGGACTGGTACTCAACCTCCGCCAGCCGGTCTCTATCATCTCTTGTATATCTTGCTAAGCCCACGAATCCCTCCCCAACTCTCCTCGCTCTTTTCTCACGTCCTCACATTTTCTTCCAGGAACTCCACGATCTCTTTAAACGAAGCACCACCGGGAAAAACTCCTTTCACGCCCATTTCTCTCAATTTCTCTACATCCTTTGCAGGGATCACTCCACCGACAACAACCATCTTATCGTTTACACCCTCTTCCCTGGCTTTTGTGATAAGTTTTTTCGTTATTGTCAGATGCGCCCCACTCATGATAGAAAGGCCGATGACGTCTACATCCTCCTGAATAGCGACGCGAATGATCTGGTCAACAGTTCGGTGGAGACCCGAGTACACAACCTCCATACCCGCATCCTTCAGTGCCAGGGCCACCAGCTTTGCGCCTCGGTCGTGCCCGTCGAGGCCCGGTTTAGCTACCAGAACCTTGATTCTCTTTTCCAACTGGTCCTCCTTTCGGAAGGGTGTCCGTTATGTGTCAAGTTTATTCTGGTCTATCCGGCTCTGTCAAGAAAAAAATATCATAATTGAATAATTATTATCATTATATGTTAAATTTGGTGCTCATGGAAACATAGTCTGCTGTCGGCCACCAGGAACGGCCGCTCAACCACCGATCCTGAACACGTATGCGCGGCGGGTGCGCGGAGCGTAAAGGTAGGATATCGAGGGCGCCTCGCCAAAACAGGCAAACGGCGCCACTCGCTAAGACGATGTGCGGGGGGTCCGGGGTCAAATCTTTATTCTTGAGTTAAAGCATCGGGACAGTGTGCGAACGGTGGCGACGTTGTTTCTTCCTGTACATTCTCATTCCCGCCCTGTCGGCCTTTCCCCTGCTATCC
>Ga0187864_10001836_pt1 | contig 19574 bp, 17 predicted proteins | sample June2016WEW_11_4_FD_132985 | JGI IMG/M metagenome (GOLD analysis project Ga0187864, IMG submission 132985) | Peatland microbial communities from SPRUCE experiment site at the Marcell Experimental Forest, Minnesota, USA - June2016WEW_11_40 | ecosystem: Environmental > Terrestrial > Soil >...
TGCCAGACCGGCGGCCAGACCTTCCAGAGCACCGCGCGCCTCGATCGCATCGGCAATATCCTGCCTGGTGAAGATACGAGGCGCATATCCGCCGTTGGACAGTTCTTCCAGCAACCCTTCCTGATGCAGTTTTTCCAGCGTCCCGCGAACGATCGGCCGCGAGGCGCCGAGCTTTTTTGAAAGCTCAATCTCTTCGATCGTTTTGCGGGGGGCCAGCTCGCCCCGCAGAATCATTTCGCGAACGGCTATCAGCGTCTGCGCGCGGCGTGAATTCACGCCTGGACGATTAGGCATTCGAGCGCAGTCATTACTGCTTTGGCTCCGGAAAATACGTCTTGATCCGGTCGTTCAGGGTGAACTCCATTCCTAGCCCGGGATACTGAGCCAGGACTTTGGGCTTCATTTCCGCCGCATCCTTTGAGGAGGCTACGTTCGCATCCCAGTCCGCGATGTATTTCTTCATGAATTGAATCGAGCGCATGTCCCGCGTCGCTCCCGGGCCCTCGTGTCCGGGCACGATGATGGCTGGCTCAAGAGCTGTGATCTGATCGATCGTCTTGCTCCAGTCCTCACGGCTTTTGCCGCGCGGCACTCCAAAGTAAACGTGATCGAACACGATGTCCCCCGTGACAACGGCTTTCAGCGAAGGAATAGACACGAAGCTGTTACCGGGTCCATCGCTTCCTTGCACCGGGCCAGTGATTGAAAACTGTTCACCCTCCAATGTCAGAACCGGCGTCGTCAACTCCTCCAGCACGACCGGGTCGGGCCCCGGAATATTGTTGCCGTAGGTGGGGAACCAGAACTTCTGGCGCGCCGGCCAGGCCGTCATCGCTGCCTTCGCGGTGGCTGGCAACGCGACAGCCCTCGCGTTTGGAAATGCCTGTTTGAGAACCGCAAGTCCGAACAAATGGTCCGGATGCGGGTGCGTGACGTAGATGGTGGTCAGGTTCTTTCTTGATTCCAGAATTTCGGCAGCCAGACGATGCGCTTCGCTGAGGGTGAACTGCGCATCGATCAAGATCATATCCTTCTCGCCGGAAATCATAGTCGAGTTGACGTCATACCCATTGACGCCATGCCCGGTGTGGACCTTGATCTCGAGGTGCGACTGCGCCGCGGCAACGGCCGCGAACAGGGCCACTCCGGCTGCGGCGTTCACAAGAATGCGATGTATTTTCATGGGAAAGTCCATCCTGTCCTAAGTTCTGAAAAGCGTCGGATTCCGCCGGCACAGGACACCGGAGACCACGTCACCCGGACTGCGATTCTATCCTGGTCCAGCACGTCCTGTCAAAAATCGACAGGGCTTGCGTTCATACCTGTCGGCCGGTATGATTCGTAACGCGCTTGAGGCCGCTCCCCGGCTACGCCAGCTTCGCGCGAATCATGGTATACGAATGCGGCGGGAAGTTGTAGTGCAAGGTTTTGCCCTCTGCCGTTGCGGACCGCTGGGCCGGTTTTACGGTTGCGCCGTCAAAGTTATTTTCCGCTTTGATATCGGGACCGTTGACCTCGATGGCTTCTGCGGCGCCGCTGAACTGCTTGTCCTCCAGCTCGAACTCAGTTTGAATCGCTTGATCCCGATGCCGGTTCACGACGTTCACAACGAGAGAGCCGTTGTCGTAGCCGGCCGAGGCATCGAGGTACGGAACGTCGTCGAAACGGCGGCTGCTGTACTTCGGGCTATCGACAAACAGCTCCAACGCCTTCCCCTTGGTGTTGTTTGCAAAAAGTTGAAGCGGGTAGTAAATCGTCTGCAGAAACAGGCCGTTATCGTTGGCGAAGATGGGCGCGATCACGTTCACCAGCTGCGCCATGTTGGCGATTTTCACGCTGTGGGCGTGATTCACGAAGGCGTTGAGGAAGGTCCCCACCACGAGCGCATCTTCCAGGTTGTAATGTTCTTCGAGGATGCGGCGGCCGCGCTGAGCCTCGCCGCGCGCGCGATACCAGACGTTCCACTCGTCCCAGGCGATGTAGATTTTCCGATTGCGGACTCCGGAAAGAGCGGCATCGATGATGCCTTCGGCAGTCTTGAGCCGTGAGGCGAGTTCCATGGAGCTGGCCACAAAATCGCCGTAGTCATTCTGGGTGTTGCCGACGTAGGTGTGCAGCGAGAGGTAGTCGGCGTGGTTCTTGAGGAACTCGAGTACGGTCCGGTTCCAGCCCGTCCAATCCGAGCCGGCGTTGAAATTCGAGGAGCCGGCCGCGATCAGCTTCACGTTGGGATCGGTCCACTTCATCAGCTTGGCGGCTTCGAGAGCGAACTTGCCGTAGTCCTCGGCGCTCCGGTGGCCCATCTGCCAGGGGCCGTCCATTTCGTTGCCCAGCCCCCAGTAAGTGACTTTCCATGGATCGGGGCGGCCGTTCTGTTTGCGCAGCCGCGTCATAGCGGTGTCTTCGCTGGAATTGCAGTACTCCACCCATTGCTGGGCCTCTTCCCAGGTGCCGGTTCCCAGATTCGCGCAGATGTACGGCTCGGCTCCAAGCTTCTCTGTGTAATTCAAGAACTCGTGGGTTCCGAAGCGATTGCTTTCCACCGTGCCCCACGCCATTTCCAGCCGCGGCGGGCGCTGGACGCGCGGGCCGATGCCATCGCGCCAGTGATAGTTGGACGAGAAGTTCCCGCCCGGCCACCGGAGCAGCGTTACACCGAGCTTCTTGGCCGCATCCAGAACATCGCGGCGGAAACTGTCGGCGTCCGACAGGGAGGATTTTTCATCAAAGACACCGCCATAGATGCAGCGCCCCAGGTGCTCGATGAAATTCCCGTACAGTTTCGGATCGATATCGCCAATGGTTCGTTCCGTATCGATCTTCAGGCGAGCTTTCAACGCGCCTTGCTGAGCGCGCAGAATCCAAGGCGCGGTGAGGATGGATTTCGAAAAGCTACGTCGGGAAAGCATCAGGCTCCTCGTGGGTGTGTTTCGGTGGATCCAATGTTGAAAGCGATTTCTCTAGTTCGCAACTAAGCCATGTTCGCATCAGTCGGTAGCTATCGTCGGTGGGTATGACCAGTACATTGTATATCGCCACGCCACGGCAATCAGATACCGCCGCAAAACGCGTCACCCGAAGCGCGATTCTATCCACTTCCCACACGTTTTTCAACACCGGCAGGGCTTGCTTTCATACCTGTCGGCTGGTATGATTCTTAAGCAGTTAACGCTGCGCGGCCCGTTTGGAACGACGATCCATGAAACGCATACCCGCCGGATTCCTGCTCGCTTGCTTGATTTTCCCAGTGCTAACGCCTGCCGTCGGATCAAACGCCAAGATTGCCCCTGCGGCGCGTGACGGCGAGCGAGCCGCGGTTATCGCACTGCTGCGCACGGAGCCAGAAAACGTCAACGCAAAGCTTCCGGATGGGACCTCCGCCCTGCACTGGGCTGTTCGATCCGACGATCTCGAATTGGTTTCGCTTTTGGTCCACGCGAAAGCCGACCTGAACGCCGCCGATCCCCACGGCATCACTCCTCTCGCCTTGGCGTGCGGGAATGCGAACGTTGCGATTATGCGCGCACGGCTCGAAATCAAAGACGCTGATTCCCTCGAGAAACTCCGTTCGACCCCGGACAGGGACGGCACGTTGCTGGATCATTCGCTGATTCTCTACGACAGCAGCATGAGCAATGGAAACCAGCACGATCACTTGCCCGTAGCGGTTGCCGGGGGCGCGTCCGGCAAGCTGCGTGGGGACCGTCACATTGTGACGCCGCTGCACACCCCAATGTCAAATCTCCTGCTGCCTATCCTTGACAAATTGGGAGTCGAACAAAGTTCGTTTGGTGCCAGCACAGGCAAACTCGAGATCTGACGATGAGAATTCGAACAAACGGTTCGGGCGAATGGAGCCGGCGAGAAGCGCTGGCGGCTGCAACAACGATGGCGTGCCTGTGGGCTGTCCCTGGCCGGGCAGACCAGACAGGACCGGGGCCTTTGCCGCTGCAGACCACTGGATTGGAACATATCGGCATGACGGTGCCGGACCAGAAAGCTTCGGCGGAATGGTACGGGCGGATCTTCGATCCTCAGTTGTTCCAGGAACGCGACCCGCCGCCGCGCTATTACGTGCGCATGGGAAGCGCTTACATTGCCTTCGGCGGCACGTCGGCTACGGACCCAACGCCGAAAATCGATCACTTCTGCGCGCTCGTGAAGGATTACAAGCCCGACGAGATGCGCGCCGCCATCGAGAAGGCCGGAATCAAGATCGGTGCCGGCCGCTTTGGCATGCCGACCGATGACGATGGACTCCGTCTTCAGTTGCTGGGTGTGCCTGCCGGACTGGCAAAAACCATTGTTCCCTACACGCGCATCACCACCGATGATGCTGCTGTTGCGGCCGTTGGTCTCGATCACGTTGTTCTCGCGGTGTCGGATATGGAGCGATCTTCCGCCCACTACAGGCGGTTCTTCGGGCCTCCCAGTGTCAACAAATCAAACCAGGTTTGGTTTCAGGTAGCGAATACGCGCCTGGCGTTGGAACCAGTCCCATCCGGTGGCAAGCCCGCCATCGAACGGCTTTGCTTCCGAGTAGCAGGCTTCGACAAGAAGATCGTTGCCTCGAAGCTGGAGAAGCTTCAGGTGGAAACAACCCCGGCCCAAGGCCACGCACTGCGCTTCCGAGACCTGAACGGCTTCACCATCGAATTGGTCGGCGAGCAGCGGAAAGCGTGAATCAGCAGGGCTTCTAAGATTAGGTTGAGCGAGGAGATCACGATGACGATGAACCGTCGCCAGTTACTTGGTCGTGCCAGTCAAATTTCGGGCGCTCTTTGGCTCGCGAGCCAAAACTTCCCCTTACTCCGGGCGTGGCAAGGACGCTTTTCATCGCGGCCAACAACGTCTCGGCCGGTAGCGTTTGCAAATCGTCGATTCGGCTTGAACCGAGTCCTAGTTTCGCAAGCATGGCTTTGGTGAGGGCGTTCGCCGCGTCGCGGGTGTTGGCTCGAATCCCAGGACCACTTTGTATAGCGGCACGATGGAACAATCCTCGTGCAGCGGGCATCGCCAGCAGCGTGCTCACCTTCGCGCCCCCTCCGGATTCACCGAAGATCATGACAGACTTGGATCGCCGCCAAACTGCGAAATATTGTCGCGAACCCAAGTCAGTCCCGCGACTAAGTCCAGCATCCCGGCATTGCCCGACGCCGCATACTTTTCGCCGCCAACGTCCCCCAGATGGAAATAACCAAACAGATTGAGCCTGTGGTTGATGGTGACCACAACGACATCGCCGCGGCGCGCCAGCGCTTCGCCACTCACCCAAGGCCACGATCCGCTTTCCTGAGCAAATCCGCCGCCATGGCACCGGAACATTACGGGGCGCCTCCTGTTCGCGCTGGGGTCAGGAGTCCAAACATTCAGAGATAGACAATCCTCGTCGTAGCCTTCCGCCGCTCCGTTGGCCTGAGGAGCAAGCACCTCGACGTAGTTCATGTTCTGCCGTGATTGATGCCCAAATGTGAAACAGTCGCGGACGCCCCGCCCAGGACGCCGGTTTTGCGGGAGCCATAAAGCGCATCTTGCCACCGGTCGGAGCCCCGTATGGAATCCCCTTGAACGCAGAGATTCCATCATGTACCGTTCCGCGAACTTTCCCGGAGGAAATTTCAACGGTTTTACCAGTGGCAATCGTAGTCGCCCCGTGAATGATGCTTGCAAGGGGATCGAGGCCTGCTAACGCTCCCAAAGCAATTCCTTGCTTCAAAAAACGCCGCCGATTGGGCGGAAACTCCGTCAGATGCAAAATATTCATTCGAATGCCTCCTTGGTTTTGCCTGTCACGGCGCAACACCTCAACGCTCTGCTACACTGCCGGCTTCTTCACGAAAAGAAAAAACCGCCCTTACAAGTCGCAGCACGACCTGCAAGGGCGGTTCTCTTTTTTCTCTACCGCTGCGTGAAACATATCAGGATCTGCTTCCCTATGTCAAACAGCGTGACTGCCCAGCGTGACTGCCCGAATTTCTGCCGGGAACTACTAAGCCATCTGTTTGCCGGCTGGCAAAGCTAGCCGCGAATGGCATTCGTGCTGGCTAGCGGTATTCTGTCTCATCGATCTGGCTCAGCAACTCGCGGGTCGGGTCGAACATCCAGTTCAGCAGCAATCCGACAAAAAGTAACCCCGCGAACCCGGTGGCCAGAACAAATCCGTACTTCGGGTGGCCCATCGCATCGCTGACCGCACCCATTGCCAACGGCCCGACAACCGCGGCAAGACAGGTGAAGAAGAGAATCACTCCAGCAACGGCACCATGCTCCGATTTCGGGAGACAGCTAATTCCCTTGGAATTTATGCTGGGGTAAATGACGGACATGAAAAGGCCCGAAGCGGGCAACAGATAGAGCGCCGCGCCGGGGCCGCCGATCACAGCGCCGATAAAGCAAATCAGAATCATGCCGCTGAAAACCGCCAAAACATCGGCCCAATACAGACGTTCGAGCATCCAGGCGCCAATGAAGCGCCCAGCCGCGCGAAGGATAAAGAAAATCGAGATGCTGTAGGCGGCGAACGCGGCCGCCGAGCCTCTATAGCCAGCGAGCAAGGTCGGCATCCAGACGTACACTGCCGCCTCTGTGGCCACATAAAGAAAGGCACCGAGCGAAAACGCCAGCGCGTATCGGTTCTTCATCGCCGCGACGGTATGCCTCAGGTCCATGCTTGCCTGGCTGGCCTTCGTACTGTGCGGGTATTGTGCTCGCAGCGCGATCAATATCAGAACCACGCAAATTGTGCCGGCCAGAACGTACAGCCCCTTCCACGAGGCGCCTGTCGCCAACAGGCGGGCGAGAATCGCCGGCCCAATGATGGACCCTACCCCGAAGAACCCCTCGACGGTGTTCATCAGTGAGGTATGCTCGGTCGTCGATTTGGAGAGATCTCCGATTAACGCGAGAGCGCCGGTCTTGAAAACGCCAATACCGATTCCGGATAGGGCGAGCAGAATCGAAAAGTAAACGAACGAATTTCCCGCCACAAACAAATACGAGGCAACCGCAAACAGGATGAGGCCCACCACAATGGTGCGCTTCCGGCCGAACGTATCGGCAAAGTGGCCCAGGAAGAAGCCAGCAACGGCGATTCCCGCCATGCTCGCGTACTGAAACGTGCCCGCGGCCGTCAGGCTCAAGCGAAACGTCTTGATGATCTCGGGAATGATGATTCCAACGGAATCCGTCGTCATGGCAAACACCATGAACATGACGAAGGTGAGTGCCTTGATGCCGGTCATCTAACCAGCGCCTTCGTCTGATCGCCCGCGGGCTCCGAATGCGAAATCGCCGCGCGTCGAGCAGCAAGATCGACGTCGAGCCGCGCCCAGTCGCGATGCTTGCGCCATTCCATTACAAGTGAACTGTTGCCAGAGTTGGGGATCTGAAAATCGCCCGCGAACGCGGGATGGGTATTGCGGAAACGGATCAGATCCAAGAGAGAACGTACCACGGGAGCATCGAGCCGCTCGCACAATTCGGCGCGTGTATAGTGATGACGGTTGATGTCTCGGCCCACGCCGGTCCGTCGCAGCAGATCCACGTCATTCGTTCCCGCCAAAAGCCCGACGTAATAAACCTGCGGCACTCCGGGAGCGAAGAATTGAATAGCGCGGGCAATCAAGTAATCCTCGTCCCGGCGGCCGAGGGCGTCGTAAAAGGTGCAATTCACCTGATAAAGATCCAGGTTGCTCGCGGCTGCTCCAGTGGCCTGCTGGCTTTCGCCGTTACTCCGATTGTGAATCGTTTCGACCAAGCCGTCGATTTCCTCAGGAGTAAGCAGCCCGGGCGGGCCGTCGGGACACCTTCGATCCGGTCCGACATCGATTACTCCGATTCCGTCGTGTGTGTCGAGCACAGTGATGGCGTTGCGCGGGCTGATTTCCAGCCATTCTTTCAGACGACGTGTGTCGGAGGTATAGAGCGCGTGTAAAACAAGCGGCGGGAGCGCGAAATCATACACCCAATCCACTTGCTTGGCGATTTGGATCTGCTCGAGATAGTGGCTATGGATCTCGACCAGCACTTCGATTCCACGCTCGCGCGCCCGCCGCGTGAATTCGCCGATGAATTCAAAGGTCTCGGGAATCATGAAACAACTGGTGCCGCGCTTCTTGATGGCGTAACCGGCAGCGTCGAGGCGGATCGACCGAATGCCCCCCTTCTGAAATCGATTCAGGATTTCATCCAGGTACCTTTTGCCCTGCGAGGAACGGACGTCGATATCCACTTGTTCCGAGGTGAACGTGGTCCACAAGAGCCGCTCGGTTCCATCGTCCAGGCGCATTTTCGTGAAGGGAAGCCCCGGCCGCGGGCGATAGATCTTCAACAGTTCGGTCTCGGTTGCACCATCCGGAAAAACGCGGCCGTAGGTGAGAAACATGAAAGCGTAGGACGATGCGTCACTACGCTTCCGAAAGTCGGCGAACTGCGGAGACCGGCTCGAAATATGATTCACGATCAGATCGGCCATGAGATCCGTGCGCTCGGCCAACGCGCGTACGTCGTCCCAAGAGCCCAACCGGGGATCGACCTGAGTGTGATCGATTGGATCGAAGCCCGCATCGGCGCCATCGATCGGCCAAAAGAAGGGCAGCAAATGAACGCCGCCGAATAGTCCAGCCAACGGCCTGTCATTGAGCAGTGACTGAAGCTCGCGAAAGCCGCCGCCCGAAAAACGATCGACGTAAGCGATGAGCTGAACCTGGTTCTTCATGGCCGTCGGGGAAGAGACGCCTTCACAGGTGGTGCTCCATTTTCTCCAGGCTTACTCCGCTGGTTTCCGGGTAGAGAGTCAGCACAACGAAGAATTGCACAACCATCATCAACGCAAACAGGACAAACGGGACAGCCCCGGAACGAGCGGCCATAACGGGGAACACGGCGGAAATGAGAGCATTCATGAACCAATGCGTGAAGCTCCCGAGGCTCTGGCCTTTGGCGCGAACCAAATTCGGGAACACTTCGCTGAGGTAAACCCAAATGACGGCGCCTTGGGAGAAAGCGAAGGAGGCGATAAATCCGACCAGCAACCAGAGCAGTAATTTCGGTTGCTTGCCGGTTGCGAAAATCATGGCGACCCCAGCCAAGCAGACCGCTGTTCCGACCGCTCCAGCCAGCAACAACTTCTTGCGCCCCAGTCTGTCGATCATACTCATCGCGATGAGCGTGAATACGAGGTTGGTAAAGCCGATTACAACCGCTTGCATATCGCTCGAAACCTTACTGAATCCGGCGCGCTCGAAAATGTCGTTGAGATAGTACAAAATCGCGTTGATTCCCGAGAGCTGGTTGAACATGCCGATCGAGATTGCAAGGAAGATGGGCTTGCGGTAACGAGACTGGAATAGCGGCTCCCTTCGGGCTCCGCTCTGCCTTTTTAGTGTTTGGCCCATTTCCTGCAAGGCGTGTTCCGAAGACTGTTCTCCAACGCGCTGCAATACTTCGCGGGCTTCCTCCCTCCGGCCCACCGCGATCAACCATCGAGGGCTTTCCGGGATTCCGAAAAGGGCAAACAGAAATGCGGCCGCCGGGATCGCGACCATTCCGAACTTCCAACGCCACTCCGACTCGCCGAATCCTGCCGATGCCACCAGAGAATTCGAGAGATATGCCAGCAGAATCCCTACAACCACATTCATCTGAAAGAGCCCGACCAGACGTCCACGCCTGGCAGCCGGCGAGATTTCTGCGATGTACATTGGCCCAATCACGGATGATGCGCCAATAGCCAATCCCCCGATAGCGCGAAACACAATCAGCGCGGCCCAACTCCATGCGAAGGCACAACCGACGGAAGAAACCAGGTACAAGGCGCCAAGCACCCGAAGGCTGCGGCGCCGTCCGTATCTGTCGCTGGGCGCCGCCGCGCCTAACGAACCCAGAACGGTCCCCCACAGCGCGCTGGAGACGGTAATGCCCAGCGTCACCGGCGATAGTGCAAACGTTTCGCTCAGCGCTTTGGTGGTACCTGAGATGACGGCCGTATCGAATCCGAAAAGCAGTCCACCTAACCCCGCAACCAAAGAACTCCGCAGCAGGTAGGCATTGATTGAAGTTGTCGATCTTCGGTCCGCCGTGACACTCACATCGGATTCCTTCAAACGGGCAAATGGCAAGGGTCGAAGGAGCAGGCCTTCATGGGCGCAGACGCTCCCCAATCCCGACCGCTTCCTGGATGGTCCAATCCGGGATTGCGCCATGACGGCTTGCCATCAGGGCGCCTACGCGATTGGCGAATTCCGCAATCTTTGGAACGGGCCAATCGGAGATTAATCCACAGAGGAACGCCGCTGCGAAGGCATCCCCCGCTCCGACCGGGTCTGCGACCTCTACGGGGTGACCGACGGCTTCTAAGTATTCTCCGCGGCATAGCATCGCGCACCCGCGCGCGCCAAGAGTGACGCATATAGCTTTCCAGCCATAGCGCTTCGTTCCTTCGCGGCAGAACGCCTCCAATTCCGATGGCAGCCGCGTGAACTTGCGTACAATGCAGAGTTCTTCTTCATTGAGCTTGACTACGTCAGCCAGTTCCAACATCTCGATTACAAGCTGCACCGAATAGTTGCCTGGACGGAGGTTGAGGTCGTAGAAGCGAGTCGCGGCCGGCAGAGCATCCAAGAGCCTATCGAGCACCGCCCTGCCTTCAGGCGCCGATGCAAACAGTGTTCCATAGTAGAAGCACGCAGGGGCGCGCTGGATGATCCGCGCGATTTGCTCTTCGCGAAGACAGACCGCGTCATACGCCGCTGGACGTTCGATGACGAAGCGGGTTCGATCCCCCGGTCCCAGTTCTACGCGCGCGGTGCCGGTTGGGAATCGGCTCGTGGTCTGCAAAAAGGCAGTGTCCAGGCCGAGAGCGGCAATCTCCTGTCGTGCCGCATTCCCCAGAGAGTCCGCGCCGACGGCGCTAATCAGCAGCGGGTTGTATCCTAACCGCTTGGCGTGAGCCGCGAAATTCAGTGGTGCCCCTCCCAGCGCGCTCGAGTGCTCGAACACGTCCCAAAGGACTTCGCCGAGCACCAGGATCGAAGGTGACTGACCCGCATCCTGTAAAGACAGGTTGCGGCTATTTGTCAGGTCACTCATTGTGCAACAGCAAGTATCGTTGGTCGCGCAAGGGCTGTCAACCCTTTTTGCGAGCGCCGCAAGAGTCGCGAATCACCAGGCGAAAATCGAGCAAAATATCTCTTGCCGGCAATTTCGGATTACGCAACCGTTCCAGCATTGTGCTCACCGCGATCGCTCCCATGTCGGCGCAGGGCTGATGGAGAGTCGTGAGCGGAACTGATAGAAGGCTCGCGTACTTGACGTCGTCGATTCCGGCCAGCCGCATCTTAGCCGGTACAGGCACTCCCAGTTCGGTAAGCGTTTTTAGCAGGTGAGCTGCCGTAAAATCGTTGGCGCAGACAATGCCGTCCGGATGCGCTTTCGCTAGCGCCGCCTTCACTTGCTCCTTATCTTCCGGATCTATGCGGCAAACAATTGGTTCCCGATCTCCCGACGCTTGTTCCAGTGCCTCGCAGTAACCTGCGCTTCGCGCATCGACGGTGGGAGCCGATCCGGGGCGACCAAGAAACATCACCCGGCGGCACCCGCACCGGAGCAGATGAGCGGTAATTGTATATCCCGCTCTTCGATTATCGATGCCAACCAGGTCATACCGGCTTCTTGCCGGGTAGGCCACTAGGTCACGATCCAGCAGCACGATCGGGATTCCGGCCTTGTCGAACACTTCTGCAATGGTCCGGTTGATTGTGTCCCTTTGCGGAGTCAGTTCCAAGGGTGCAAAGAATACGCCCGATACTTTCTTAGCGACAAGTTGCCGGCAGGCCTGCGAAGCCTGCTGCTCCAGGTTCGCTTCGTCTCCCAACGAACTTCCCCATAGCAGGACGTGATGGCTGCCGTGCTGAGCCTCTGCCATTCCCCGGCATATCGGCTCGAAGATTTCTGTCCGGCCCAATTCCGGGATCAATAACCCGAACGTGTAGCCGCGCGCCGCCGTATCCGCGCGAACATAGCTGCCCGATCCGGCGCGTCTCTCGATAATGCCGGCTAATTGAAGCTCACGCAGCGCACGATTCACCGTGGGCCTCGACGCCCCGAACGTTTTTACCAGCGCTGATTCGCTGGGCAGGCGCTGGCCCGCTTCGTACTGACCGGATGCGATTGCATCCGCGAGCGTTTGCCGAACTATTGCGTGCTTCGATAGGGAAGATAGAGCGTTCACGACCTGATAATACAGGTGGAGGAGCTCAAATGTAAAACGTCCTTGACAGGTGTTAATGGGCGGAGATATATTTCCATCTGCTGTTCAGTTGAAGCTATAGACTTCGGATATCTGTAAATACAGGTCAAACCTACGCGATGAAGCGATGTGTGGTTCGAAAGCTAGCCGAACGCTGGGGTGCGGTTGCCAGCCTCGGCGCTTTGGCTATCGCTCTCGCGCTAGTCTCGTGGGCGGCGGTCCGCGAGGGCGTTGATCCGGACGGAACGTTGCACGTCCAAGACCTTCGCGTCCCACTTTCGAGCTTCCTGAGTCCGGAAGCCCGTTCTTACATGCTGCATCTGCTGCGAGATCAGCCCTTCTTAGGGGGGCCGAGCCCGGCCCAGGACATCCAAGGCTACCGCGCGCGCCAAGACGAGATCATGAATTGGTTCCTCAAGCCGATCCGTCAACGCTATCCCGTAAATGTCGAACACAAGACCATCGCTGGGATTTACACGGACATGGTCACGCCCACGGACGGCATTGCGCCGAGGAACCGGAATCGAGTGCTGCTGAATGTCCATGGCGGCGGCTTCGTATCGGGCGCTCGAACAGCGGCGCTTGTCGAGTCCATTCCGGTCGCGTCTGTTGAGAAGATCAAGGTCATCACCATCGACTACCGGATGGGGCCGGAATACAAATTTCCCGCAGCCAGTGAGGACGTCGCGGCGGTTTATAGAGAGGTACTCAAGGAGTACTCGCCTCAGCACATCGGCTTATATGGCTGCTCGGCGGGCGGAATGCTGGCGGCCATGTCGATCGCGTGGTTCCAGAAAAACCACCTCCCGAATCCGGCGGCGATCGGCGTTCTCTGCGCATCTATCGGCGACCTTGGAGGAGGCGATGCAAGCTTCATTACTGGGCCACTGAACGGGTTCTCGATTCCCGCTGGGCGCCCAAGCTCCGATGGCCCGCCACGGGTCGGCCTGCCATATTTGAGCAACGTCGATCCCAAGGACCCGCTGGCTTATCCCATCAACTCGGCGCAACTGCTGGCAAAATTTCCGCCAACTTTACTCGTGACGAGCACCCGCGGAATGGAATACAGTTCTGCAATCAATTCGCACAACGCATTGGTAAAGGCTGGAGTCGACGCAGAATTGCATGTGTGGGATGGACTGCCGCACGCGTTTTGGTACAACTCCGACCTGCCCGAATCCCGCGAGGTCTACGACGTGATTGCGCGCTTCTTCGACCGGCACTTCGGCAAATAAGACCATGAAATATACCGTATGGTTGTTGAGTTTTTGCCTATGCGTTTTTGCCGCTGATAAGAAGACCGTTCTCAACTCCGGCGAACACTGGGTCGCCACTTGGGCGACCGCTCAGGCTCTTGCTCCCGTTGCACCGCTTGACGCTCCTCCTCCACGTCCCCAGGCAGCGCCGGCTCGGCCCTCGCCGATCGGACAAATTCCAGAGACATTCAAGAACCAAACGGTGCGGATGGTTGTTCGCACCAGCATCGGCGGCCGGCGGGTACGAGTACAATTTTCTAATGCGCTCGGGAATCCTGCGCTGGCCATTGGAGCTGCTCACATCGCAATTCGCCAGAAGGACGCTGCAGTTTTGCCCGCCTCGGACCGCGTATTGACGTTCGGCGGTAGAGCGTCGCTCACCATTCCGCCAGGTGCGTTGGTTGTGAGCGATCCGGTGGATCTGGACGTTCCCAAGTTCACGAACTTGGCCATCTCGCTCTACCTTCCGGAAGACACCGGCCCTCCCACGGTGCACCCCTTGGGCCTCCACACGACCTATATTGCGAATGGGGACGCCACCGCAGATGCGACGTTGAATCCGTCTACAACGACAACCGCCTATTTCTGGCTCTCGGGCATCGACGTCCTGGCACCTTCGAGTGCTTCGGCGATTGTGGCTTTCGGGGACTCCATTACCGACGGCTTTGCGACCACGGCCAACAAAGATCAGGCTTGGCCAACGTTGCTATCCACCAGATTGGCATCCAGCAAGTCCACCGCGATGCTGGGCGTACTAAACTTGGGAATCTCCGGAAATCGGGTGCTACGCGACGTGGCCGGCACGAATGCGCTGGCGCGCTTCGACCGTGACGCGCTCGCGCGCCCCGGCGTGCACTGGATGATTCTGCTGGAGGGAATCAACGACATTACCTTTTCGGCCATACCGGGAATTCCGCCTGGCCAAGCCGTGACAACCGAAGACCTGATCTGGGGATACCGGCAAATCATTGAGAGAGCGCACATGCACGGTATCAAGGTGGCGGGCGCGACGATTATGCCGGTGGAAGGCGTGACTACCTACAGCGAGAACGGGGAGAGCGTCCGTCAAGCCGTGAACCAGTGGATCCGTACCAGTGGGGCGTTTGACGCGATCATCGATTTTGACGCACTCACGCGCGATTCGGCAAATCCCAAGAGGCTGCGCTCGGAATTCGATTCTGGCGACCACGTGCATCCGAACGATGCCGGAAATCAGGCCATGGCGGACGCAATCGATCTTTCGACTTTTCTCAAATAGGAGCACGGGAATGTTACTAGGATGGAAAATCCGGCTGGGTTTGATGTTCCTGGGTTTGAGCCTGCTGCCGCTCGCAGCCCAGGAGCGGGCTGCCAAGAATACGGTGGTGATCGACGACGATGGCACGGTTCACGTTCCTGCTCAGACCGTTCCAATGTCTGGCTTCCTGAGCCCGGAAGCAAAGGCCTATGTCACGCAACATTTGAAGGACATGCAGAACCCGCAGATGTTGGCACAGGACAACGGTGTGCCGCGCTTCATGAAAGGCTATCTGGAACGGCAGAAGGTTCTTTATCCCGTGGATCGCGACGACACCAAGATTGCGGGCGTGCACGCCTATGTATATATGCCCAAGGCTGGGATCTCAGCCGCGAACCGCGATCGCGTCCTGATCGATCTCCACGGCGGTGGGTTTTCCGGATGCTGGCCTGCGTGCGCGGAACTGGAGTCCATCCCGATCGCTGCCCTCGGCAAGATTCGCGTTATCAGCCTGGATTATCGCGAAGGACCCAAGTACAAGTTTCCCGCCGCGAGCGAAGATGTTGGCGCCGTCTATCAGCAGCTCCTGAAAGATCACACACCGCAAAACATCGGCATCTACGGCTGCTCTGCGGGCGGCATGTTGACGGCGATGTCGGTTGCGTGGTTTGAAAAACACAATCTACCGAGACCCGGAGCGGTTGGGATCTTTTGCGCTGGAGCGGGTTCTCCCACCGGCGCGGGCTTCGGTGGCGATGCGGCCTACACGGCCGGGCCATTGGGTGAGGCGCGCATCATGATGGAGACGCCGCCTAAGCAGAACTCACGGACGAACCAAGCCCCAGGCGGACCAGGCTACCTCGCCGGCACCGATCCGAAGGATCCTATGGTGGCCCCCATCAACTCGCCGGAAATCATGGCAAAGTTTCCGCCAACATTGATTATCACAGCCACTCGCGGCTTCGAGATGAGCGGCGCTCTTTACACCCACGCTCAATTAGTGAAGCTCGGAGTCGACGCGGAGTTGCACGTCTGGGAAGCGCTGTTTCATGGATTCTTCTATAATCCCGATGTGCCGGAATCACGCGATTGCTACGACGTGATCGTAAAGTTCTTCGATCGCCACCTCGGGCAGCGAAGTTAGGAGAAACTCATGAACCTGCGGCTGATATGCGCGTTTTGGGCTGCCACTGGATTTTTATGCGGGCAGACGAGTGCCAAGAAACTGGCCGAGTCCGATTGCACAGCGGAAAGATTGGGCGCGTCGATTCCAAAGGAGGCGATCGGTGAGCCGGTTGCGGCAGTAACATTGAGCGCCCCGGTCTGGAAACCCGCAGCGGCGCCGCTGCCTGCGTATTGCAGCATCGATGGCTCGATGGCGCCGGTTGAAACTAGCGGCAAAGCGAAACCGATTCTCTTCCGAGTCTTGTTACCGGCGGAGTGGAGCGAGCGAGCTGCTCAGCTCGGCGGCGGTGGTATGAACGGCATGATTCCTAACCTCACAATGGCCTTCGGTGTGACCACCGGGTCCGGGCTGATCGAGCGCGGTTTTGCCACTTACGGAAGCGACTCCGGCCATGGGATGGCGGCCAGCGACTGGGCGCTCAGCGACGAATCCATCAAAAACCTTGGGTACATGCAACTGAAAAAGACCCACGATGCCGCGATGGTGCTGATTCAACGCGCTTACGGGCCGAAGCCTCGGTTCAATTATTTCTTTGGAACCTCACAAGGCGGTCGCGAGGGCCTCACCGTAGCTCAGCGGTATCCCGCCGATTACGACGGCATCATCGCGAACGTGCCGATCGTGAGCTTCTCTTCGCTCATGCTGGCGCCGGAGTTGATTCGAATTCAGGAAAAACCGCTGGCCAACTGGGGTACTCCCGCCAAGGTGAACGCCATCCGCGGGGAATTCATGCGGCAGTGCGACAAACTGGATGGACTCACGGACGGCATCATCAATAACTACATGGCCTGCATCGCGCTCTTCGATATTAAACAAGGTAAGAAAGGACGCGACCCCTGGGCCGGAAAGCGCTGCCCTGGCAACCGTGATCCCGATCCCGCCGATACGAGCGCGAAGGCATGTTTGACCGACGGCCAAATCTCGACCCTGGAGATGGTTTACAGTCCCTATCTGTTCGCTACGCCGCTGGCCAATGGCGTGAAACAGTTTGGTATGTGGGTGCCGGGTACCGATCCCAGCGGATCCGGACTGATCTTACCGGGGCGTTTTAGCGGCCAGGAAGGCGCCGCGCCCGATGCGCAGATGCACCGTCATCTGGGAGTGATCGGCGTCACCGGTTTTCTCATGCAGGATCCCACCGCGAACCCGCTAGACTACGTCGAGGGCGGCCGCTGGAACCAGCGCCGGATCGAATTATCGGAATGGTTGGATTCGACCAACCCGGACCTCAGCAAATTCGCTGCGAGAGGCGGGAAGATGATCGTGACCATCGGGACTAACGACACCTTGGCGTCCCCGGGAGCGCAGCTGGACTATTTTCAATCGGTCATCGATCGTATGGGTCGGGAAAAGGTCGACCAGTTCGCCCGCTTCTTCGTCATTCCGCAGACCAACCACGGTTTGAGCGGCATGAACGATACAACGGACGGCGACGGAAAAACGATCGAACCTGCTCCCATTCCAAATGCATACGATCGGCTACCGATATTGATGGATTGGGTAGAGAAGAAGGTGACGCCACCGAAGCAATTGACAGTAACCGGGGGAGGGCGGAGCCTGCCACTGTGTAACTATCCGCTATATCCGAAATACGTAGGTGGTCAAGCTAGCGATGCCGGATTATACATCTGTGCACGATAGATGCTGCCACCGCTCGACGAGTATGCTGAGCGCAATGAAATCAAAACCGCGTGGTGAGGTGATAGCAGTCGTTCTGCTGTTCTCGGCCATGCTTTGCCAGGCGCAGACTGTTTCGCCCAAACGCCCCTGCACACAGTTGCTCGAGTTTAGCGCTGCGGGAGTCGAGCTTTCCAAGGCCGAGTCGGTCCCGGCCGCAGACGCGCCGTATTGTTTGGTGCAGGGCACGATCAACAAACGAATTGGGGCCGGAGGGAAACAGTTTGGCATCGGCTTTGAAATGCGGCTGCCGGATGTCTGGACGGAGCGTTTCCTATTTCAAGGTGGCGGTGGTATGGATGGCGTGGTGCGGCCCGCAACCGGCGGGATTCCGATCTCGGGATCCACTGCCTTGCCTGCGTTGGCGCGCGGGTTTGCGGTAGCGACAACGGACTCGGGGCATCAGGGGCAAGGGGGATTGATGGGCGCAGCAGCCGATGCCTCGTTTGGAATCGATCAGCAAGCCCGGGTGGATCAAGCCTACGGCGGCTTTATCGCGGTGACTGAACTAGCGCGGCAAGTCATTATCAACTACTACGGCCAATCATGGAAGAAGTCGTACTTCATGGGTTGTTCCAACGGAGGGCGGCAAGCCCTTTTGGCGGCGCAGCGCTTTCCGCTCACATTTGACGGCGTTATGTCGGTGGCCCCGGCCGCCCGGGTGGGCACGGCCACGATCAGCTCAGTATGGGATACGATCGCGTTCTCTGAAATAGCCCCGAAGGACGCCGCGGGGCGTCCCATTCTTTCCAAGGCATTCTCCAACAGTGACCTAACCCTGGTGGCCAACGCGGTGGCTCGCGTCTGCGATTCGAAGGATGGCGTTAAGGACGGCCTCATCTTCAACACGAAGGAATGCCACTTCGATCCCGCGGAACTGGCCTGCAAGGATCGCAAGACTGACACGTGTCTTTCCGCGAATCAGGTGGCCGCACTGAAAAAAGTGTTTTCGGGTCCGAAGAATTCGCGCGGCGAAGCGCTGTATTCGGACTGGCCATATGACACCGGTATTGCGGCTCCAGGCTGGCGAGCGCTAAAGCTGGGGACATCGGAAACCGCAACGCCCAACTCCGCAGACGTAACGTTGATGTTCAGCGGTCTCAAGGGCTTCTTCTTCACGCCCCCCGATCCGCAGTTCGAACCGATGAAGTTCAACTTCGATACTGACCCGGCGCGCCTGAACGATACCAACGTACTGCAGGACTCGTTGTTGACATTCCTTTCGACGTTTTCCGCCCGCGGCGGCAAGCTGATGCTGATCCACGGGATGAGCGATCCGTTCTTTTCGGCCTACGATACGGCGCGCTATTACGAGCGCGTGGTGCGTGACAACGGCGGGTTGGATAAAACCATGTCTTGGGTGCGCTACTTCGAGGTGCCTGGGATGAACCACTGCGGAGGCGGCCCGGCGCTGGAGGATTTCGATCCGCTGACCGCGCTGGTGGAGTGGACGGAAAAAGATCAGGCGCCCGAGCACATGGTGGCGAAGGGTAAATTATTTCCGGGCGTGAGCAGGCCTGTGTGCGCATATCCTGAATTTCCGCACTATCGTGGAACGAGTTCGCAGGACGACGCGGCCAATTTCGAGTGCAAATAGCGGTATTGGGACTGCGCCTGAATTAAGGTTGAGCACCGCGCAAGCATCTGATTGAACACGTTTGATATTCTGAGCTTCTTGTAAACGCGGGCTGTATCGGGAAAAGACTATGAACGAACGTGCAACAATTCTCGCCATCACGGCACTTTTTGTTACCTGTCCGGCCTGGGCTCAGCCCCGCTCTCGGGCAAGGTGAAGGAGCCGGCTGCGAGCGGTTTGCTTCACGGGCCTGGTTTGGAGAATCGTCCAAACCTAGCAGGCTGCTGAAAAGCTATTCCGAGAAGTATCCAAAAAGCAATTGAGATCGTCTTTTCCTTATGCGCGGAGAAGACCAGACACAGCACGAGCTATTCGGATATGGATCGTTGGAGGAA
>Ga0187864_10001843_pt1 | contig 19510 bp, 22 predicted proteins | sample June2016WEW_11_4_FD_132985 | JGI IMG/M metagenome (GOLD analysis project Ga0187864, IMG submission 132985) | Peatland microbial communities from SPRUCE experiment site at the Marcell Experimental Forest, Minnesota, USA - June2016WEW_11_40 | ecosystem: Environmental > Terrestrial > Soil >...
CTCTCGGTGCTGCCCGTTTTCTGCAGTTATTGCTGCTGTTGTTGCGCGGGTTGTTGTGGCCGCTCCAGCACGGCAGGCGTCGCAGCAGGCGGGGCTGCGGTCTCCGTGAGCTTTTCGCGGCCTTCGTCATCGAGGGCCGGGCGAACGCGGACATCAACGGCGAGGCTCTGTCCGGCGTGGCCTTTGTACACGCCTCGGACTGGTGCAACATCGCCATAGTCGCGTCCGTAGGCCACACGAACGTGGCGCATGCCCACGGGCTTGCCCAGCGTGGGATCGAGCGCCATCCAACCATTCCGCGGCATGAGGACTTCCGCCCAGGCGTGCGATGCCTGCCCGCCGATGACTTCCTCTTGTTTCGCGCCGGGAGATTCAGTGCCGCCGGGGACGAGGTAGCCGGAAACATAGCGCCCCGGGATTCCGCGCATCCGCACGATGCCGAGCAGCAGATGGGCGAAATCCTGGCACACGCCCGCGCCGATCGAGATGGAATCCTCGATGGAGGAATGCACGTGGGTGGCGCCCTTGACGTAACGGAAACGTTGATGAATCAGGTTCGAGGCCGCACGGGCAAATCCCTCGACCGTTCCATCGCTCGCGCGCTCGGCCTCTTCGATGAGGTCGCGGAGTTGGGCAAGATGTGGGACATATCCGGTCGCCGCGACGAAGTCGAAGTGCTCCTCATCGAGCTGGCCGCTGCCCGCGTCCAATTCGGCGAGCGTCGAAGGATCGGGAGAAACTTCCGAAGCCTCGTGCGCGAGCACGACGGACTCCGCTTCGACCCTCAGGCTGCGATGCTCCGGAAGCACGTTGAAATGGTGCACCCAGTTGCCGTAGGCGTCCCGGTAAGACGTGCCGCGGGAGCCGGGAGCGGTGATGAGACGAAACGAGAGACAGCTTTGCCTCTCGTCGTGCAAAGGCCGGAGGCGGACCTCGTTGTAGCTCTCTGAAACCGGACCGTCGTACAGAAACTCAGTCGTGTGCACCAGATGGTATCGATTCATGCCACCACCGCGTAGTAGAAGTAGGTTCGCGCGATATCGTCTCCGATCGAGCCGAGCATGTTCAGCAGATCGTTCAGATAACCGTGCAAACCTTGATCGAAAATGTCGCCGATCCGGTCGTAGCGCAGCCGCTCGACGACCTTGCCGGTGAGCCGTTCGGCTTCGTTGGCGTAGGAGCCCGGCTCTGTGCCGCTGACGGCGCGCAGGCCGGCCTGGACCTCGGTGGCGCTGAAGCGGATCGAGTGCGGATGCTGGGGATGCAGGATGAGCATCTCCGCCACCTTCTCGGGCTCGATCGGAGGATGATACTGGCGGTGATACGCCTCGTAGGCGCCCACCGACCTCAGCACCGCCATCCACTGATGATTATCAAGCGCGTCCGCAGCCGGAGGACCATCGACCAGATTGTGGTACTGAACGTCGACGAGCCGCGCGGTCATTTCCGCGCGCTCGAGCGCCCAGCCGACGCGCAGAAACTCCCAGCCCTCGTCGTGGGGCAGCGTGGCGTCCGTGACGCCGTGAAAGCGGTGTGCCCCGAATTTGATTTTGTCGCAGAAGCGGTGCGGGCCCGCAGCGATTTCCTCCGCTGGAACGAACCGGCTCACGGTGTAGTACAGCCCGTTGATGTCTTCCCACATCTCGCGGGAAATGCGGTCGCGGATGGTGCGGGCGTTCTCCCGCGCTTTTGAGACGCACTGGACGATGGAGCTGGGGTTGTCCTGGCGAAAGGCGAGGAAATCGAAGACGTTCTCCGCGTTCACCTCGCTGTAGAGCTTGCGGAAGCGGTCCTCTTCGCCCGCCATTATGATGAGCGGCTTCCAGCGGAGACGGTAGGACTGCTGCGACTGCTCGAGCAGCATGTGGTAGTTCACGTCGAGGATGCGCGCGGTGCCCTCGGCGCGCTCGATGTAGCGCGCGAGCCAGAAGAGGGATTCGGCGATCCGCGAAAGCATGTCAGTCCTCTCCCCGGAGTACCCAGGTGTCCTTGCTGCCGCCGCCCTGCGAGGAATTGACCACCAGGGAACCTCGCTGGAGCGCCACGCGCGTCAGCCCGCCGGGCACGATGGTCACCTTCTCGCCGTCGTAGAGGCAGTAGGGACGAAGATCGACGTGGCGCCCGGCCACGGAACCTTCAGACGAATCGTACGAAGGCACGCGCGAGAGCGGGACAACAGGCTGCGCGATGTAGTTCCGCGGATTCGCGCGTATGCGTTCGCGGAACTGTTCGATCCGCTTGCTGTCCGACGCGGGCCCGATCAACATGCCGTAGCCGCCCGATTCGCCGACAGCCTTCACGACCAACTCGGGGAGATGGCCAAGCACGTGCGCAAGGTCGTCCGATTTCGCGCAGATGTAGGTCTCAACAGACCTCAGGACCGGCTCTTCGCCGAGGTAGTAGCGGATGAACTCGGGAACAAAGGCGTAGATGGCCTTGTCGTCCGCGACGCCGTTGCCGACGGCGTTCGCGAGTGCGACGCTGCCCGCCCGGTAGGCGCCCATCAGCCCGGGAACGCCGAGGATGGAGTCGGCGCGGAACGTCAGCGGGTCCAGAAACTCGTCGTCCACGCGCCGGTAGATCACGTCCACGCGCTTCAGCCCCCGAATCGTTTTCATGTAGACGATTCCACCGTCCACGATCAGATCGCGTCCTTCGACCAGCTCGATTCCCATCTGCTGCGCGAGAAAGCTGTGCTCGAAGTAGGCGCTGTTGTAAATCCCGGGCGTGAGGAGAACGATCTGCGCGTCGTCTGCGCCGCGCGACGAAAGGCTGCGCAAAATCCGCGAAAGCTCCGCGGGATAGTGGTTCACCGGGAGGACCTCGCAGGCCTGGAAGGCGTCGGGAAACGTGCGAGTCATCACCAGGCGGTTTTCAAGGACGTAGGAAACTCCGCTCGGCGTGCGCACGTTGTCTTCGAGCACGCAGAACTCGCCGGTTTTCGAGTCGCGCACCAGATCGATCCCGCAGATGTGCGTATGAATTCCGCGCGGGACTTCCACTCCGACCACCTCGCGCCGGAAATGGGGACAGGAGTAGACGAGCGAGCGCGGAATCCGTCGGTCTTTGAAGATGAGCTGCCGGCCGTATACGTCTTGCAGGAAAAGATTCAGCGCCATCACTCGCTGCGAGAGCCCCCGGTCGATGCGCTCCCATTCCGAGCGCGGCAGGATGCGCGGGATCAGATCGAAGGGGAACAGTCGCTCGGTGCCGCGGCCGTCGCTATAAACCGTGAAGGTGATCCCCTGGATCAGAAACGAGAGGTCCGCGAGCTTGCGGCGCTCCTCGAAGTGGCCGGGCGCCATCGTCGCAAGCTTTTGAAACAGCTTGGTGTATTGAGGGCGGGGGCAGCCGGGCGCAGAAAACATCTCGTCATAAAAACTGCCCGTGTCGTAGCCCTCGAAAAGGCCGCGATTCACCATTGGCCCCTGGATGGCCCCCATCTGGGCATTTTACCAACGGCGAGTTTCCCGCCTCAGACGAAAGAATTTATGCAATCCATCAGAGATTCTGGGGTTGCGCCGATCTGTGAGTGATTTGTGGGTTTCGTGATGGGTCAGTTAGAAGTCATGGCACTTGTACGGAACGGCGTTAATCGGGACCTATCCAAATACGTCAACTGCAGAAGGCTTATTGGCTGCCATGCGTACGCGCAGAAGGTTTGGTCCAAGCACGTCGAGAATCCACGGTAAGGGCACCGGATTCCCGGCCAACGCGCATCGACCTGCCGCATGATTCGCTCCGCCTTGGTTTTTGAGAGGTGTCCCATTTCGCACAGATGTTAGACCCCTTTTTTGGTTGAATCGACACGGAATCTCAGAGCCCATGAAGTATCACCTAATGAATGCAAGGCGCTCTGGTGCCGTTCAGGATTGACATGAGCGGGAAAAACTTTCGAGTCGCACAGGTAAACGAACGGACCAACGTCGGCGGAAAACCAGTAAGGAACAAAGTACTGTTGGCAACGCCCGATGATGAATACGAGTTGATGCGTCCTGACTTGACGTATATCGACCTGCCGGATCATCTCAGCCTTCATGAGCCGACGCAAAATATCGAGTTCGTCTATTTCCCGAATCGAGGAATGGTTTCGCAAGTTGTGGTGACCAAAGACGGTCGAACCGTGGAAGTGGGTGTAGTGGGTAAGGAGGGCTACGTTGGGGCGGGATTGGCGGCCGGCCTGAGCAGAAGTTCCGTGCGCGAAATAATCCAAGTCGCCGGCGACGGCTTCCGAATGATGGGGAATGCGCTCGAACGCATTCTGCGGTCGGCCCCGCAGTTACAGGTGATATTGAACAGGCATGCGGGGCTTCAAGGAATGCAAGTCGCACAGACCGCGGCGTGCAATCGGCTGCACGATATACAGCAGCGTCTTTCGAGGTGGCTGCTGATGACCCAGGATAGGGTGGGTTCCGGAGTGCTTCCGATCACCCACGATTTCATTGCGACCATGATGGGAACCGACCGGTCCACTGTGAGCCTGGCAGCGTCCGTACTGCAAAAAAAGGGAATCATAGACTACGTGCGAGGTGCAGTGAAGATCGCGAACCGCAGGAAACTCGAAAAATCCGCCTGTGAGTGCTACGGCGTCATTCAACAGTTCGAGGAGGAACTCGGATTGAGATAGCAGTTCTTGCCAGTGTTAGATACCCCACAGACAGCAGCCCTTCGCTATCGGTAATCTTCAGGACCTTAATTCGGTTCGGTTTTGATGTGTGTTCAAAGAGGGGCGACTCGTGCAGAACCTCACTTCAGAGCAATGAGGTGTGCCATGGAGGCGATGCGTCGCAAACTGGTATGGGTCGAAAGGCAGAATTTTCAGGGCTGGACTTGCACCGAATGCGCATGGGCGTTCAACCCCATGGGGCCGCTCGTTGGCGAATCAATTGACGAGATGAAGGTGCACTATGAACAGCAGCGCGACAAGGAGTTCACATCTCATGTCTGCGCCGAGCACCCGAGAGCCACAAAGAATCCCCGTTAGCCAAATCACTCGCGGGCTGAATGCTGTGTGATTCTCATGTTCATGCAAAGCAACTACCCTTTCAAAGCAGGATATTGAAGGGGCGTAGATGGGTTTCCGATAGCCGGAACGCAAATGAGCGGATGGCAGAATTTAGAGCAATCGCGCCCGCCCAAGAGGGGGATCATGAACATATCAGCAGAAGAAGCGACGTCTCTGTTGGACTCGTGGAAAAATGAAATGACGCCCTTGAAAATCCATAGCTCACTCTCGGGTGTGCGGCAGGATTTACAGGGAGTCATCCAGGATTTAAAAGGACAAATTGTTGTAATCTCGTCCGATTCGGGAAAATTGCAGGTTGATCTCGAAGAGGCCGAATTCAATGGAGACAAATCCGCTCCGGCCAGTTCTAACTACGGTGCCTACCTGATTTGTGAATTTCGCAACGGGGATCGTTGCTCGTTCCACGCCTTGCGGTCCGCTCACTAACACAGTACGCCATCCGAATTGCCCATTGACAACAGATGGGGCTAAGTCTTCGTAAGTCGCGTTACCGGAGAAATTCCCTCAGGGCTCCCGATCACGCTACAGGCTGCGAAGCGAACTGTCCAATTCAGTACAGACGCGTCGGTCCGCAGCGGGTATGTTGCGGGGCAGCAAAATACTCCTCGGCTAAACATTCCTCAACCTCCCCCACCCTGAGCCACCAATGGCCAGGGTGTGCGGAACGGATTAGTCCGGCTGCCAGCGCACAGCGCGTGAAACATCGAGTCCCTGAGTCGTTGGCTCCAAGTGCCTACTTTTCCGGTAATCGCGCCCTTTTATAATGCGTTGATCGGGAGCTAGCCGTCGGAACCCCGCGATCTCGCTGGGACCTGCTTTGTTGGCACATTCGATGTGAGGAGGGCAGGGGAAGCGTATGATGCGCACGAGCAAGAGGTCCAAATCGGAAATTCCGGTTCAGACTAAAGAGGCCCAAGTGTCACCATCATTTAAGAACACTGCACGCGGACTAGTTGCGATCGGCCTGATGCTGCCGATCGGTATCCCAATTGCCTCGGCGCAAACGCCGTGGGCAACGCTGGATGCGCCCCCATCGGGAATCGCGCCTCCCGGAGATGTTCTTCGTCCCGGTCACCTTGGCCGCGAGATCGGCGAAGTCGAGGAGATCATGCACTTCTACCACGATCTTCTCGGACTGGAACTTCGCGGCACCCGCGACCAACCCCGTCCATTTGGCAGGAATCGCGGGTTGCAGGAAGTTGCTGAGCTCGCCCAAGGCGTGCCGAACCCCTACGATCAGGTCAGCCGCGTTGCACTTCTTCCGATTCCCGGGACCGCCGCGGCGTCGGGTGGTCCTGAAATGACCATTGAGGCCATCGAAATCAAAGGAATCCAGTCTCACCAGTTCAATCCACCTCTGACCGATCCCGGCGCCTCCTACCTGAAGCTCATCGTCACTGACCTTGATAAAACGCTCGCCCTTCTGAAAGATGAGCGCTTTCCCATCATCACTGTCGGCGGAAATCCCATCGAGCTGTCCGGCTGGCCCGGTATGACCGGCAAAATACGCGCGGTGTTCGTGCGCGATCCCGACGGATACCCAGTCGAACTGATGGAGCAGACCCCCCGCCGGTGACAATCGCCGCCCCCGGCAGCAAGGTGCTCGGCGCGCGTGTCGCCGTGGTTGTCGACAATCTCGAAAAAACCTGCCGCTTGTACCAGAGACTGGTCGGACCCGATTTCAAGTTTTGGGTGAGTCCGTCGTTAATGGGCGACACGGCTTACGAAAATCTGACCAACACGCACGGCCAGTTCCGGCTGGCTGAGGCGATGGTTCCTGGCTCTCCGGTAGTTATGGAGCTCATCGAATACAAGAATCACAGCAAACACTTTCAGCGTGGACACTTTCAAGATCCCGGTGCCGCGCATTTCTTGTTCATGACGAAGGACGACGATGTGATGATCGACCGGGTCAAGGCAGACGGTTTGCACACGACGAGCCGTCAAACGCGCCGGTTTTCATCGCTCCGACGACGCGCATGTTCTTCGTGTCGGATCCGCAAGGATTCTGGTTGGAGTTCATGGACCACGACGTAAAGAAGGACCCGACGGCGAAATAGGGGCTAAGATCTGCCGCTAACCTCCCGGTGCGCTCCTCCGCGGCAAGGCGGGCGCACGCCATCTTGGAAGCCCAGGTTGAGATGAGATTGTGCAGCCACGCTGGACGAATAGTCGGAAACTGCATCAGAACTTTTTCCAAATCTTTTCCGCGGTTCCCCATGCTCAAACCTCAGTCACAAGCCTATTGGGCCGCGGACTGACCCACTACTTGGGTTTTGGCCGCTTTTCAGGCTCGCCCTGCAAGCCTGCTATAATGACCGGCTTGCATGAAGCGGAAAAAGCAAACCGGGAAGGTGCGCGTGGTGGCGAAGGCCGCCCTGCCCACGCGTTTCGGACGTTTCACCATCGCCGGAATCCGCGGCGGGCGGGGCGAAGAAGCGGTGGCGATCCAGCACGGTCGGCTGCGGCCTGGGAAGGCGCCGCTTGTACGCGTCCATTCGCAGTGCTTGACAGGCGATGTCTTCACGTCCGAGCGATGCGACTGCCGCGCACAGCTCGAGATGTCTTTGCGCGCAATTGCCAAGGACGCTTCCGGCATCGTCCTTTACCTGCCGCAGGAAGGCCGAGGCATCGGACTCCTCAACAAGCTGAAGGCGTACGAACTGCAAGATCAGGGTCTCGACACGGTTGAAGCGAATCGAAAGCTCGGCTTTGCCGCCGATTCGCGCGACTACGATTTCGCGGCGGCGGCTCTGAAGGCGCTTGGCGTGCGGTCCGTGCGGCTGCTTTCGAATAATCCCGACAAGGTTCAGCAGCTCGAGCGCGGCGGCATTCGCGTGGTCAAGCGAATTCCCTGCCGTCCGCGGACGAGCCATCATTCGCGGGCGTATTTGCGGACGAAGAAGGACAAGATGGGGCACATTTTGGCGGGGCTATAGGAGACGGGCGGCACGGCACGTCGGCCGAGGCGGATGGGCTGCATCGCGCCAACCATGTGCGCCGGGCACAGCATGCTGTGCCCCGACGAAGAAGAAGACGCGGCGGTCACAATGCCAGCCGGAGGCTTTTAGCCGCCGCCGACGAAGTGGACGATTTCGAAGGTGTCGTTCGATTGAACCTGCGTTTCTTGCCAGCGAGCGCGAGGAAGAATATCGAGATTGCGTTCGATGGCGACTCGATCACCCGGCATGCCGAGATGTTCGAGCATTGCGGCAATGTTCAGGCCATCCGGGATTTCGCGGCGCTCCCCATTGATCGTGACGGTCATTTTCAGGGAATTCCTAGGAGCTTGAGGCGGAGCCGGCGGACGGCGTTTTCGCTCGCGAGCGCATGGTGAACCGAATTTCGTCCTTGCCGGCTTCCGCCCGCGCGAAGATGACAAGCGCCAGATCTCCCTTACCGAGCTGTGGCAGAGGAAACTGAATTCGCACGCGGCCCTGATCGTCGCTCGTTCCCGCGTGGCGGCTGTCCCGCAGAGCGCCCTCGATCGAAGCCTCAACCTGAGCGCCCGCTTGCGGCTGGCGGTCGGCTCGCCCCACGATCTCCAAATCGAGCGAGACATTTCCCGCCGAGAGCCACGAGCCCGGATTGAGGAGCTGCACCTGAATGCCGCCCGCGCGGTTCGCTTTCTCGATGGCCGCCGCCATTTCGGCGGCGAGAGTGCCCGCGCGAAGGTCTTCGATCACGGCGCGGTGCTGGTCCTCCACCCGCTGGCGCAGCGTATCCGCGCTGAATTCAGCCGAGCCCGCGAACTGGTCGTAATTCGACGACCGGCGGTGCAGGACGCGCCCATTCTGGTAGACCGTCGTGTCGATCACCGGATGGCTCGGACCGCGATCCTCCGTCTGGACGTGGAATACCTGGTCGCCGACGCGCACGTCCGTATTAAACCCGGAACTCATCGAGCGGCGTTTCTCTCCCAATCCCTGGCGGTCTCGCAGGGCAGATAAGATTTCGGGGAGTTCATTGACCGATGTACGGCCGGCAGTTATTATAGCAGCGCGTCGAAAATGAACAGCAACTACCTCGATATCTACGGCCCGCTTTTGCTGATGTTTATACTAGCGGCGGGACTCGCCGGCGTGCTGGTCACGGCTTCCACGCTGGTGGGAAGGCACAAGCACTCGCGCGAGAAGGATCAGCCTTATGAGTGCGGCATCCTCCCGACGGGCGATGCGCGCGAGCCCTTCTCGGTACACTTCTACATGGTGGCTCTGATATTCATTCTGTTCGACATCGAGGCCATCTTTCTTTATCCATGGGCGCTCGTCTACGGCGACCTGAAAGTTTTTGGCTTTGTGGAGATGCTGCTCTACATTATGATTCTGCTGGTTGGCTATATTTTCCTCTGGAAGAAGGGCGCGCTCGACTGGAACCTCTGAGGCCCGTCCGGAATCGGATTAATAAAGAGTGGAACCGCAGGAACACGACAAGGACCCGGTTGTAAGTAAGCTCCGCGAATGGGATGCGCAGGCCGTCGCCGAAGTGATTGAATTCAGAGGCGAAACGACTGTCGTGGTTCCCCGCGAGCATTTCCCGCGCGCCGCTGAATACCTTGCGTCCGAGCCTTCGCTCGCGTTCACCTTTCTCTCGGACGTCACCGTCGTCGACCGATTCCCTCTCGAGCCTCGCTTCGAGGTGAATTATCACCTACTCTCGCTCGACCTGCGAAAGCGCCTGCGCCTGAAGGTGCGCGTGCCGGGAAATGACGCGGTGATGCCTTCGATTGTCGCCATCTGGCCCACGGCCAACTGGCACGAGCGCGAGAGTTTCGACCTGATGGGAATTCGCTTCGAAGGCCACCCGGACCTCCGCCGCATTCTCATGCCGGACGATTGGGAGGGATATCCGCTCCGGAAGGATTATCCCGTCGAGGGTTACCGCTGAATCGCATGAGGATCGCCGACCAATGACGACCACCATTGAAACGCCGGCCGGCCCCGCTCAACCGATGGTCCTCAACATGGGGCCGCAGCACCCGTCGACCCACGGCGTGCTGCGCGTGATCCTCGAGCTCGACGGCGAGACGGTGCTCAAGGCAGATCCGGTCATCGGCTACCTGCACACGGGCATCGAAAAATCCTGCGAGTCGAAGACCTACTCGCAGTGCATCACGCTCACCGACCGCATCGACTACCTCGCGCCGCTCTCGAATAATCTGGGTTTCTGCCTGGCCGCCGAAAAACTCCTGGGGCTCGAAGTTCCCAAGCGCGCGCAGTACATCCGCGTGCTGCTCACGGAGCTGACCCGCATCACCTCTCACCTCGTGTGGCTCGGAACGCACGCCATCGATCTCGGCGCGATGTCCGTCTTTCTCTATACCTTCCGCGAGCGCGAAGAGATCATGAAGATTTACGAGTACGTCTCCGGCCAGCGGATGATGACCAGCTACTTCCGCATCGGCGGGCTCGCGCTCGAACCCCCGCCGGACTGGCTCGACCGCGTGCGGCGCGTCGTCGAATCGATGCCGGGCCACGTGGACGAATACGAAGACCTGCTGACGCAGAATCGGATCTGGCTCGCCCGAACGAAGGGTGTGGGCATCCTCAGCGCCGCCGATGCCATCGCGATGGGCGTTTCCGGCCCGCTGCTGCGCGCGAGCGACGTGCCCTACGATATTCGCAAGGCTTTTCCGTATTCGAGCTACGACGAATTCGATTTCAACGTGCAGACGCAGACGGCAGGCGACTGCTACGCGCGGTACCAGGTGCGCGTGGCCGAAATCCGCGAGAGCCTGAAGATCATCCGCCAGGCGATGGACAAAATTCCGTCCCAAGGCCCCTTCCGCGCCGAGGCGCCGGGAATCATCCCGCCGTCGCGCGAGGAGATGAAAACCTCGATCGAAGGTCTCATTTATCATTTCAAGATTTTCACGGAGGGCTTCGCGCCGCCGCCGGGCGAGGTGTACCAGGCGATTGAGTCGCCGCGCGGCGAATTGGGAGTGTTCATGGTGAGCGACGGCTCCGCCAAGCCGTACCGCGTGAAGTTCCGCGCGCCGTCGTTCGTGAATCTGCAGTCGCTGCCGATGCTGTGTACGGGCCGCTTGATTGCCGACGTGGTGACCTGCATCGGCACGACCGATATCGTGCTGGGAGAAGTGGACCGCTAGCTCAGGAAAACCGAAAAACGAACCATGCAACTTTCGCCGCAGCTGGAAGCAAAATTCAACGACCTCGTCACCCGCTACCCGGTGAAGCGCTCGGCGCTGATTCCCATGATGCTCTACGCGCAGGACGAGCTGGGCTTCCTGGGCGATGAAATCCTCGAGGAAATCGCCAAGCGCCTCGATCTGAACATCATTCAAGTCACCGAAACGCTGGCGTATTACTCGATGCTGCGGCGCAAGCCCGCCGGGCGCTATCACATTCAGGTCTGCACCAACGTTTCCTGCATGCTCCGCGGCGGAAACGAGCTTTACCATCACGTCCAGAAGCGTCTCGGCATCGGGAACAAAGAGGTCTCGCCGAGCGGTACCTTCTCGCTGGAAGAGGTCGAATGCATGGGCGCATGCACCGGGGCGCCGTGCATGCAGGTCAACTACGACTTCTACGAGAACCTCGATCCGGACAAAGTAGACGCCCTCTTCGAGCAGCTCGAGCAGGGCAAGCAGCCCAAGCCGGTGCCGGTCACGTCCGGCTCGGTGCACGAGCGTCTTCCCGCGGAAGTTCCAATCATCAGCAAGCGTTTCGGCATACCGAATTCGCGCAAGATCGACGTGTACATGAAGCACGAGGGCTATCAGGCGCTCGAAAAAGCCCTGAAGCAGATGACGCCCGACCAGATCATCGACGAAGTGAAGAAATCGAGTCTCCGTGGGCGAGGCGGCGCTGGTTTCCCGGCGGGCATGAAGTGGAGCTTCGTCCCCAAGGACACGGGCAAACCGAAATACATCCTGGCAAACGCCGACGAAAGCGAGCCGGGGACCTGCAAGGACCGCCCGCTGATGGAAATGGACCCGCACCAGTTGATCGAAGGCATGGTGATCGCCGGCCGCGCTGTCAACGCGAATCGCGGCTACATCTACATTCGCGGCGAATATCGCTACATCATCGACATCATGGATGCGGCGCTCGCCGAAGCCTACGCCAAGGGCTATCTCGGCAAGAACATCCTCGGCAGCGGGTTCGATTTCGAGCTTTGCACGCACACGGGAGCGGGCGCGTACGAATGTGGCGAAGAATCGGCGCTGATGGAATCGCTCGAAGGCAAGCGGGGCTACCCGCGCATCCGGCCGCCCTTCCCGGCGGTCGTCGGTCTCTACGGCTGCCCCACGGTCATCAACAACGCCGAGACGCTCAGCACCGTGCCCGCCGTGATCCGCATGGGCGGCGAGGCGTACGCGAATCTTGGCACGCCGAAGAACGGCGGCACGCGCCTCTACTCCATCTCCGGGCACGTCAATCGCCCTGGGATTTACGAGCTGCCGCTGGGATTTCCACTGCGGCGCTTGATCGAAGAGGTCGCCGGCGGCGTGCGCGGCGGCAAGAAGCTGAAAGCCGTGATTCCCGGCGGCAGCTCCTGCCCGCTGCTGTCCGCCGACGAAATCGATATCCTGATGGACTATGATTCGGTCGCGAAGGCGGGCTCGATGCTCGGTTCGGGCGGCACCGTAATCATCGACGAAGACACGTGCATGGTTGACGTCGCGCGGCGGATCATGCACTTTTACGCGCACGAGTCCTGCGGCTGGTGCATTCCCTGCCGCGAAGGGACGACGTGGCTGCGGAAAATCCTCGACCGCTTCCACGAGGGCGGCGGCCGCGAGGAAGATATCCCGCTAATCGACGAGTTGTCGAAAAACATGCTCGGGCGGACGTTCTGCCCGCTGGGTGACGCGGCGGCCCTGCCGACCATCAGCATCGTCAAGAAATGGCGGAACGAATTTGAGGATCATTTGCACGGGAAGTGCGCTTACAACGCCGCGGACGTGATCGCGGCGGCGCATTAAGGAACGATGGCAGAACAGAAACAGATCGCATTCACGATCGACGGGCGGCAGGTCACCACCTCCCCCGGCACGCTCGTGATCGAGGCGGCAAAGAGGCAGGGGATCGAAGTCCCCTCATTCTGCTATTACCCCGGACTCTCGCTCCAAGCCGCCTGCCGCATGTGCCTGGTCGAAGTCGAGAAAATGCCGAAGCTGCAAACCGCCTGCACGCTCGTTGCAACCGACGGCATGGTGGTGAAGACCACCACCGAGCAGGTTCACAAGGCCCGCAAGGACATGATCGAGTTCCTGCTCTCAAATCACCCGCTTGATTGCCCGGTGTGCGACAAGGGCGGCGAATGCGAATTGCAGGACATGACGTTCCGCTACGGCCTCGACAAGACGCGCTTCGTGGAAGAAAAGCTGCACTACCCCGAAGAGAAGTGGTCCCCGCTGGTCTATTACGATGCGCCGCGCTGCATCCTGTGCTTCCGCTGCGTGCGTGTGTGCGACGAGGGCATGGATGTGAAGGCTCTCGGCGTCGGCTCGCGCGGCGTGCAGTCCGTCATCCTGCCGAATCAACCGGGCGAGCTGGCCTGCGAAGAGTGCGGCATGTGCATCGATATCTGTCCCGTGGGCGCGCTCACGAGCGGCACGTACCGCTACCAGACGCGCCCGTGGGAAATGACCTACGTCGGCAATCCCTGCGCGCACTGCTCGAACGGCTGCAAGACCACGCTCAGCGTGCGCAACAACGAGATCCTTCGCGCAAACAACCGCGATCATTCCGGCATCAACGGCGAGTTCCTCTGCGCCAAGGGCCGCTTCGGCTTCGATTTCACCTCGCATGCGGAGCGCATCCGCCAGCCACTCGTTCGCCGCAACGGCAAACTAGAGCCCGCAAGTTGGGAAGACGCGCTCGAGGAAGTGGCGCGGCGGCTGAAGCAAGTGCACGAGACGCACGGTCCCGCCGCAATCGGCGTGATCGGCTCGAACCACACGACCAACGAAGAAAACTATCTGCTGAACCGCTTCGCGCGCGTGACGCTCGGCACCAACAATCTCGATCATCACCGCACCGCCGACTACGCCGGCCTCGCGGCCGCGCTTGGCCCGAAGGCGAAAGATTCGCTCGCCACGATGGCGGACGTCTACAACGCGGGCGCCGTGCTGCTGATCGGCAACGACGTGACGCAGCAGAACCCGCTTGTCGCGTGGCAGATTCGCACCGGCGTTCGGCATCACGGCACGCGTCTCTACGCGATCAACGGCCGCCCGAGCAAGATTCATCGCCAGGCGAAGATTGCAATGGAAGTTCCCGCGGGGGGTGAGCGCCAGGTGATCCACTGGCTCGCGACCGAAAAAGGACAGTTCGACGCGAAGACCACCGAAGCGCTGGTGCAGCTCAAAGCCGAGCTCGAAGCCGAAAAGGACGTCGTCGTTCTGTTCGGCGCGGACATTCAGGGCGCCGCGATCCGCGATCTCGTTTCGCTCGGCGCGCGCTTCGGCGGAAAAACGAAATCCATGGCGCTCGGCGACTATTCGAATTCGCGCGGTGCGGCGGACATGGGCATCCTGCCAGACCGCCTGCCCGGCTACGCGCTGCTCTCGGACGCAGCTGAGCGAGCGCGATTCGGCAAGCTCTGGGGTGGCGAGGTCTCCTCCGCGCCCGGCCTGACCGCGCGCGGGATGATGGAAGCAGCGGCCGCCGGGAAGCTGAAAGCTCTGTACGTGGTCGGCGCGAATCCGCTGAAGACATTTGGCGTGGCGCAGCCCGACCGTCTCGCCGGGCTCGAATTGCTCGTCGTGCACGACATGTTCCTGACGGAAACGGCGCAGCGCGCGGACGTGGTGCTGCCCGCTGCATCCACATACGAAAAGGACGGCACGCTCACGAACACCGCCGGCGAAGTCCAGTTGACGCATCGCGCAATCGACCCGCAGGGCCCGCGCAGCGACTTCGACCTGCTCCGGATTCTTTCGCACCAGCTCGGAATGCTCGGACTCGGATCGCCGATCCGCTTGCGGACGGCGGAAGCCGCGTTCGACGAGATCCGCCAGCACGTGGCCGGCTACGATCTTTCGCAGCCGAGTCTGCTGGGCGGCGGCGCGGAACTGGCGACGGCAAGTTGCAAAGCCGCGGAACCGTCCTACGACGTGCCCGCGGGCACGGTTTTCTCTTCACACGATTATTTGTTTACGAGCGGCACCCTGGGCCGCTATTGTTCCAGGCTCACTTCCACAAACGAGGCAAACGAGACACCGTGGAGTTCATCTCCCAGCACCCAGTCTTGGTGGTATCGCTAGTCAAGATCGCCGCCCTGCTGTTTATTGTGATGACGGCGTTGGCGTACATCACCTGGCTCGAGCGCAAGGTCATCGCGCACATTCAGTCGCGCCGGGGCCCGTATTACGTCGGCGCGCACGGTTTGCTCCAGCCGCTGGCCGACGGACTCAAGTTCATGTTTAAGGAAGACGTGACGCCGCCGGTATCGGACCGCCTCGTCTACACGCTCGCGCCTATCCTGGCGCTTTCTCTCGCTCTGACGGCGATCGCGCTGATTCCCTTCGGTCCGCCGAGCGTCCAGGTTCTCGGCCAGCCGGTTTTCATCGTGTCGAACGTGGACATCGGGCTGCTGTTTCTGTTCGCCATCACGTCGATCGGCGTCTACGGCGTCGCGCTGGCGGGATGGTCGTCGAACAGCAAATACCCGCTGATGGGCGGCCTGCGCAGCTCCGCGCAGATGATCAGCTACGAAGTCTCGCTCACGATTTCGGTGGTGGGCGTCCTGCTCCTGGCCGGCACGCTCAATTTCAACGGCATCATCGAAAGCCAGCGAGGTTACTGGCTGCACTTCATTCCGCGCTGGCACCTGATCCCGCAAATTGTCGGCTTTCTCTGCTATCTCACGGCCGCCGTCGCGGAAACGAACCGCATTCCCTTCGATTTGCCCGAGGCGGAAACCGAGCTCGTCGCCGGCTTCCACACGGAGTATTCGAGCTTCAAGTTCGCGATGTTCTTCATGGCCGAGTACGCGAACATGGTCACCGTCTCGTGCCTCGCGGCGATTCTCTTTCTCGGCGGCTGGCTCTCGCCCTTCCCCGATAGCTGGAAATGGCAGCTCTATCTGCCGGGAGCGGGGCTTTTGGCGTTGGGAGCCTACTGCGCGTGGGACACGGCCGTGAACATGAAGAGGATCGCGCGGCTTCAGCTCGGCGTAGTCACAGTGCTTGCGGTCGGCGGCGGACTGCTTTGCATCCTGATTCCCGGAGCGCCGGAAGTGATTCAGGGGCCGTTCTGGTTCACCTCGAAAATCCTGGCGATCCTGTTCTTTTACATCTGGATGCGCGGGACGTTGCCGCGTTTCCGCTACGACCAATTGATGTCGTTCGGCTGGAAGCTGTTGCTTCCCGTTTCGCTCGCGAACCTGGTCGTCACGGCCCTGGTGATCGTGTGGCCGCTGCTCGTGAGGCACGGATGAGCCTTCCTTTCCTCGTCTTTTTCGCGTGCGCGCTGCTCGCGGTGGTGGGCGCGGTGCGGCTGATTCTGGCGCGCGAGCCGATTCACAGTGCGCTGGCCCTGATTTTGCTGATGATTTCGCTCGCCGTGCTGTACTTGTTGCTCGGCGCGCCCTTCATTGCCGCCGTGCAGATCCTCGTCTATGCCGGCGCGATCATGGTGCTGTTCGTGTTCGTCATCATGGTGTTGAACGCGGGCGTCGAAGAGCGCACGGACTTCAGCAAGATCGCGAAGTACGCGGGCCTGCCTTTGGCGTTCTTCCTGCTGCTCTGGATCGCCCACTGGCTCGCGCATGCGCCGGCCGGCTCGGCGATTGCCACCGGCGCCGGAGCGCCTACCGTGGCTTTTTCGACCGTCGAGCTTTCGGAGCAGCTTTTTAGGCCGTACCTGTTCCCGTTTGAGGCGACCTCGATCCTGATTTTGATCGCGATCCTGGGCGCTCTGGTTCTGGCGAGGAAAGAAGAGTGAGCGTTCCCGTTTCCTATTATCTGGTGCTGAGCGCCGTCCTGTTCGGGCTGGGCGTGGTCGCGTTCGTGTTCAAGCGCAACGTCATCACGATTTTCATGGCCATCGAGCTGATGCTCAACGCCGTGAATCTCGCGTTTGTCGCGTTCGCGCGCGCATACAACCAGCTCGACGGGCTCGTGTTCGTGTTTTTCGTGATCGTCGTGGCGGCGGCCGAAGCGGCGGTGGGTCTCGCGATCGTCATCACGCTCGCCCGCAACCGTGAATCGCTCAATGTCGAGCGCGTGAACCTGCTCAAGTTCTGATGCTGCTACTCAATCATCTTTGGATCATTCTCGCGCTCCCGCTCGCGGGCGCCGCGATCAATGGACTATTCGGCAAGCGCTGGCCGCAGTCCGCCGTGAACTCGGTCGCGGTCGGCTCCGTGTCGCTCGCCTTTCTCGCGGTCGCGGAGCTGGTCCGCGAGTTCTGCCGCCTCGCGCCGAGCCAAATTCCTTTCGTTGGTAACTACTTCACCTGGATGATTGCGGGGCCGTTCCGCGTCGATTTCTCGCTGCAGGTGGACCAGCTCACCGTCGTCATGCTGCTGGTCGTCTCGTTTGTCGGCATGCTCATCCACATCTATTCCACCGGCTACATGGCGCACGAGGGCGGCTACTACCGCTTCTTCTCCTATCTCAATCTCTTCATGTTCTTCATGCTGACGCTCGTGATGGCCGCGAACCTCATCGTGATGTTCGTCGGGTGGGAAGGCGTCGGCCTGTGCAGCTACCTGCTGATCGGCTTCTGGTTCCTGAAGAAGTCCGCCGCGGATGCAGGGAAAAAAGCCTTCATCGTCACGCGCATCGGCGACTTCGGCTTTACGGTCGGAATCCTGCTCGTGTTTGCGACGTTCGGCTCAGTCACTTTCGGCGACATTTTCGAGAAAGCTTCTTCCATGCCGGCCGAAGGCGCCGCGCACGCCGGCGTACTCACGGCGATCTGCCTCCTGCTCTTCGCGGGCGCGATCGGCAAATCGGCGCAGTTGCCGCTCTACGTCTGGCTGCCCGACGCGATGGAAGGCCCGACGCCCGTCAGCGCGCTGATCCACGCCGCGACGATGGTCACCGCCGGCGTCTACATGGTCGCGCGCATGCATCCGCTTTTCTCGCGCGCGCCGGTGGCCATGCTTGTCGTCGCGATCGTGGGCGCGGTCACGGCGTTTTATTCCGCCACCATCGGCCTCGTCCAGACCGACATCAAGAAGGTCCTCGCGTATTCCACCGTTTCGCAACTCGGCTACATGTTCCTGGCCTGCGGCGTGGGCTCCTACGCCGCCGGGATCTTTCACCTGATGACGCACGCCTTCTTCAAGGGCCTGCTCTTCCTTGCCGCCGGCAGCGTGATCCACGCGATGGGCGGCGAGCAGGACATGACGAAGATGGGCGGCCTGCGCGCGAAGATTCCCGTCACCTACTGGACAATGCTGATCGCCACGCTCGCGATCGCCGGCATTCCCGGCTTTGCCGGCTTCTTCAGCAAGGATGAGATTCTCGAAGCGGCGCAATCCGGCCCGCACGCGAACCTGCCGCTCTGGCTACTGGGCGTTGCGGGCGCGGGCCTCACGTCGTTCTACATGTTCCGCCTCGTGTTCCTCACGTTCTTCGGCGCGCCGCGTTACGACGAGCACCACGTGCACGTCCACGAATCGCCGAGAAACATGACGGTGCCGCTTATCATTCTGGCGTTCCTTTCGATCTTCGGCGGCTGGTTTGCCGCGCCGCGCCTTGTGGGCGGAATCGACTATTTCGCAAAATTCCTGCAGCCCGTTTTTTCGGCATATGCGCCACCGATGGCGGAGCCAGCCGTCCTAATTTCCGAACCCCATGGAAGTCCGGCAATGGATCTGCTGCACGCGCTGGTAGGGTGGCCGGTGATCGTCGCCGTTCTCGGCTTGCTCGTCGCGTGGTGGTTCTACATCAAGAATACGGACGCACCGAAACGCCTCGCGCAGAGCCTGCACGCCCTCTACACACTGCTCTTGAACAAATACTACGTCGACGAAATCTATGCTGCGCTCATCGTCCGGCCGCTGCTCTGGATTTCGACCAATGTGCTCTGGCACGTCGTCGATGAACGCGTGATCGACGGCACCGTAAACGGCGCGGCGGGCGTGGCGCGCGAGTGGGGCGGTCAATTGCGTAAGCTGCAATCCGGCAACACGCGGAGTTACGCCACGTGGGTCGTCATCGGCGCCGTGGGCTTTACGGTCTTGCTGCTCGTTGTCTTGGGGATGCGCTAGCGTGGGTACAGGGCCTCACTTGCTGACGGTTGTCACGTTTCTGCCGCTGCTGAGCGTCGCGGCGCTGCTCGTCCTCCGCTCGGACGATCACAAGTGGATTCGCCGCATCGCGCTCGCCGCCTCCATCGCCGAATTCGTTGTCTCGCTGTTTCTGCTGCGCGGCTTCGAATCGGGCAACGCCGCCTATCAATTCCAGGAATCTCACGAATGGATCGGCAGCGCGATTCGCTACCACATCGGCATCGACGGCATCAGCCTGTTTCTCGTTCTGCTCACGACGTTCCTCACGCC
>Ga0187864_10001846_pt1 | contig 19474 bp, 15 predicted proteins | sample June2016WEW_11_4_FD_132985 | JGI IMG/M metagenome (GOLD analysis project Ga0187864, IMG submission 132985) | Peatland microbial communities from SPRUCE experiment site at the Marcell Experimental Forest, Minnesota, USA - June2016WEW_11_40 | ecosystem: Environmental > Terrestrial > Soil >...
ACGGTCCTGCACAGCTTCGCAGGGGGCACAAACGATGGGGCTGGCCCTCAAGGGTCGCTTACCCTCTCGGGGACAACTCTTTACGGGATGACCCGTGAGGGAGGCGCCGGCGACGGGGGTACGATTTTCAAGTTCGACACGAAGACAAACGGCTTAACGGTCCTGCACAGCTTCGCAGGAGGCACAAACGATGGGCAATACCCTCCGGGGTCGCTCACCCTCTCGGGGACAACTCTTTACGGGATGACCTATTATGGAGGCGCCGGCGACTTTGGTACGATTTTCAAGTTCGACACGAAGAAAAACGTTGAGACGGTCCTGCACAGCTTCGCAGGGGGCACAAACGATGGGGCTTACCCTTACGGGTCGCTCACTCTCTCGGGGACAACTCTTTACGGGATGACCTTTGAGGGAGGCGCGGGAGGCAAGGGCACGATTTTCAAGTTAGACACGAAGACAAACGTTGTAACGGTCCTGCACAGCTTCGCAGGGGGCGCAAACGATGGGGCTTCCCCTTACGGGTCGCTTACCCTCTCGGGGACAACTCTTTACGGGATGACCCGTTCTGGAGGCGCCGGCCAAGCTGGTACGATTTTCAAGTTTGACACGGCTACAGACCTTGTAACGGTCCTGCACAGCTTCGCAGGGGGCGCAAACGATGGGGCTTCCCCTTACGGGTCGCTTACCCTCTCGGGAACAACTCTTTACGGCATGACCGAGGCTGGAGGCGCCGACGGCGGCTTTGGTACGATTTTCTCGATACCCACTTTCCTGCTGTCCACGATAGCCGGCGTCGTGACGTCGTCAGCCGGCCCTGCTATGCCGGGCGTTACTGTGACCCTGAGCCAACCCCATTGGAGCTCTCAAACCACCACCGGTCAATCCGGCGCTTATTCATTCCCCGATCTGGCCCCGGGCAATTATACCGTTACGCCGAGCCTTACAGGCTACGTGTTTACGCCGAAGAGCATCCTGGTGTCCGTAAACGGGAGCACCCCTGCCAAGGACTTTACGGGCGCACCCGTCACGATTTCGGGCACGGTGACGTTCAATGGCGCGCCTGTGAAAACAAATCTGACAATTAACTTGAGCGGCAAGGCAAGTGGGGCTTATCCCACGGACACATCCGGCGGCTACATATCCAGTCCCCTTGCGAATGGCGCTTATAAAGTTACGCCCACGCTCACACACCCTTTACCAGTACCTAAGGCTTCGCCTCCGTCCGCCACTATCGTAATCAATGGAAAAAGCGTAACGCAAAATTTTACTTACAAGTGGGTCTCTTCATGCGGGGACTGTCATCCTTAATTGGAATAAGTGGAGAACGCTTTTGTCCCGAGGCCGCCGCTGCGGAAATCAGCGGCGGCCCGCCTACCGGGAAATCTCATATTTTCCGGAGAAAAGAAATGATCCAGTCGTTTCTAAATACGGAAAGGGCCCGAACTGTGAAGTCCATCGCGGCGCGTCTTGCTCCAAGACCTAATGGAGAAGCTAACAAACTCTCTTTCGAAGATAGATCGGTTCACGACTGGTACCGTTTCGTACTGTCCTTTCCGCCTCACCTGGTGCGGACTTATCTCAGCCGGTTCGGTGTGACGGAAAGGCAACGCGTTCCGGATCCATTCTGTGGGACCGGCACGACGATCGTTGAATGCAAGAAGCTCGGAATACCTTCCCTTTTTTCACTGGCCCGGTATTATACCATCATTTTCGCCTGAACCCCTTAACTCTGACAGGCGGAAAGCGGGCTATAAAACTCCGGGGATGGAGGTGCGTCCTGAAATCGCAAAAACGGATCTCACCGAGATATCCCTTAAAAAACTCATTTGGAAAAAGAGTTGACGCGAATTGGGGTCATCTCTCCGGACTTTGGCGGACCGTAAGACTGCTTGTTGCTTTTTTTAGATGCTTCAATTTGTGAAACATCCTGGATTTGGCACAGGAGAGATTATGAAATACTTTATGTGTTTGTTTTTGACCGTTTTTTTGCATATAGCCGTGTCGGAGGCTGCAATTGCCGCCTCCGACACGCTGTTAGGTTCAGATATTTATTATCCATTAACACCAAGAACGATGACATTCGAATGTCACCAAAAAGGAACGGTTGGCTCAAATATACGACAAATAGCTATACTTAAGCCACGAATTATGAATGGTGTCAAAGTAACACCATCGGTTATTTCCGGTGATAACATCAAGCACACAATTACACGATTTCTTCAACGTACCCAAGATGGTTTATTCATTGTCGCGATACAAACAGGAGATGGAATAATATCAAGATTTAACGTTAAGATACCTATATTAAACGCACAAATTAGAAAAGGAACATCTTTTGATTCAGATGTTACACTTACATCCGCAGATGGCAAGAGTACTTTAAAATCACATTATACATACTCCATTGAGGATACCAATGAAGTTGTAAAAACCCCATACGGCCAATTCTCAAATTGCCTAAAGGTTAAATCCATAACACAAACAGGGGATAAGGTAAATGAGGTTACTTACTGGTTGGCTCCACAAGTAGGCGCTGTAAAAAATATTGAAGTTTCAAAATCAAGTCATGCTAATGATATAACTGAAACAGAGGTTTTGCTGAAAAAAATAGATTATAGCATCCCCGCCCAAACAGCGCAGAATCCCGTGGTGCAAAAGAAGACGGCGCCACAGACCCAAGCTCGGCCCGCCGGCAATTATATTGCAAACATGAAGAGTGTAGATTTCCTGCTGTTCTACATCGCAGTAATCGCCGCGGGATCGATCTTGGGGTGGATGTTTATACAAAAGGCCGATTCGGCCGGCAGCGAAATGGTCATGGTTCTGCCGCCCAACCCCGACCCTTATGAAATATCATATCTGCGGGGAGGAATACAGGAAGTCATGAGGCTTGCCGTATTTAAACTTGTCCAGGCCCGCAGCCTGGTGAGCAGCGGCAAAGATCGTAAGATCGCGCGGGTTGACGGTTCAATTGAGCTTTCCGCTATGTCCGATAAGGAACGGGCTGTATATGACGAACTGATCGACCCTCAAACGATGCGCAGTATTAGCAAACGGCTTTCATCCAAGTTCAGGGGATTATGTTATCCCCTGGAACAGCGCCTTGTTAACGAACGGCTGCTCACCACGCAGGCCGCAAAAGGCCGAGCGCGGCTGGTGAGGGTAGCTCTGTTGTCGATCGTTTTCTTCCTGGGCGGATACAGGCTTTATATCGCACTGTCAAGCGGCCGCACCAACGTTGGGTTCCTGATATTTTTGGCTGTGATTGCGACGATCTTGATCTTGCGGATATTCAGAACACCTCGGCTAAGCAAAAGGGGCAGAGACTATCTCAAAGCGCTGCAGGAAAAGTTCAAAGATTCAAAGAACTCAGTTGTTCCGGACCAGGGAATCGAAAACACCGGTCTCTCTCTCCTCGTGGCGCTTTTCGGTATAACCGTGCTCCAGGGAACACCATACGCCCCGTATCTGACCGTCCTGGCCCTTCCCGATTCTTCTTCCTTCTACTCGGATGTGGGCGTGGGAGGCGGTGGGTGTGGAGGCGGAGGAGGAGGCTGCGGTGGTGGGAATTAGCGGTTATGGCCGCAATGTATGATCCCGGCAATCTGCTCCTCCAGTGGCACATAACAGAGCGGTGCAATCTGCGGTGCGCCCATTGCTACCAAAGCTCCCATACGGACGATGAGCCGGATCGTGCGGGACTTCTCGCTATCCTGGAGCAGGTCAAGGAATTGCTTCTTTCGTGGAAGGAGCAAAAGGGTAAGATCGGCATCAGAGGGCACTTAACCGTGACTGGAGGTGAGCCTTTCCTGCGGCCCGATTTTATGGAACTGCTTCAGACCTTTTTTGTCAATAGGGACCTGTTTAGCTTCGCAATTCTCACCAACGGCAGTTTAATCGATCGAACCGCCGCCTCGAAGCTCAAGAAACTGAAGCCGTCCTTTGTACAGGTTAGCTTGGACGGCGTCCAAGAGACTCACGACCGTATACGCGGACCCGGTGCTTTCGCCAAAGCGGTCTCAGCGGCTCGCTTGCTGGTTAAAGAAGGAGTTCGCGTTTTCATCTCATTTACTGCCCATAAAGATAATTACCTGGAATTTCCAGAGGTTGTGAAAATTGCGCGAAGGTTGAAGGTCGAGCGGGTATGGGCTGACCGCTTTATTCCACCTCTATCCGGTTTACTCCGGGAAACCGTTGCGCAAGCCCCATGCGCCCTTTCTCCAATCGAAACCCTGGACTTCTTTAGGCTTATGAATCGGGCGAGGGGTGAGAAGAAAAAGAGTAGCTGGTTCCGGTCGAATCAAACTGAAGTATCCATGCACAGGGCGCTGCAGTTTCTTGTGGGAGGCGGAGTTCCGTATCATTGTTCGGCCGGCGGCAGCCTGATAACAATCCTCCCCAACGGCGACGTTTGTCCCTGCCGGCGCATGCCTATCGTAGTCGGAAACCTTCTGGAAACACCCCTTGCCGAAATCTATCATCGGAATTCGACACTGCGGGCGCTACGCGACCGGGACCGGATTGGGGACGGGTGCCGCAGGTGCTTTTTCGCCAAAGAGTGCCGAGGAGGTCTAAGATGCCTCTCATATGCCCTTACCGGCAGCCCCTTTGAGCCGGATCCCGGGTGCTGGCTAAGTGATTCAAAAAAACATTAAGATCCCGTATTCAGGATGTGCTTATCGAACCACATAAGCTGGGTTTAAGCACTAATAAACGGTGAAGTCCATCGCGGCGCGTCTTGCTCCAAGACCGAACGGAGAGGCTAACAAACTCTCTTTCGAAGATAGATCTGTTCACGACTGGTACCGTTTCGTACTGTCCTTTCCACCCCACCTGGTGCGGACCTATCTCAGCCGTTTCGGTGTGACGGAAAGGCAACGCGTTCTGGATCCATTCTGTGGGACCGGCACGACCATCGTTGAATGCAAGAAGCTCGGAATACCTTCCCTGGGGATAGAGGCGCATCCCATGACTGCGTTTGCGAGCAGGGTCAAATCAGATTGGGCCATCGACCCGGCAGGACTGGGACACGATGCCGGGAGGGTCGCAGAAATCGCCGAACAGAAAATTAAAAACGGGAGGATTGAATTTGAACTGCCGCCTGACGCTGAAAAGATCCTGTTGAGAGATTCAATCAGTCCAAAACCATTGAAAAAGGCGCTTGCCATCCTCACAGCCATGAAGGAAGCAGGAGACCCTGAGTTCAGGGACCATGAATTCCTTGCTTTGGCTAAAACTCTCGTTTTTACGGCGAGCAACCTCAATTTCGGCCCTGAAGTCGGGGTAGGAAAGATAAAGAACGATGCTGCGGTAGTGCTGAGCTGGCTTGAGAACATTCGCATAATGCGCCAGGATATCTTAAAGCTGAAAGAGAGGGCGGCCATAACAAGTCAAATCTCGCAGGATGACTCGCGGGAAATGGTGAACAAACTCGAACCGCAATCGATAAACGCAGTTATCACCTCCCCGCCCTACCCGCATGAAAAAGATTACACCCGGACTACAAGGCTCGAGTCGGTCATTCTCGGGTTCATCAGTAACCGAAAAGAGTTACAGAACCTTAAACGGAAGCTGATACGATCAAATACCAGGAATATTTACAAAGATGACCCGGACGATGCGCACATTGACAAATTCCCCCGGATTTCCATGCTCGCGGACATTATAGAGGCCAGACGCGTCGAGCTCAAAAAGACCAGTGGTTTTGAACGGCTTTACGCCAGTGTTACGAAACAATATTTCGGTGGAATGGCCCGGCACCTGGCAAATCTGCGGCAGGCGCTTGCGCCGGGAGCATGCCTGGCGTATGTTGTGGGCGACCAGGCTTCTTTTTTCCGAATCATGATAAGGACAGGGGAATTGCTGTCTCAGATCGCTGTTTCCCTTGGTTATGAACCGATCGGCATAGACCTTTTTCGAACACGGCTGTCAACCGCAACCAGAAGCCAACTTCGTGAGGAAATTGTCGTTTTACGCTGGCCGGGTTGAATGGAGTTCAGTTAACCCACAAGCTATATGCGTTTGTCGGATAGCCTGGAAATCTCTTCTACCAAATTGCTATCCACCTCAGGCAGGTTCATTTTCAACTGTTCGGCCAAAATTGCAATAAGGGCAAGTGATTCTCTCTCCGAAAGCATGATCCTCTCGCTTTCTTTGAGGATTGTGAATAATTTGTCGATTTCATCATTCAGAGACAACAATGCCTTTTCCAGTTCATTGTGTGACATTCGGGACCCGTTCTCGATCAAGCCGAGCATTTTCTCACGAACGCCTCTATAGACCCCAATAGCGTAATCCGGGTTGATGAAACTCCTGTATTGCAAGAGTCTGCTTATCTTTAATCGAAGATATTCCAGGGAAAACGGCTTGGGTATATAGTCGAAAGCACCTAGTCTCAGGGCCTCTATGGCTGTCTCGACGGTTGGGTCCCCAGTCATCATGATGACCTCGGAGGGCAAGGACTGCGATCGCACATGCCTGAGCAAGTCAAGGCCGCCTTCCCGGTTCCCATCAATTCCCGTCATGTTCTTGTCAATCAGCACAATGTCATAGTCATTGGATTCCATTAATTCCAGGGCTGTCTTCACTCCTTCAGCCGCGTCGATACTATATCCATTAGCCCCTAAAAAAGCGTCAAGCATATTACGCAAGTCACTGTCATCTTCAACCAGCAGGATCTTTCCAGCCATTTTGTGGACCTCGTCAGGTTGGGCTTCGCTGAAAGTACCCGTTTACCGCAGTAACTCATGCCCCTCTGGGACACCCTGAACCATTAAAGCTGCCTGAGCGAACCGTAGTCCAGCCCCTTGTGGGCGGCCCTTTCGAAGTAAAGGCGCAGTTGAACTATTGTCAATGTCTTTTATACTGAATAAGCGGAAATGTCCATCAGACCATGCAGGCCAGTTTGGGACACACCACAGAAAAATTCACCGCAAAGACGCAGAGGACACAGGGACGCGGGGATACGGGGACAGAACCTTCTCCCCATCACCGCGTCTCCCCCTCTCACCATCCCTTTCCGTGCGGGCCGATTAGGCACATATCATTCCGCGATAGAAGACCGTATAGTTCTCTTCAAGGCAACACTCTTGAAAAACAGCGTTAACGGGACGCCAACCAGGGAAAAGTAACCAAGGAGCCTGAAATTATCGACAAACGCCAGGAGAGTAGACTGGCCCACAAGGATATCGTAGGTGGACCGATAAGCTTTTCTCATGGCTGTAACCGGATCGCATTGAGTGGAGAACAACTCCGTCAGCCTGTGGAATGATTCTCGAAACGCCGGATCGTACGGCGTGAGATGAGAGACCATTACCGACTGGTGCAGTTGAGCATGCCGGGCAAGCAAAGTGGTGACTACCGCAATGCCGATGCTCCCGCCCATACCCCGCATCAGATTATACAGGCCGGTTGCAGTACCTATCATTTCATTGGGCAAGCTCCCCATTGCAATAGTGGTCAGGGGAACGAAGATCATCCCAATAGCAAATCCCATGATAACGTTGGGCCAGATGATACTGCTGATGGAAATGTCAAGATTGATTTCACCCAGAAGAAAGCTGCCCAAAGCAAGGATGATGAAGCCGGCAATAATCATGATGCGGCCGTCGATCTTCCTCACGAGCCGGCCTGCAAGAGCTACCGAAGCGAGCGCACCCAGTCCGCGTGGAGTAATCGCCAGTCCGCTTCCAAGTGCAGTGTATCCCATAAGGTTTTGCAGAAAAAGAGGCAGCATCACTAAGGCTCCGTACAGGATGATTCCGTAGACCGTGGCCATAACGATCCCAACAGCGAAGTTGCGGTTCGCCAAAATGTGCAGGTCGACTATCGGCTCCCTGGAATTTAACTCCCAAATTACAAAACCCAGCAAACAGGCCGCAGAAGCGATAACGGCCAGCGACACCCAGGCGGAAGAAAACCAGTCAGCCCTTTCCCCTCTGTCAAGAACGACCTGCAGCGCCCCGAGGCCGACAGCCATCAGAATAAAGCCTACGTAATCGACTGATTTTCGGGTTTTCGCCTGGATATATGGAGGGTCCTCGATAAGCAAGCCGGTCAGCAAAATGGCCAGCAGGCAGACCGGTAAATTAATATAAAAGATCCAGCGCCATGAGTAATTGTCGGTAATCCAGCCGCCGAGCGTGGGGCCGACGACGGGGGCTACGATGACTCCGAAGGCATAGACCGCCATGGCTTCTCCTCTTTTCGACTGCGGAAAGCTCTCGAGAAGGATAGCCTGAGATACCGGAAGCAACGCGCCCCCGCTCGCGCCCTGGATTACACGGGCGATTATCTCCATATCCAGGGTCACGGCGGCCCCGCTCGCAAGAGATGAAATCGTGAACGCGATCATGCTGATTATAAGGAAGCGGCGTCGGCCCAGAAACTGGGTGATCCAGCCCGAAATGGGCAGTACAATGGCATTGGCGACCAGGTAGCTGGTGAGCACCCAGGTAGCTTCGTCGGCGCTGGCCGACAGACTTCCGGCGATATGGGGAAGCGCGACATTGGCGACCGATGTATCCAACGCCACCATGAACGTGGGCAGGACCATAGTGGCCGCAATAAACCAGGGATTGACTTGTGGACGCCAATCGTTGGCATTTGCCATAAGATGGCTCACCTCTTGTCTTTTCCGATTGCAGCATTACAAATAAGGCATCCCGCGACCGCCCAACGCGCGCGATAGACCCTTCCGGGGATGCCTTCCACGCTATGCGGGGGACCTTCCGCCTAAAGGCGGTAAATTGAATGACCAGATTACCGCACAGGGTCGCTTATAAGTCCATAATCGAGGAGTGCCCGGGACCCGCGCCGGGAGCTTAAGATTCAGGATGTTCTATACCACTGCCGGTCAAGAAAACGAAGCGTTGATGATTTGCCTGTCTATTGCCGGGATTCATTCAGCGGCGGGACGTTTCCTGATTAAGTAAATCCCGTCACGGATTGTAAGGAACAGCTTTTCGGCCCGGCCGTCTGCTTTCACCAATTCGTTGAAGTCAGCCATTGCCCGGCTTTCATCGTCTTTCGGATCGAAAATCCTGCCGTACCACAGGGCATTATCGGCAAGTATCAGTCAGCCATTACGCAAAATCCTCATCGATTCCGTGTAATATCCACCGTAGTTTTGCTTGTCGGCATCAATGAAGACAAGGTCTGTCTTTGCATCCGGCAGGGTCTTAAGGATTTCCAGCCCGTCACCTGTGCGCAGCGTGATCTTGAAACCGCTCGGGCTCCTGCCGAAGAAACCCTGCGCGATCTTTGCATAGTGAAGATTATGTTCGATGGTCAGGATTTCCCCGTCGTAGGGCAGGGCCTCGGCCATGGCAAGGGCCGAGTAGCCGGTAAAGGCGCCGATTTCGACGATGTGCTGCGCCCCGGACAGTTGAACCGTTAACTGCAGGAACCGGCCTTAGACACGTCCGGTGAGCATACTGGGATAAGGTGTCCTTGTCAGCGAGTTCTCAATCTCTTTCATATCTTTATCCTCACTAAGTAATGATAAGGACCCTGGAAAAATTTGGATAGTAAACCGGAAAAAGTGCTTTTTCACGAAAATGAGTACAGGGGGGAAAGCCGGTTTAGAAAAAGAAAAGGACATGAGAGAAGAACATTGCGAAATAGATTGCAATTTTGAGATTATCGGTTATAATCCCTGCGTGCCAATGGAGTAGGTAGTTTTGAGTTACGCAGGAAATCGATCTTTCACCGGTATTAATTGGTGCGGTTCCGGAGTAGCTCTTAGTGCCGCACCAAAAGAGCAGTGAAAAAAACACAAAATTTAAAGAAGGATCAAGAAATGGTGGAAGGTCGAGTAAAGTGGTTTAATGATCAAAAGGGCTATGGCTTTATTGAAGCTGACAGTGGACACGATGTGTTCGTTCATCACTCAGCCATCGAAGGCGAAGGTTTCAAGACTCTGAGCGAGGGCGACCGGGTCAGTTTCGCGGAAGAAAAAGGCAACAAAGGGCCAAGTGCCGCAAACGTAAGAAAGCTCTAATCAAAGCTTAGCCAAAGACAGTAACAACGAACGTTAGCCGGAGCCATGAAAAGCTCCGGCTTTTTTTTCGTATTTCCCCCTCTTCCTGGAAGCTCATTCGTCAAATGAGTGCCAGCGGGTCCAGAAAGCACAGTATCTTTCTGCTTTCATTCGGCCTCATCCATTAGAGTAAAAGCCCCGCTTTCTCAATGAGTTGAACATAATCGGCGAAATCCTTATATTAGCAGTGCAGCAGCCCGTTAGACAGAGTGGAACGCAGCCGGTTTTTTGAAAATGTCTTGCGGATAAGGGTTATCTGCCTTCAGGGTATTTAAACGAATTCCAGCATGCTTTGGAGAAAGCCCATGTCAACATTTGAGTACGAGGGAAAGAAAATCCAGGTGGATGATGAAGGTTATCTGGAAAACCTGGAGGATTGGGACGAAACGGTGACTTGTGCCTTGGCCGAAAGAGAGGGGTTCGGTAAGGAGTGCCCCTTGCGTGTAGAGCAAATAGAAATATTGAGATTTATCCGGGAATATTAATGTAACGATTTCCCTCCGGTCTGCCCTAATATTAAGTGTCTATCAGGCAACTTGCTCCAGCGGCAAGGTTATTATGAATGTCGATCCTTCACCCGGCTTGCTTTTCGCGGTAATACTCCCCCCATGCCGCTCGACTATCTTGCGGCAGATGGCAAGTCCCATCCCGGTACCCTCATAGGCGCTCTTCCCGTGAAGGCGCTGAAAAGGCTCAAATATGCGGTCCAGGTATTTCTCATCGAAACCGATGCCGTTATCTTCTACGAATATCCGGCAATCATGACCCGTTGGCCGGGAATATATTTTTATGCGGGGCTGTGCTTCGCCATGAAATTTCAGTGCGTTGGCAATGAGGTTTTGAAAAAGTTGACGCATCTGGCTTTCTGCACCCTTGACGGCAGGCAACTCAAAAACTTCCACATTGGCTCCAAACCGTTCAATCTTTATCTCCAGGTCCGAAATCACTTCCATGACAGCCTCTCGCAGATCGACGGTGTCCGAAGGTTCGGGATGGGTAGCCACGCGGGCATATTTAAGTAGATCGCTGATGAACTGCTGCATGCGCTTGGATGCGTTCAAAATCCTGATGAGATACTCTTTTCCCTCTTCGTCCAGCTTCTCTCTATATTTGGTCCCAAGACGGTCCCCGAAGGCCAGGATTTTTCTAAGAGGCTCCTGAAGGTCATGAGCGGCAATAAAGGCAAATTGATCGAGTTCCCGGTTACTGAGATCAAGTCTTCCCGCAAGGGCCTTAAGTTTTTCCTCCGTTTTCTTTCGATCCGAGATTTCGGTCATTGTCGTCCGGGCAAGATTTTGACCGTCTGAATCCAGCAGGTATGTACTGTCAAGTTGAACGTAAAAATTGACCCGGCCCCTTCCGTCAAGCTTTATCTCACAGGTGTGGGGCTGTTTTGTATTAAAGACCCTCCTCAAATGAAGGTGCAGTTCTTCCCTGTAATTTTCAGCCGCGTAAAGATTGAACGGCTTTCCGATCAGGAGGCTTCTTTCTATTCCCAGTTGCTTTGCGGCAGTCAGATTAGCTTCAACTATTCTGCCTTCTTCACTTAAAGTAAGGTAGCCCACAGGAGCGAAATCATACAGGTCGGAGTACTTTTTCCTGGACTGCTCCAGTTCCCACTGGACGGAGCGAAGCTCTTCGTTTTGCATTTCGAGCTCAACCTGGTGAATCTGCAGCTCCTCTACGAGATTGCGCACATCCTCAGCAGGCATCTTCTCCATCGGTGAAGATTTGGATTTTAGAGTCTCCATAGCCCGTCTACGAAGTTCGGCGGTTTTTGCATCACAGTCGTTCATTCGGTGATATCCTCCATCGCAAGGAGGATAAGATGCGGCCGGCTGCCCCTCTGTTCGATTCGCCTGGCATTAAGGACCAGGACCCGATGACCGACCAGCGGGAAATCATGCTCGACTCTAAAATCATGAAACGAGCTTTTCTCGGGTATGATCTTTTCGAGAAGTTCCCGCAACGCTGGAATGTTCCACCGGCCACTGCCGAGTTCGTAAACGGGGCTCCCCTCCGATTCCTGCCTGGAAATCCTGAATGTCTCATAGAAAGCTTTGTTGGCCGAGACAACCCGAAAATCGCCGTCGAGGACCAGCAGAGGCTCTCGAACGGTTTCCACAATGCTCTCAGCGTATGCTCCGGCATCCTCGGCAAACATCTGAATGCGTTTTGCTTCTGTAATATCTATAATGTTAATCACAATCCCATCGATTACATTATCGATTGTGCGGTAAGGGAGCACCCGGACCGAAAACCAGTTGCCGTCGTCATCCAGAATCTCATGGCTTTCCCGGTGCAGGGTGTCCAGGACCGCAGAGGCTGTCTTGCGGAGGTCAAGTCCGGTAATTTTCGATGTGATGTCGCCTATCGATCTTCCGATATCCGCCTCTATGAGATTAAGGATCTTCGTCGCGAAAGGAGTAAAGCGTCTGATATGTAGGCGGTTGTCCAGGAAGATCGTAGCAATCTCGGTACTTGAAAGAAGGTTGTTCAGATCGTTGCTTAACTCCGTTACGAGATCGAGGCTTTTCTGAAGCTCGGAGTTCAGTGTGTTTAGCTCTTCATTTGTGGACTGCAATTCCTCGTTTGCCGATTTAAGCTCCTCGTTGGAAGCTTCGATCTCCTCTCCGGTAGCCTGGAGGTGCTCTCTGGTGGCCTGGAGTTCCCGTTCGAGTCTCGCAATATGGGGATCGATGTCCTCAACTGAAGCAGCCTGCCTTTTTTTCTTCAGTTTTTTTGATGCGGCCTTTTCGATAAAGGCAACAACGCTCAAGCCCTTTGGTTGGCTGAGAGGATTAACCGCAAGATCGAAAATCTGATATTCTCCTTTTTCACTTAGCACAAGGTCTGCCACGCGTAACGGCTTGCCCTCCCTTGCGGCTTCATAGAGGGCCAGTTCGAGTTTGAGACGTAAGCTCTCCTTCGCCATCTTAAAGATGTTGAGGCTCGACTCTCCCTCGGGGAGCTTCAGATATTTTTCAACCGTGCCATGTGAAAAGAGGACCTCATTTTTTTCATCGACTATGACATAAGGCGGAGCAAAGAGGTCCACGATGGCTCTTGCGCTCAAATGGCCAAGGTTTTCCTTTTTGGGGTCTTGCCGACCCTGGGTCGGGGGTATTGGGTCATAGGCCTCCTCGGTTTGTGGAAAATTTCCGGCCCAAGGCTTTGAGCCGATGTCTTTTCGCTGATAAATCTTGCAGTGAGTCTCAATTGTGGAAAAAAGATCGTCAAACCTCCCGATGGACTCCGAAGAGCCAAGGAAAAGATACCCGCCTTCATTCAAAGAGTGGTGGAAAATGGGAAGTATCTTTCGCTGGAGCTTCATGCCCATATAGATTAGAACATTGCGGCAGCTTATGAGGTCCATTTTTGAGAAGGGCGTACCCTGGGCTACATTTTGGACCGCATAGCCGATCATGTCCCGAATGAACTTTTTTATCCTGTACGCATTTTGGGATTTTACGAAAAAGCGCTCCAGGCGCTCTTCGGATACATCAGATACAATGCTCTCCGGGTATTCGCCCAACCGGGCACGGTCTATGGCGGAGGGATCGAGATCGGTCCCGAATATCTGGACACTGTGGTGTACATTTAGTTTTTCCATGCAGTCGAAAAGAAGTGTAGCAATTGAAATGGCTTCTTCGCCGGTCGAGCAGCCGGGGACCCAGATTCGCAGGGTGGAGTTTTGCCGGTTTTTTTGGATCAGCTCTGACAGGACCCTTTCGGAAAGGGCCTCGAATGACTCGGGATCTCTGAAAAACCGGGTTACGCCGATGAGGAAATCCTTATGGAGGGCCTCTGCTTCAGACGGATTTTCCTCGAGATAGCGGAAATAGTCTTCTATGGAATCTATTTGATGTATTGCCATCCGCCGCTCTATTCTCCGACGGATGGAGGACTGCTTGTAGTCCGCAAAATCGACCCGGGTCCGGTCCCGGATCAAAAGAAGTATTCTTTCCAGGAAATTCTTGACTGTCTTATGGACCCTTTCGCTTTTCTCCGTGACCATTATGTGGGGCCGCTCCACATAGCTCAAAATTTTTTCGGCCATTTTCTCGACAGGCAGGACCATATCGACAAGGCCTGTTCCAACGGCGCTCCTGGGCATTCCGTCGAATTTGGCCTGATTTGCATCCTGGACGATCACCACGCCGCCTTCTTCCTTGACGGCCCGAAGCCCCAGGGTGCCGTCCGTTCCCGTCCCCGAGAGGATGACGCAAATGGCCTTTTCTTTCTCACTCGCGGCAAGAGAGCGGAAAAAGGAGTCGATCGGGAATAAAGGGGCTTTGCCTCCTCCTGGCTCCGTAGAATGAAGGGTTCGGCCCAGAAGGGAGACTTCCATGCCGGGCGGATTCACATAGATCTTGTTGGGCTCGATTTTTATGCCGTTTTCCACCAGGTGGACGGCCATTTTTGTTTTGGCCTGCAAGAGCTGCCTCATAACGCTTCTGGTCCCGGGCGATAAATGCTGTATGACAACGAAGGAAAGCCCAGGATCCGCAGGCATATTGGAAAAGAAAGATTCAAGGGCCTCCAGCCCACCGGCGGAGGCGCCCAGCGCCACTATGGGAAAAATATCGGCCGTCTCAGCTTCAGGCGGTGAAAAGGTTAAAGAAGCGCTCCCTCCATCGGTGTCCGCAGATACCTCGGACTGTCGCGCGGGCCTTCCCTTTGTGGTTTGATTTGTGGCCTTCTTTGCCATTTGGAGGGCCTTTTGATGCCTGGCTGGACATATAGACGTTGATTCACTTCGAATATCGTTTGTCTCTCCCTATGTCCAGTGAAATGACAATCTCCGCCTCCGGGCTCTCGGCATTGAAATTCATTATCGTGCACTCTACCCTGTCGTGGGTTAATTCCCCTACGGCCTTCGCTATTGCAGTCTCAATCTTCTCCAGTGGAACGGTCTTCAATTTACAAGCATAGGAGGCATGGTATCGCTCATCGAAATTTCCTTTTTTTTCTTCCATAACCACTCCTTTCTGAGTCCTGAGTTAAAAATAGCCATGGACCTCGCATGAATCTCAAAGATAATCACCCAGGCTGATGTTACGATCTTTATTCTGAGCATATGATCTGAATTCGAAAAATGATCTCCAAAGGAGGCCAGCCCATTGACTGGTTATCTGAAGATAACTATTCTTGCCACTACCGCGCGGCATTAACTCAGGAGGAGCGAGTGCAGAGGGACCCGGGATAAAGTCCGGCGCGGTTTTAATCCAGAGGAGGAATGGTCATGCCCAGAGGGCTCGTAGTCTTTGCAACGAGAACCAATCAGACTCAAAAAATCGCTCAATTGATTGCCGAGGGAATGCGTTTCGAAGGTTATGACATTGAGGTTCGCAATGTGACCGAGATCGACAAAGGCGGCATTTCACTTAATGACTACAACGCAATTGTCCTCGGATCGCCTACTTATCATGGCGAGATGCTTCAATCTATGAAGACATTCCTGTTTCTTGCTGAAAAAGCGGACCTCGAGGGAAAAGCCGGTGGGGCCTTTGGTGCTTTTGGATGGAGTGGAGAGGCGCCTGGGCGTATTTTCGATACCATGACGCATATTTTCAAGATGAATATGGTTCAGGAGCCACTGCGATTGAAATCTGCAGATCTTGGCGGCGGAAACAAAATGGCTCAAGATTATGGGCGGGAAATAGCCAGGAAGTCACTCGCGTCAAAGTAGCGCATGCTTCAAGTGGTTGATATTACATCTGAATGGAGGTTTTCATGGAAATACCTGCATACGTGACGGTTGAAGAAGTCCAACGGGTGTGCACCCTCCTGAACATAAGGGACTGGACGACACGGGGTGATTCGGCGGTTCTCCTCGAGGAGGCCCGTGTCATCTTGTCCGAGGTGAACACGGAGGGAATGAATATTGATGTCGAGAGCTTCAGAAAGGGCCTCGAAGTCGAACTGGAGCATGGAGTACGGTTCAAGGATGCTAATGTGACGAATAACCATCCCCTTCTGACCGGCAAGATCGTTCTGGCTCATCTCAAGGAGACTATGGATTATTATGAGCGGCTGGAAGTGGCGGAACTGGAGGGAGACCTGCTCAAAGCTGCAGTCGCAAAAAACTCGGCAAGAGTTGAGTCACTCTATAGGAAGTTGCTCGCTGCAAAGCTTGACCTTGCCAGGGTGGAGTCGGAAAAACTGAACTCATGAAGCCCTTCGTCTGTCTTTGATTGCGGGTGGGAGCAGACTCGATCGCGGATCAAACAAACCAAACCCAAGAGGTGCGAAGATGGATGCTTGCGATGTGACGCTTTACGCTTTAAGTACCTGTATCCACTGCAAAAACTGCAAGGAGTTCCTGGATGGCTGTGGGATAAGGTATGACTGCATCGATGTGGATCAACTGGAAGGGGAGGAAAAGAAGATCATTTTGGAGAAGATCAAGGAAATCAACCCCAGTTGCTCTTTCCCTACACTTATTATAGGCGATAAGGTCATTGTAGGCTTCAGGGAAGATAAGATAAAGGAATGCCTCAACCTGTAGCATGCCGGTCTGAGAAGTATCGCTAAAAGGGGCAAGGGCCTTCGACCAATCGCAGGGGGTTGGATTATGGCTAAGGAGACGGTAACTGTTAACATTTAGCAAACAAATGCCAACTCATTGTAATTCGGCACAAATTCGCCGTCCTCGGAGAATCCGAAGGGCCGGTCCTCTCCCGTCGTATTCCGTCCATTTCAAGAAATCTTTCTTATTTCCATCATGCATGATATAGAATCCCGACTTCAGGATATTCAGAGGGTTTTCTGAAACAAACGTTCCATTCGATAATAAGTGACCTCAGCTCTAAAACAGGTTAGCCATGGGGAGAGCCGGCGCCTGCGACTGAATCGCCGGCGCTCCCTGTTCAGACAGGGGAATCTCATGGTATGGGATCGAACGAACCGTCCGGTATGGCTCCGCTGTGCAGTGGGTGTTCTTCTCGCTGTCATCGCCGCTGCTATCCGGTTGCAGTTCCTCGAAATTCTCGGGCTCCGCGCCGTCTTCCTGACCTTCTACCCAGCCGTGGTGGTTGCAGCGCTATATGGGGGATTTAGCGCCGGGTTGCTGGCCACGGCCGTCTCAGCCGTCCTTGCCGATTATTTCTGGATGGAGCCGTTAGGCCGATTGGCCATTACGAATTCCGCCGACCTTTTGAGCATGGCCGTTTTTCTCGCCAGCGGCGCCCTGATCTCTTATCTGGCCGAAGCGGCATACCGCGCCCAGGCGCGGGCGCACAAAGCAGAGGAACACTCAAGGCTTGCCGCCGAGCGTGAAAAGGCGGCTGTCGAGCTCCAGCAAAGTGAGAGCAAGTACCGCGAACTCGTCCAAAACGCCAACAGCGCCATCATCCGTTGGAAGCGCGACGGCGCCATCGCCTTTTTTAACGAATACGCTCAGAAGTTCTTCGGCTACAGTGCGGAAGAGATCATCGGTAAGAACGTAAATATTCTCGTTCCCAGGCAGGAGTCCACCGGGGGCGATCTGAGCGGGCTGTTTCAACGTATTGTGAACCACCCGGAAAGCTACCTTAACAATATAAATGAAAACGTTCTTCGGGACGGCAGCCTGGTCTGGATGGCCTGGACCAACAGGCCGGTATTCGACCAGGACGGCCAGGTGCTTGAGATACTTGCCATCGGAAGCGACATCACCGAGCGCAGGCGGGCGGAGGATGAGACTCAGAGACTGCATGCGGCCGTTCGGCAGGAAAGAGACACGTTATCGGCACTGGTAAGCAGCATACCTGATGAAGTCTGGTTTGCCGACGCACAGAAGAAATTCACTCTGGCAAATCCCTCGGCTCTGCGTGAGTTCGTTTTAGGCCCAGATTCAAATATCGACATAGAAGAGTTTGCCGCTAGTCTCGAGGTCTTTCGCCCTGACGGTAGTCCCCGACCCGTAGAGGAAGCTCCGCCGTTGCGTTCCCTGAAGGGAGAAGCAGTAAGGGACCTGGAAGAAACAGTCCGGATTCCCGCAAGCGGAGAGCTGCGGCATCGCCAGGTCAGTGCCTCCCCGGTTAGGGGCTCCGACGGCAATATCATTGGCTCGGTATCGGTTGTGCGTGACATCACCGAGCGCAAGCGGGCAGATGAGACGCTGCGTGAGAGCGAGGCCAGGTTTCGCGCGCTGGTGCAGGCCAGTTCGGATGTGGTGTATCGCATGAGCCCGGATTGGGGCCAGATGTACCAGCTCCGCGGCAGGGATTTTATCGCCGACACGGAAGAGCCGAGCAACACCTGGCTTCAGAAATACATTCACCCGGATGATCAGCCGCTCGTCACGGCGACCATCAACGAAGCCATCCGGAACAAGAGCATCTTCGAACTGGAACACCGGATCCTGCGCGTGGACGGCAGTCTTGGCTGGACGTTCTCGCGCGCGATCCCACTGCAGGATCAAAACGGCGAAATCGTCGAATGGTTCGGCGCCGCAAGTGATATCACCGAGCGCAAACAGGCGGAGGTATTGCTACGACGCCAAGCCGAACTGCTGCATCTATCCTATGACGCCATCATCGTTTGGCCGCTCGGAGGCGGTATCGAGAGCTGGAACAGGGGTGCCGAAGAGCTTTATGGCTATTCGCAGGAAGAAGCCATGGGCCAGTTCACCCACGATTTGCTGAAAACGATCCACCCCGAGCCGTGGGCTCGAATCGAGGCCAAACTGCGCGAGCGGAAATTCTGGGAAGGGGAAATAACACACCGCACCCGCGAGGGGCGCGAAGTCATCGTTTCGGCCCGCCATCAGCTTGTGCTCGGCGCAGACGGCGTAGAACGAGTTCTGGAGACAAACCGCGACATAACCCGGCACAGGCAGGCAGAGGAGGATGTCCGCCGACAGCACGAATGGTTGCGGGTGACTCTTTCCAGCATCGGCGATGGGGTGATCGCAACTGACGCATCCGGCCTGATCACTTTCATTAACCCCGTCGCTGAGACCCTGACCGGCTGGCAGATTAAGGAAGCAGTGGGTCTTCCGGTTCAGAAAGTCTTCCGGATAATCAACGAAAAGACTCATGAACCATTAGCGGATATTGTCGAGCATGTCCTTCGTGAGGGATCTATCGTTGCCCTGGCCAATCATTCGACCCTGATCTCGGTTGACGGGCGTGAAATCCCGATTGAGGATAGTGCTGCCCCGATCAAGGACGACACAGGCAAGATATCCGGCGCGGTGCTGGTTTTCCACGACGTTACGGAGAGACGGCGCGCGCAGGAGACCATGCGGGCAAGCGAGGAGCACTATCGTTCTCTATTCGATAACATGCTAAATGGATATGCATATTGCAAGATGCATTTCGAACAGGACCGGCCGATAGACTTTACCTACCTCGGCGTTAACGGGGCCTTTGAAACCCTGACCGGCCTGAGGGATGTTGTCGGGCGAAAAGTGTCAGAAGTAATTCCAGGCATAAGGCAATCCGACCC
>Ga0187864_10001849_pt1 | contig 19421 bp, 18 predicted proteins | sample June2016WEW_11_4_FD_132985 | JGI IMG/M metagenome (GOLD analysis project Ga0187864, IMG submission 132985) | Peatland microbial communities from SPRUCE experiment site at the Marcell Experimental Forest, Minnesota, USA - June2016WEW_11_40 | ecosystem: Environmental > Terrestrial > Soil >...
CTCATCCTCAGTTTCGCCATGATAATGCTGTTCATATACGGCGTGGAATACAGGGACGACCTGATCGAATACAAACATCTCGGTGAAAACGGGTCAGTTGAAGAGGGCGAGTAGTCCGGCTGGAAGTTGTCTCTGTCTTCACAGGGTAGCACATCGTGCATTCTTGAGCTGCTGAAGAAGTATATAGTCGCCTGATGAAATACAAAAAAATCATCCTTAGTCGGAGCCATCTTCCATGTGTTTAAAAAAGGTTTCCACATCAGCGAAAAGAAAAGCATTTTTCTTGATCCACTCTATTTCCCGATCCCACCACTTGAATTTGAGAAGTTGATCGATTTGATTATCGGAAAATCTCTTGCGTATCAATCTGGCTGGAATGCCGGCCACAATGGAATAAGGTTCAATATCCTTTGTTACAACTGCATTGGCGCCAACGACGGAACCGTCGCCTACAGTTACTCCAGCAAGTATCATCGCCCTTGAGCCTATCCACACATCGTTTCCAATGACCACGGGCCGTACATCATCGAAGAGTTGTTTATGTATAAACGATGGATAACCGTTGGGCACTTCCATATAAAAGCCAGGATAACTCGAGATAAAGCCATCAATTGGATGCGGTTCTAAGCCGGCAATTATCTCGGATCCAATTGAACAGAACTGTCCAATTGATATATTGGTGAAGCTGCACCTGTGGCCGATGCAGGTGTATCTACCAACATGAGTATCTACGAGGCGTGTACCATCTAAAATAGTATTATGTCCGCCAAATGTACAACTCTCACTGATGGATGGATTGCCACGCAACCAAAGTCTTTGGTATTCCAAATCATTACGCTTCCTACCTGAAGTATCTTTTTCAAGGAGATGCGTAAAGAGGGCGGCAGCTTCGCAAAAATGTTGTCCATGTATAAATCCCATATCTTCCAATCGCCATGAAATCACCTTGTAGTAAAAGCTTGCCACAAGAATAAATATTTTACTTCTATCTTCCTCAATAAGTTCTTGTGGTGACTTCACATCGAATCCATTAATAACCTTTCCACATTTTTTGGTATCATCATCAACAAAATATGCTACATTAAGAATATTGGATAATATAATACCTTTCCGCGATGCACCAAAGACAATTAGCTTCTTGGTGTTAATTTCTAATTTTGATGTATCTAAACGAATTGAGCTGTGCATAAAAGTAATCCCATGTATCAAACAGTAGTATTAAAAGTTTCAATTGTGTGGAATGCTAATTTACTCTTACATATCAGTACAACTCAATGTACTGGATTCATTTTCTCCATAATGTATATTGAATAATGTGAAAACATACCAGGAAATATGAGAGAAAGATAATAGTAAATAGTTGTCAACGACTTCATGGAACCGGCCTGGCGCTTAAGGTCCTCAAGAACGTTTTGGTTATGAACTATGCTGGCTTCACTTTCAGATTTCCCATATGTCCGGTTATATTTGGAAAGATTCAGATAGCGAACACTTTCCAGAACGCCATATAAAGAAGAGGGATGAAAACTCTCGACTATTCTAAGATAGGTCTTGGCGGCCAAACTTTTAATGTCCGTTTTTGAAAAGTAAACTCCCATAAAATCTCCGAGTTGTTTTTGCTTAAGTAGCTTAGAAATTACGCGTGAAAACTGAATGGACCTTTTCAGAAAAAAGCTCTCTTTCCATACGATGAGTAGAAAAATGCCATCTTCTTTCAAGATACGGTGTACTTCTCGTAATAGAGCAATTTGGTCGGCTTCATCTTTAAAGAGAATTAATACATTTGAGAGTATGATCATATCGAAGGTATTGTTTTCGAAGCTAGTATTAAATGCGTCTTCTAAATGAAAAATAACCTCAGGATATTCTTTTCTAGCGCTTTCAACGGCCTTTTCAGCATAATCGAGGCCATGATACTCAATGGATGGAAACATTCTTGCGATGGGCAGATTGACACCGTTGCCGCAACCCATGTCAAGTATTTCGGACGGGTGTTTTCGCAATACAGCATTATAGACGTGTTGGAAAAAATTCATAAAGCGGAATTTCACTAAATAGTCATAATTGCTGAAAGCACCAGCAAACTCGATTTTATTTGAAATTGTTTTGTAAAATTGCCGGAAATCGCTAATTTCCGATCCGTTATTCAATCTCTTGTAATCGTTATATGCAAAAAACATACTGTACTCCTCGTATGACCGACTTGTTAACAACACTATATGAGGATCTGAACTTGCAAGTCCAATACTCAGGCACCGCAAGCCTGATCGAGTTCCCGGATAAGAATCTCCGATTTTGCGCGGTTTGCCGGATTGTGGTGGTAGTCCTGGCGCGCGAGCATGAGGGCCTCCGAAAAGCGGTTTTGCCGGGCCAGGCACACGGCCTTCAGGTATTCCAGGCCGGCGACCCGGTCCGGCCGATTGATGTTTCTCCTGATAGATTCATCGAGCAGGATAAGGGCGGAGGAATTTTCTCCGTCGTTCATCAGGCGTATTGCGCTCATGGTGGCGGACCGGATGTCGAGTTGCACCTGCTCAGTGGCCGATGAAGCAGGGCCGGCAGAGAAGAGCGTTTCATAGTCGATTCTGGGAAAACTGTTGAACTGCCCTCCCGGTGTGGCATTGTAGATGCTAAAGCCGCGGAGTGCGGCGTATCGCTTGAGCTGTTCATATTCCCATTCCGTTCTCTCCCTGGCCTTGAGCCATTCCTCCCAGGGCATGCAGTCGCCGCAGGTGTGCTTGGGATTTTTTTCTTCATAAAAGTGCTGGATATTATAGGTTTGGAACTCTTCTTTCGTCATATTCCAGTAGTCGCGGTCGCAGCCTATGAAGTAAATGGGATTGCACCCGAGACAGAGTGCCAGCATGAGACACACGGTCATGGTGTTTTGTCCGAAGGGCGGAATCCCCCTGCTGAAATCGATAGGCGTCGAAATGTCTACCGAATGATCGTAATGATAAGTATGGAAGTCTATGAGCGGCCCCAGGTTGGCGTTGGCAAAGTATTGCAAACCGCCGGAAGGGGCAAACAGCCTCGTAGTGACCCCTTTTTCCAGTGCATAATTGAAGACCGGGATAAAGTACTTATCGGGTTTTAGCCAGAAATAGGGATCTGCCAATACCCAGAAGGGGGGACTGACAAACTTCGCGTCGGGATGGCGGAAAAAGGAACTCGCCACTACTACCACTTCATCCTTCAGCAGGGTGATGTCCTGGATTTTAAGGGATGGGCCGTTTCCTATAAGGAAACATCGCCTCCCTGCGAACATATTTTTCAGGGGGACGTTCTTGCGCAGGAAATCTTCAAGCGTCATGACAGGTGCATGCCTTTCTGCAAAGGAGGACGGCCTTCCAGTCCCACTCTGCTTTTTAAGAACGCGAGGAATCCCGGCCGGTCAAAATCTACGCGGAATGTGGAGATCCGGGCACCCTCGCATGCAAAGGGATCAAAATCGGAGCGGGCATCAAATCGAGGTATCAAGCCGTGCCGTGACAGGACAAGGGGATCGGGTACCCTGAGGCCGGGCTGAAGGGAGACGACTGTCTTGCCGATGAGATATGCTTCGATCAGCATGATCGAGGTCATGCCGAAGATCCGGTCGGAAAGGGTCAGGCATAGCAGGGAGGGTAGTTCGTTTCCGACGATATGAAGACTGAGCCTCCCAAAGCGCTCCAGCACCTTCCCAAAGTTCTCCGGGTCGTCCTTGGGATGCAGCTTGATAATGACCCGTGCCCCCGGCCGGGCCCGAAGAACATTTTGCAAAAAGAGGTCGAGCACGTCGTACTGGTTGTATCCTCTGCTGTTGCCGTAGTTCTCCAGCAATGGCTCGGAGACGAACAGGAGCGCCTCTTCACGGCTGAACTCACCGGGAGGGATGCCGAGCGCAAATACCGCCTCCTCGAAAGCCATGGCGGAATACCTCGCGACGACCTCCGACAGGTATGGATGGCCGAACGCGATGAGGCTCTTTTCAGGAAAGCCTTCTTCGATCATTTCCCGCCTGCCGACCTCATCGATACAGTTTATATGGTCGGGCAGGTACCTGAGCTTCTCCCCGTTGGTGGACCCACTGAACCGTTCCGAATAATTCTGCCACTGGTCGTTGAAGGCCATCGTGCCGATCCCGATCCGGCGAGCGGCATCCCAAAGATATTTTTCGGTCATGTCCTTCCAGGGAAGGCTCGTTGCGGACGTGATGATATAATCGGGCGCAAGGCGATCGAGCAGGGAAAGCGCGCTCCGGCCAGGGTCCATCTCGGAAAAAGGAATATCGTTTCTTCTGAACCGGTCCGCCGCAAGTCCGTAGGAGAGGACACACACGTCAAATGCATGCTCTCGCAGAAGTCGGATCACCGGGATGAGCACTTCAGCTCCCCCGGGTTCACAGGAGAAAAAAAGGATCTTTTTCATACTTGCCCGATCTCGGCCTTAATGGCGCGTACCGCGGAAGTCGGTGTCTTTTTCAAAGTAGACCTTCCTGAACGCCTCTATCGCACCATCCTTGAAATGCTCATAGTAGTCGTTGATGATCTCCCTGTTCGCCTCATAGAGAAGTGAAACGAGCTCGTCGTCGGGGATGTCGGTGACATTGACCGTGGGCAGTTCGAGATTGACGTGCTTGGCGTAAAAATCTTCCGGCCCTTTCAACAGGCCCTTTTCAATCGCATGGGAGTAGAGCTTTGTGCCGGGGTAGGGCGTTACGGGTCTTATAGTCCTGAACTGCCCGTAGTCATTATACTTTTTAAAGAAATCAAGCGTCTTGCGCAGGGATTTCCTGGTGTCGCCGATGTTGCCGAAAATAATGTCGAATATGATAGGGAATCCTTTTGCCTGGGTGAGTTCGATGCCCTTGACGATGATGTCTTCGGTGAGCTTTTTGCTCATTCCCGCAAGGGCATCGTTATCAAACTGCTCGATACCGTAGTCGATGTAGACGCAGCCCGCACGTTTCAACATGTCGAGTATGTTGGAACTGACAATATTGAGCCTGCCGGTGCAAAAGAACTTGATTTTGAGATCGGCCTTGATAAATGCTTCGGTGAGCTGGAACACACGCTTTTCACTGTACATCAATAGTTCGTCCAGAAAGACCACATAGGAGACGCCGTAGTCCTTTTGATACTTCCTTATTTCCTCCACAATGCTCTCGGGTGACCTGAACCGAATGCCCGGCTCGATCCTCTGGCAGAAGTTGCACGAATAGTTGCAGCCTCTGCTGGCGACCATGAATATCATTCTATCCGTGGGTGCCATGTTGTAGAGCTTCTTGTTCACATAGTATTCCATGGGCAGAGTTTCATAGTGGGGGAAGGGGATGGCATCGAGATCGGAGATCGCCTTCTCCCTTGCGTTCACGAATATGTCCCCGCCTTTCCTGAATGCTATGCCTTTTACATCGCCCAAGGGAGTACCGGCATCCAGAGCCCTCAGCAGGTTGAGAAAGGGCAATTCGCCTTCGCCCATGACCACCGCATCGGCGCCGGTTGCTTCCAGATAGAAAGCGGGCTCGGGAGTGGGACCATGGCCGCCGAGGACCACGAAGGGACGGTTTTTGGAATTGTCGATGGCTTCGCATATCTTCAGAATTTTTCGGTGCTGGTAATAGCCGGCAACGAAACCGATGGCCGCGACATCGAAGTGGGTTTCCGAAAGGTACTTGGTCAAGTGCTCTTCGGGATAGCGGTAGATGTCCTGGCTGTAATAGGTAATATCATCGAATCCATGTGCTTTTGCGTATCCCGCTACATAGCAGGCGCCGACCGGAAGTATGTTTACCGCACTCTCGTTGTCGTAGTTTATGAACAATATCTTCATGCGTCGTTCTCCTGGCGTTGCTGCGCGTATCAGTGTCTGCTCCGGGGCCGCAATAGCAGGCCGGTGGCCGACCTCCCAGCTTTTTCGAATACCTTCACGATGTCGTCCATGTCCTGCTTGGTGAGGGGCGGATAGGTATAGGAAGTGACAATGAGATCCTTTTCATAAAACCGCTCGGTCACCGGACAGATCCCCTTCCGATAGACCGGCCTCTCCGCTTCCGGCAGCAGGGAGTAAGGAAAGCCATTCTTGAACGAATCCCGTTCGGAGAAGATCGGTTCGAGGTAGAGAGGCTTGATATATCCAGCGGCATAGCGGTAAAGCGGAATACCGAGTTCGTTTATCCTTTGCACATACTCTTCGCGCGAGATTCCCGTTGCCTCTTCGTGATATTTGATCGGGTAGAGGTAATAGACGTGGCTGCTCTTTTCCCTCACCTTCGGGGGCGTAAGAAATTCGATTCCGGACAGCCTCTCTGTTAGATATTCGGCGAGTTCGGTCCTCTCTTTGAGTAGGCGTGGGAGTTTCTTTAATTGTTCCGTTGCAATGGCTGCCTCCATTTCGGGCATCCGGAAATTTCCCCCCACCATGTTCGTCAGGCCCCTGTACCCCAGCCCCCCCACCACTGCCTCGGCGTGATTGCGCAGAAGTTGCAGCCTCAGGGCGAGGTTGTCGTCATTGGTGACGGCAATGCCCCCCTCGCCGCAGTGGATTATCTTGTGCTGGTTGAGGCTGAAGACGCCGATGTCGCCAAAAGTCCCCGCAAAGCCGCCGTTGTATTCGCATCCCGGCACGTGGGCCGCATCGCAGATCACCTTCAGGTCATGCCGTTTCGCAACGGCATTTATCCGGTCCATATCCGAGGATTGCCCGAACAGGTCCACGCTCAGGACCGCCCTTGTCCGGGGCGTGACCTTCCGCGAAAGACTGTCTGGGTCCATGCAGTAATGCTCTTCTTCGAGATCGGCAAAGACCGGCACGGCATCGTAGAATAGAGGGGCGGTTGCGGATATGCACATACTATATGCAACCACGATGACCTCGTCCCCCGGCAGAATGCCGGATGCTCCGATTGCCGCGACCAGTGCGGAGCTTGCGGTATTGAATGAGACGGCATGTTTGACCCGGTGGTATTCAGCCCATCGCTGTTCGAGTTCTCGGACATGCTTTCCGCCAAGAAATTTTTCGCAATCCCGCCCGATGAAATCGGACAACATGCCGGTTTTAACTACCTCGGCAACAGCTGCGACTTCCTCTGGGCCAAAGGGATTATAGGGTGGCAGGGGTGCTGTTCGGACCTTCTTCATACCGTTACCCCCATTGGGACCTTTGTTTTGTTTTCGTATGATAGCGGGATCGCATCGAGAATCGCCCTGTCGATCAGGGACGATTCCGGTGTGTTCCGGTCGTGGGCCTTGTTGTTGGCGGTGATTTCGTAGATATAATCGACTGCGGCGGGCAGTGCGAACCGATAGCCGGTATCCTCCCGTAGCGGGTTTTTGTCATCGAGCGCCTTGACGCCGCTGTAGGCGTACTCCCCCGCCATCCGCTGCTCGAGTGTCCGGGAATTATCGTTGATGGTCACCCTCCTGTCGGAGAAGAGAAGGTCCACTTCGAAGATGTGGTAGTGGTATTCGGATGGCTCGGTGTCTATCGTTCTGACGGTTGTGTTGAAGCGCTCATAAAAAAGGATGAAGTCATAGGAGTACTCCTCCGCCATGCTGTTGAAGACCCGGTTGTAGGCAAGTACCTCATCGGGTGGCCCGCAGAGGTAGGTCAGGGTATCGATGAGCGCAACTCCGTTGTGTTCGAGGCCCTTCATGTAAAAGGCATTGACGGCGAGCAGGCCGGGCCTGCCTTGGGAGATGAGGTCCCGCACTCTTTCGTGGCACTTGTCAAACCGGCGCTGATAATCCACCACGAGATTCACGCCGCGCTCGTCCGCAAGGCGCCTGAGGTGCGCTATCTCATCACGGGTTGGGGCGAGGGGCTTCTCGGCGAAAATTGTCCTGCACGCACCGTGTTCGAGAATATTTCGAATAACTTCGAAGTGGGCTGTGTCAGGCGTGCAGACGCTGATGACGTCGTGATAATCTGTATAGATCTCTTCAGGGTGCGACGTGGCCGAGCCTATGTTCCATTGCTTGCGGAAACTCTCGGCCTGCGATGCGTCAAGGTCGCAAATGGTGCGGAGCACGAACCTTTCGTCACGGGTATAGGCGCCGGCATGGGTGTAGACGCCGGCATCGCTGCCGATCTTATCGGTATCGTAGCCCCCGGCGATGCGGCCCGCGCCGATTATGGCCGCGCTCAGCTTTCTATTCATCATCAGCCCTTTTCAGGAAAGGTGCCGAGTGCTGGACAAGGCCCCTGGTCTCTTTGAATAGCTCCGGTTCATCTCGGTAGAGCCCTATCACGTCCCCGGTCGTGAAGCGATTACCTCCGAAGCGCGCATAGATCGTGCGTGCCAGCTCCAGGTCTTCGGGGTAGTCGATGGTCAATCTGATCCCCGGATATCCTAATTCGGGAGGCGCCGGGATGTTGACGACACGGTACTCGTTCGGATGCTCGTAGATGTATCGTACAACATCTTCGCGTTCCTGCTCGGACAAATCGGCCCTGCGATTGAGCGCAACAAGGCAGGGGACGCTGACGACGTGGGCGTAGATGCCCAGAGGATAGGTCAGCTCAAGATCATTACAGAGGTAATCGCACCCGCTGCCTCTGAATACCTGGACCATTGCATCGATCAGCTTGAAATCAAGATAGGCGGAATCCGCACCCATCTGGACAACCGCATCCGCCCTTGCCTCCATTGCGGCTTTGGCCACACGGTCTAGGACGTCCTGCTCTGAGCCCCGGAAACAGTCTACTGCGTTTGCCCTGCACCATTGGGCTATGGCATCGTCTGCCGGCTCTGTGGTCGTAGCGACCCAGACCGCATCCACACTCCTGCACATCCTGAAGCGCTCAGTCACTGCCCCAAGAAGCGGCATGCCGTCGTAGATCTCCATCAGGCTTTTTCCCGGCAGCCGGGTTGATCCCATTCTTGCTTCAATGGTCCCAACGACTCTCATTTCAGGTTCTCCAACAGCAAGGTGGTTGCTATGAATTGCGGCGCAGGTTGCGCCCGCCGCCGTCTCTCATCCATGGCGGGTGAGCACTATTCAAGCCATTTGACTACTTCGAAAACTTCCGCGTATCTGGCTCCGATGCGCTGGCCGGCATTCTCCGCCTCTTTGGTGAAAAAACTTACCCATCTGTCTCTTGTCCGCTCCATTTCCGACTTGTGGGCTTGTATGGATTGGATTTTCTTGTTCAGAAAATCGCTTATGTCTATGTAGAAATTACCCCTGAAGTCCAGGTTCGAATGATACCAGTTGCTGCGGTACATAAGCAGTCTTGGCACCCATCTGCAGGCATGCAGAGAAGCCCTTGCAACTGCCTGATGGTCATGGTGTATGTCGCCCATCCAATGCGTATAAACTTTCTCTATGCTCTTCTCTTCTACGATTTGCAGGATGCCTACGTTCAGGGCTTCAGTGAATTCGATCTCCAGGGTCTTGAAATTGCCGCAGATAAGCTCGACACCAAGGATGTTCATCGCGTCCTGCCCTTCTGCCAGCGCTGTTTCGTTCGTCCGGACGATGTTGTTTTTCGGACCTATGAAACCCGATACGGTTGCCACATACGCATAGACCTTGTCGCCTTTTGCGATGTGTTTCGCCATGGCGCCGCCGCAGCCCAGCTCGATGTCGTCGAAATGAGCACCAAGGGCCAGTATGTTCATAGACAGCTCCGTAATATCTTTTGAGAGTTATCAATGCCGCAGTTGAAGAAAAGGTCGATACAACTCAGGTAAGGGATAAAAGATCCATGCTGCTGCTGATAGACCGGATGGTGGAAATCCTGCCAGGCAACGGTGAGTCCGGCCCGGGAGAAGGGCGCATCTTCATGATAGGCTTTTGCCCCCGGTCCGGAGAGGTAAACGGTGCCTCCGGCAGCGGCTACCAGGTCCGCGTTCATTTGAGATTTCCGAGTCGCTATTCCGAGGGTGCTGCTGAACTCTATTTTTTCAATCCGTATATCAAACCAGTTCAGTGCCAGGTTCAGCAGGCCCAGGTTGAGATCGACAAGCCTTGTCTGCCTTCGTTCCAGGACTTCCCGTAGGGGAGGGTAAATCTCCTTGAAAAAGGGAGCATGGGAGTAGTGGGCATGCAGCAGTTTCTGGATTTTGCCGTAATGCGGGTTGTAGTCGATCTCTGCCTCGCAGATGAGCGGTTGCAGGCCGGTCTTTTTCACCGGGATTGTTATCCACTGTTCCCCCTGGGGCGTTTTGATCTTGTCCCGGTGCACCCAGCCGCTCTTGGAGAGGAAGACATGATCGAGAATTATGAAGATGTCCGTCCGCAACAGCCTGTGGAAAAAGCCCAGGTGAGGCAGAAAGTCGGGTTGATGAATAACCGCGGTTTTCTCACTCATGCCGGCCACCCCTGATCCTGGCCACGACCCGTTCCAGACCCCTCCCGTCGACAAGGGTCCTCCCGGTTCTGCTCATCTGCTCAAGATGATCGCTTCCGGAAAGCAAGTCCGGTAGTGCGGACGATAACCGTCTCTCAACCCCGTTTTCACGAAATCCGAGGCAGATGCAAAACCCCTTCTCTTCGAACCACCGGACGATGGGGATTTCATGAGGTTCGTTTGCTATCGCCAGGGCCGGGACACCGAGCGCGGCCGCTTCGAAAAGCGTTACCCCTCCGCCGCAGATGATTATTTTGGCCTTTGCGATCAGCCCAACGAGGCTCGATGGATTGTCATAGATGCGGACACGTCCCGGGTAGTTCACCATGGCTGAGTTCAGTGCCTCGCGGTGGTTGAAATTCGGCCCGACCGAAACGCCGGCCACCGGGGGAACCTGCATTCCGCCCAAGGCGGAGAGGACGCGCGGAGTCATCCCATAAGTGTCGCTTCCGCCAAGGGTAACCAGGATCTCTGAGGGGTTGCCGCGCGATGGGAGCGCGGCCCGGCATTTTTCGATTGCGGGATCGAGGATGATGTACTCTGTCCCGTAGAGGCCGTTCGGCATTCTTTCCGATGGCTTAAGGTCCATGGCGAGAACGTTGAACGCGGCGGAAAGCCCGCCGTCTCCATGGTCGTCGAAGGTTGCAAGCATGACCGCGGAGGCGAGGATTTTCTCGGCATGCGCTGCAGCCGTATCCAGGCGATCGTTGATCCACCAGTCCGGGCGGTGCTTTCGCAGGATTCCTTCTTCCCAGTCGGATCCCGAGGCGTAAGAGGGGACCACTTCGGCATCGAACCCTTCGGAACGCAGGACCTCCAGCGACTGCCGGTCATCGTTTACTGCAAAGAGAATCTCCCCACCAGCCGCGCGGAGCGCCTTCGCAAGGTGCAGCCCGCGAAAGAGATGTCCCATCCCCCGTTGGTGGGATGCCTCTATGCATATTACAGTGCGCATGCGCGTATCGCTTCCTCTGTGCTTATCCAGCAGCCCGCCACGTATAACGATTCATAAATAGAGCCGACCCTCTGCAGGTCCTCAACGGTGTCCACCGTGAGTCTGAGCAAAGGCGCCCGCTTCTCCTCGGGGACTTCGAGCTGTTCGATATGGAACATCCGAGGCCGCTCCTGGATGTACTCATTGACGTGTTCTCGGTGATTCGGCTCAAAACCTTCCATCCATGAGCGTTCAAGGGCCTCCATCGTGAAACACTCCGTCCCCACTCCCAGCGGCAGTTGCCCGAAAGCATGTGTATAATCCGCCGAGGTGTCCTTATGGAGCCGGATGAGGCGGTCTATCTCTTCGGGGTCCACGAGGGGGTTGTCCGCGGTGGCCCTCACGATGCGGCGCAGTCCGAAATGAACCGCCGCCTGGTAATAGCGGTCGAGCACGTCCGCTTCGTCGCCTCTGTAACAAAAGACCCCCTGGCTCAGGGCAAATTCGTAAATGCAGTCGTCCATATCTTTGGTAGTAGTCGCAACGATGAGCATGTCGGCTTCGGTTGCCAGTTTCAGGCGGGTAAGGATATGCTCGAGCATCGCCCTCCCGCATACGTTCTTCATCACTTTGCCGGGAAGCCTGGTTGATCCCATCCTTGCCTGAAGAATTATCCCCGTCATCCCAGGTCGCTCCATTCAACCACTTCGTCTTCGCTTATGTCCCGATTGACCCTGCGCCCCAGGATTTGCTCGAAATATTTGGGTGCAATTCCGTATCCTGGCCTTTTGATCGCAATGTTTTTAGACTCTAGTGCGTATCCGGCTTTGATCGTTTTCGCCGCGACGATGCTCTTGCGGTTGTTGACCCTGGTTGTGGCCTCCGATACTGCCGGCATCTTTATTCCGCTGCCCAGCATCTTTTCCATCACTCTAATCTGGTCCACGATGGATTTCATCTCGGCGGGGTTGGCGGAAAGCATGTGGTCCGGCCCTTCGGCGTTCTTGTCGATGGTAAAATGCTTTTCAATGACGGCCGCGCCCATGGCGGCGGCAGCGAGGCATGCGACGGTGCCGAGTGTATGGTCCGAGTAGCCGACCGGGAGTGCGAACTCTTCCATCATCCTTTTCATCGCGAGCAGGTTCACATCTTCGGCATGCGTCGGATAACTGGTGATCGCATGCAACAGAGTTATCTGCGCGTTTCCTTCTCCCAGGACGGCCGAAACCGACTCCCGGACCTCATCCATCGAGCACATCCCTGTGGAGAGCAGGACCGGTTTGCCTTTCTTGGCGATATATTTAAGAAAAGGGATATTTACGGCGTCGTCCGAACCGATCTTGTATGCTCCGACGCCGAGATTTTCGAGCATATCCACATCGGTTTCATGGGAAGGAGTCGAGAACCAGTCAAGCCCCTTTGAACCGATATAGTCAAATATTTTACGGTGAAGTTCCTCGTCTATTTCGTACTTCTTGAAGAGATCGTACTGAGAGGTGACGCCCGTATTCTCCATGTCGAATATCGCGCTCTTGCTCGCCAAGGTGTCCCCCCGGTAAGTCTGTAGCTTTACTGCATCAACGCCGCAGACGGCCGCAGCATCCACCAGTGCCACGGCTTCTTCACAGGTGGTGAAGTTGCCGCCGATTTCTGCAATGATGTAGCACCTGTCGCGCCTGTAGCTCCTGAGCATATCCACCCCTGCCGTTCACATTCACCGATGCGCAGAGTCTCCGAACCCCGAAGGATAAGAGACACGCGGTTCTATTCGCCTACGCGCTGTTGCCTGTTTATGTAGTTGCGGACAATTATCTCCCTGCCGTTCACAACGGCCCGTTCTGAATTTTCAGTTTTTCTGGGCAGATAGCATTTCTTGCAAACCCGAATCTGCATGAACCCATTTCTTTTCCTGTGGGTTTCCCTCACGGAGTTCAACTCCCGGCCGTGCCATATTTCGCAGATGCGCTGATAGTTCGCGTCTCCGACAACGACCGTATTCTCCTCGTCATTGGAGCACATCATGACCAGGCCGTCTGCACCTACGACAAGCCTCTGATAGAGTTGAGGGCAGGAAAAATCTTCCTCGTAGACTATCTCTTCATCCTTCCCCAGGTAGTCTATGAGTGGATTGAAGGCTATGAGATCGGTGTAAGGGAAAAGAGTATTATAGTATTTTTCGGGATTTTCCCTGATAGCGGGCCACACCGACTGGATCTTTATCACCGGTTTGTGAAAGGATGCTCTCTCCTTGATAGTTTTAATGTCCGCTATTTTCTGAAGCGTGCTCGAAAATTTCAGCGGTTTGCGGATCTTCTCATAGGTCCCGTCAAGGCCGTCTACCGATAGAGTGATCCAGCTCGTTCCCGCCCTCATTATCTTTTCGAAATATTCTACGTTCAGCATGCTGCCGTTGGACAGGAAAGATACTTCCTTGATTCCGCTCTCCACCGCATAGCGGATGCATTCGGTAAACCGAGGGTGGAGGGTAGGCTCTCCTCTCAGACTCAGCCTCAAGGCGGGGACTTTCCCTCCTATTTCATCGACGATCTTCTTGAAGAGATCGAAGTCCATGAGAGCCGATTTGACTTTCTTTTTGAACTCCTCCTTAATGGTGTAGCACATTGGGCATTTTAAATTGCAGATCGAAGCCAGTTCCACATCGATCAATAACGGATAGTCGGAAACTATCTGCTGTCGGGGGAAACGAGCCCAGTTCTGCCTGTATTCCCGGTACTCCGGCTCCCATCCCTCTGCCCGGTGCTCTTCGAAGAGCGACTCCCTTTCGATGGTATCGAGTGAATAGTTGCCCTTGTTGATCGGTACGTTCTTTTCGGCCACGATCTCTCCCCGTTGTGCGCAAGAGGGTTTGACCGGCAGGAGAATGCCCGCCGCCTCGCATCTTACTGATTCAATCAAAATCTATACCAACTCACTCCAGTAAGTTAAATCCTTACAGAATCGTTGACTCGATAATTCCTGTAAGCAGGTGGGCCTGTTACCACTGTCAATCTTCTGACTTCACCTTTTAAGGCATTTTTACCACGAACCAGGGCTTTGAAATTATAGGGCTATAGCGAGAGAACGCTGGACCCCGGCCTGGGCCGGGATCCAGAAGTGTTGAGGCTGCGATCATGCGGATTTTTGCATCCGGCCGTTGGTCGGAACGGCCGGCGATATGCATGCGTAGTCGTTCAGAAGGATCTGACGATGGACCGATGGCATCGAGCTATTTGCCAGAAGCGTCGACGACATGCGCTCGAAATCGTCCTGTGCCGTCTGATAGTCGTCGGGTCGGCCTATGTCGAGCCAGTAGCCGGAGTGATGGTATCCTATCACATGCTCTCCTGCCTCTATGAGCTTGCGGACGAGGTCGGGCATGTCGAGGCGCATTTCACGGGGAATGAAGCGCAGCACCGTTGGTTCGAACACGTATACCCCCATGCTCACCTGGTAATGATAAACCGGCTTTTCGCTGTAGTGGGTAATCTGGCTGCATGCGTTCGTTTCAACGACACCCAGGTCGATTGTGACATCCCTGGTGTAAAGGCCGACAGTGGCTGCAGCGCCGGTCTCCCGATGTGCCCTGAGCATGGCGCAAAAGTCCAGGTCGGTGAGCAGGTCTCCATTCATGGCAAGAAAGGTATTGTCCAGCTTGGGAATCAGGCTCAGCGGGCCGGCCGTTCCCAGCGGGAAAGGCTCGAAAGAGTATTCGATCGGCATTCCGACATGCTCTCCCTTGCCGAAGTAGGCCATGATCAACGATGCGAGGTGGCCGACGGCGACGAAGACTTTTGTGACTCCGGTGATCTGTAGCTGACGGATCAGTATCTCCAGGATTGGCATGTCGCCAACCGGCATCAAGGGTTTAGGCAGCACTGTAGTGTATGGCGCAAGACGGGTCCCACGGCCTCCGGCCAGAATCACTGCTTGCATTGTCGGTTCCTTTCCTCAAAGGTGTTGACGATGGCTAAACGCGGTATTCCTCGATTCGGTACAGATCGAGATGATCTTTTATCCATGAAATCGTCCTACCCAGACCCTCCGTCAAGGAAACCGACGGTTGCCAGCCCAACAGCCGGCCGGCCAACGAGTTATCGGCGTGAAGCCGCTCCACCTCGCTCTTTCCGGGTCTCAGGCGGTTCTGGTCGCAAAGGACTTCCGCTGGCTTTCCAACAAGCTTGACAATCAGATCCACCAAGTCGCCTATGCTGATCTCACGATTGCTCCCGAGATTTATTTCAGTGCCGAGCACCCCGTCTGCCACGGCCGCGGAAATAAACCCCCGGATGGTATCCTGAACAAATGTGAAGTCACGGGCGGGCGTCAGGGCGCCCAGGCGGACATGATCTTTTGTGAGGGCCTGCGTGATGATGGTTGGAATGACCGCTCGTGCCGACTGCCGGGGGCCGTAGGTGTTGAAGGGCCGCACGGTGACCACCGGAACGTCGAATGCCCGGTAGTAGCTTTCCGCTACCTTGTCAGCACCTATCTTGCTTGCCGAATAAGGCGACTGCCCCTGCAGAGGGTGATTCTCGGAAATGGGAACCGTTCTGGCGGTCCCGTAAACTTCGCTTGTCGATACGTGTATGACCCGGTCGGGACGGGTCAGCCGGGAATTCTCCAGGACGTTTAAGGTCCCGAGGATATTTGTTTCTATTACCTCCCGGGGGTGGATGTAGGAATAAGGGATTGAAATCATTGCCCCGAGATGGAAAACGTAGGCACACCCCTCCATCGCACGCAGCATGGCAGAGGGATCGCGCAGGTCGCCCTGAACAATTTCCATGGTTTGCCTCAATTCGGCGCGCAGGAATTTCAGGAACCCCAAGTCCCCCCTTGAGTTATACCGGACAAATGCACGCACGCGAGCGCCCTGACCCGCCAGCTCCTCAACGAGGTGGCTGCCGATAAAACCTCCCGCTCCGGTTACGAGCACCCTTACATCCTTCCAGGACATGTTTCCCCCATTACGTTCAATTTGTGTCGCCAGCAGTCCAGCAGGTCCCCCAGGCTCTTTTCGATGGGAATTAGCGGCTGCCAGCCGGTTCTTTTCATCAATCGTTCGGCGTTGCCCACCTGGTCTTCGATCTCGATCCTTCTCATGCGGGTGGGGTCTACTTCGAGCCTCACCGGCACTCTTGCCATTCCAGTCAGTATCTCCGCGCACTCCTGAATGGAGCGGGAATGTCCTGTGCAAACATTGAAGACCTCTCCGGGCTGGCTGACGGCTGCCAGCGCCACGTATGCGCGGACCACATCCCGGACATCCGAATAGTCACGTCGCGGGGCCAGATTCCCAACCCGGATCACGTAGGGCCCCCCTGCCTCTGCATGGGCGACCTGGTAGGCCAGTTCAGAGGGCAACAACGCGCGGGACAACCCCGGGCCGACCAGATTGAATGTCCTTGTCCGAACGACGTTCATTCCGTATCCAAGGTGGTACTGTATTGCGACCAGTTCCTGCGCTGCCTTGCTGGCGGCGTAATGAGTCAGCGGCTGGAAAGCCTGCTCCTCGCCAATGGGAAGTTTTCCGGCAGGGCCGTAGACCGCACTCGAACCCGCGACCAAGACCCAGGGGGCCGGCTTTTGTTCCCGCAGCGCATCCAGCAATCTTACCGTTCCCCAGGTATTGCTCTCGTACTGGTCCAAGCCGCTGCCCGCCGCACCGCCCATGATTCCGGCGAGATGGAATACATGCGTTGGCCTTATCGTTTCGATACAATTCCGAAGAAAATCCTCATCCAATATGTTTCCGGTGCAGACCTCAAGCCTTTCACTGCCCGGAAAGCTCCATTCGCCTTCCGCACGGCGGGCAATGCCGCAAACATCCGCACCCAGCGGCAAAAGATGCCTTGCCAGATGGCTACCCACAAAGCCCGATATGCCCGTGATCAACGCCCGCATCAGCATGCCGGTCACTACTCGTCTCGCTGCGAAACGTTCAATATAGTTGAAAAAACAAGGAGCCTTACCGTTACTTTTTCCAGGCGGGCAGCAATGGTGCGCCCGCCCGGGGCACAATGAGACTGGCTTGGGTGTACTGAAGAGCAACATACATGCCAAGGAATGCAGATGGTGGGCCGCTCCTTGCTCCCGGATGAATGCGGCGCGGCGGGGGCAAGAATGGTCAACTATTTGACTCTAATTGCCGAGTGTGCACCTTCGGCCTCCACGGTTCAAAACCATTTAGGAGTTGGTATAAAGTTTGAATCGGGAAAGTCGGTCTCTTCGTTTCTTTGTTTATCAGCACCCTGAATGGATGATTATGAAATCCAGTTGTCCTGAAAAAAACACCGTGCCCGAATGCATCGAATATTACCGTGAGCAGGACCCATACGCTCTTTGCTGTTCCGTTCGCGCCGGCGGAGAATGGCTTTCTTATTCCCGGGACGAGTTCTGGAACTATGTCTGCCGATATGCATCGCTCTTTGCTCGGAACCTGTCCGAACCGACGCTTGTCCTCTTCATCAAGAAACTTGATATCCATCTGCTCGCAGCCTATATCGGAGCAATGAAAGCGGGCCATCTTCCGGCCCAGATCAGCCCGCCCACTGCGAAGGTCAGCGAATCGGAATACCGCAGAAGAATCGATCACATCCGTGAGATAACGGGATTCGGCGCCCTCTTCAGCGACGTCCCTGAACAGGCGAGATACGCTGAGATCTCGCAGGCGAAAGCCTTCTCGCCCCAGATGCTCCCCGAGATCTCCGGAGTGGACCGGGGTTTTCCTTCCCAGGACGCCCTCGTCCAGTTCTCGTCGGGTTCGACCGGATTGCAGAAAGGCGTGGTGCTCACCCACAGCGGGATTATTGCCCATATGCAAAGCTACGCCGCCGCCCTGCGGATTGGACCCTCCGATGCAATCGTGAGCTGGTTGCCTCTCTACCATGATATGGGGCTCATCGCCTGCTACCTCATGCCCCTGATGTGCGGCGCTCCCTTCTATCAGATGGACCCCTTCGACTGGATCACACAGCCCGATGTTCTGCTGGCGGCCATCGAGGAAAAAAAGCCGACCCTTTGTTTCCTTCCGAATTTCGCCTACCATCTGCTCGTGAACAAGGGCAAGGCGCACGATCTCAGCAGCATCCGGATGTGGATCAACTGCTCCGAGCCCGCACGTCTGAGCAGCCATGAACTCTTCACCGAAAAGTACCGTTCCGTTCGCCCTGAAACCATGACCGTCTGCTACGCCCTCGCAGAAAATACTTTCGCCGTCACCCAGACCTTGCCATCGCACGGCAACTACAGGCGGCTCGATGCGTCGGGCGCGCTGCTCTCCTGCGGAAAGCCGCTGCCGGGGGTGGAGGTCGAGGTCTTTGATTCGCAAAATACCGGGGCGGGGGAGATCGGCGTCCGCTCACCGAGCTTGTTCAAAAACTTTCTCGACAGCACGCGGCCGCTGCGCGACGGGTTCTATCTCACAGGCGATCTGGGGTTCATGGATGAGCACGGGGAGCTTTTCATCACGGGAAGAAAAAAAGACCTCATCATCGTCTGCGGCAAAAACATCTTTCCACAGGACGTGGAGTTTGCAGCATCGGCAGTACGAGGCATCTACCCTGGACGAGTCGTTGCCTTCGGCATCTGGAACGAAGAGATGGGCACCCAGGACCTTTTTGTCCTTGCCGAACGCCAGGACGGCAATGCGCCGACTCCGCTGAAGATTGCCATCCAAAAGGCGGTCATGGAAGAAGTCGGCATTGTTCCCAAACGCGTGGAAATTCTCGAACACATGTCGCTCGTGAAGACGAGCAGCGGGAAGATAAGCAGGGCTCGAAACGAGCAAATCTATGAGTCGAAGGGATTCAGTGTATTATGATCATCACTGGAAATAGCAACGTAGACTGCTTCAATAGATTGGGCTTTGAAATAGATGCTGAGGGAGAAAAAGTCAGCGCTTACTGGGTTGGCGCTCTCCAGATAGAGCATTTCTATCAGTCTATTCCAATAGGGGAAAAGGTCAGAAGCATTTTTGCCGCCGAGAAAGGATGGAAATTTCTTAGCATAGGCACCCATGACATTTTCCATCTCTGGGTTGCCGCTTCACTGGGCCGGTTGACCGCAGTCTTCAATCTGATAATGCAAAGGTATGGAGCAATCTTCCGTGAACTCAACGGCTCCGGAAGATTCGGGTGGCTGGTCTTTCCTC
>Ga0187864_10001853_pt1 | contig 19379 bp, 18 predicted proteins | sample June2016WEW_11_4_FD_132985 | JGI IMG/M metagenome (GOLD analysis project Ga0187864, IMG submission 132985) | Peatland microbial communities from SPRUCE experiment site at the Marcell Experimental Forest, Minnesota, USA - June2016WEW_11_40 | ecosystem: Environmental > Terrestrial > Soil >...
GAAGACGAGCAGGCTCTGGGTGATATTGGCAGCCTTGGCGGTGGAGGCAAGGATCTGGTCCACATAGACCCGCGAGGGATCGTTCTGTCCCATCTGCATCTGTAACAGGTTGGCATAGCCCATCAATACCATGAGGATGTTGTTGAAGTCATGGGCGACGCCGCCGGCCAGGGTGCCGATGGCCTCCATCTTTTGGGACTGGCGGAGCTGGACCTCGAGGCTCTTGCGTTCGGTAACGTCCCTCAGGAAGACGAGGGAGACAGGCTCGCCCTGATAGGTCGTGACCGTGGCCGATGCTTCGATATATACGACCTCGCCGTCCTTTCTCAGGCCCTTGAACTCGTAGCGGTCCGGGACTGCTTCGCCCCTTTGCCTCCTGCGATTGTAGCTGACGACCTTTTCCCGGTCGTCAGGGTGGACGGTAAGGTAAAGCGTCTTTCCTGCCACCTCTTCAAGGCTGAGGTAGCCGAAAATCTCCAGGAACTTCCGGTTGACATAGATGTGGCGATCCCCCCTGACAAGGGCAACCCCGTCATTGGAGCTTTCAATCGCCGTACGGTAGCGCTCCTCGGATTCCTGCAGCGCCTTCTCGATGCGTTTCTGCTCGGTCGTGTCTCTGATCGTTTCAATGGCCCCGACGACGTTGCCTTCGCGGTCGAAGAGAGGCGACGCAGTGGCAGAGAGATAGGCGCCCCTTCCACGGTATGTCTTCGGTACATAGACCTCCATGGAAAGCTTGCTGCCCTCCCTCTGCACGTGATCGTAGATCTTCTCCATCTCCTCGTTCCTCTGGAGTACGAGATCGATAACGATGGGCCTGGGCTCTCCGTAAAAGGGGACCGCATATGCGTAATCCCCTTTCCCGAGTATCTCCTCCTTCGTCACCCCCGTCATCTCCTCGATGGCCTTGTTCCATGCCACGACCCGTTTCTCCCGGTCGATGACGAAGGTTGCGTCGGGGAGGAAGTCGATGATGTCGGAAAGGCGCCGGTGGGCTCTCTGCAGCTCTTCTTCTGTGCGCTTCCGCTCCGTGATGTCCCGGAATGTCCAGATTCTCCCGTAGTGCTTCCCGTCGTTGCCGATCACGGGCCTGGTATATGTGTCAAGGACCGTTCCATCGTTGAACTCGAGCTCATCCCGAATTGTTTCGCCCCGGTGGGCGAGCATATAGGCGATCTTCTCATCGAACTGTTCAGGATGTTTGGCCTGGCTCTTGACCCACGCGACCTGCGCCTCATCGTCATCGCTTTCGGCGATGTGTCCGGGGGTCTTCAACAGGTCGTTGACTTGCTGGTTTTGAAGGATCTTCTTGCCCTTATCCACGACGATGATGCCATCGAGGGACGCATTTACCTGGGCCTCAAGGAGTGCGGTCTTCTGTTGCAGTTGCTCTTCCGCCCTTTCCTGTTCGGTGATGTCATAGACCGTCCCTGTACTGGCCGGTCTGCCCCGATAGATCATGCGGTTCCCAAGGACATTCACGGTAATCGTCGTGCCGTCTTTTCTGATAGCTTTATGTGTGAATCTGTTAGCATTTAATGTGCCGGTCAACAATTCCGTCACATGCCCCTGAACGACGTGTCTATCTGCGGGATGCGTGATATCCATCGGGCCCAGTTTATCGACTATCTCCTCGTGGGTGTACCCGTAAATCTCACACCATCGTTTGTTGACGAAGCGAAACAGGCCGTCCTGGTGGATGTAGATGCCTCCCAGAGAATTCTCTACTATAGTACGGTATTTGACCTCCGATTCAAGAAGGGCCTCTTCCGCTCTCTTCCGCTCGGTGATGTCCCGTATTGCGCCGACGATATACTCTTCACCTGCCTTGCTGACATACAGGGTCTTTTTCGTGACGATTGTTCGATCATTGCTTTGTGCATCGGTAATCTGCTCCTCATTGACATCCGCTTCTCCTGTTTCGAAGACACAGTCATCATGCCTTCGGAAAATATCCGCCTGCTCCTTCGGAAAAAGTTCATAGTCCGTCTTTCCAAGCACCTGCCCGCGAGGCTTGCCGAACATCTCACACGCTGCATCGTTAACAAACACGAATTTGTAGTGTCGGTCCTTCGCAAAAACAGGATCCCCCACCCAGTCGATAACCGCCTTAAAATACTCTGTGGACATCATTGGGACCTCTCCCAGCCGTTCATGACCGGCTTTCGATTCCTTATCTTCTCTGTGATCTGTGCGCCTGGTCTTGTTGGCCCACGGGTAAGTTGAGTGTTCTTCTTGACTTCACCTGCCGTGCTGTAAGCCTGGTCCATGGTGCGGTCCTCGTACTTATTTATCGACAGGAATATGCAATATAATAGAAATACTATACTCCACCGAGGAAAGAGTTTGGGAAAAATGGTACCATACGGAAGCGACATGGGAAAGTTTTACTTCGACAGGAAATACTACGCAGATAAAGCATTGAAGTGGGTCAGCTTTGAAAGCGACCCTCATCTGGCCGCGACTAAACAGGCGATCTACGGGACGTGCGTACCATGCATTACCTCTCTCTACGACCAGCTCAGGGAAGGAAGACACGTGCTTCATCTTGGCCCTGCCTTCACGTGCTGGAAGGTGGTTGCAGTGATGAAAGATGAGGAGGAATGCCTCCGTCTGATCGGCGAGTTTGAGAGCCGGTTCCTGGGTGAGATGAGGCTCAGGGGACGTTTCGGTTCCGGAGACCCGGGCAGAACAACCAGGGTCGTGGTCTTCAACGCGCCCGACGAGAAGGAAAAGGAAAGGCTGTTTGAAGAGGTAGCGATATGCGCGCAGAACGTGAACCCGAGTTCGGAAGTCGAGCTTCACAGGGGCTGTGTGGAGCTGCACCAGGAATTGCTGGGGGACTGGCGGGAGTGGAAAGAGCTTCAGCCCGTGAAGAATTTTGCGGTTATCCCGGCCCTGACGAGGAGGATCAAGCAGATGCTCTTCTGGGAGAAAGAGTTCGGGTAGGATGAACAAAGATTGCTATCAGCCGGGAAAAAGCTCACAATTATCGGCCGACCGCATGGGGCGTTCCGCACACGCGGCCGGCCGGCCGAACAAAAAGAACCATGGAGAGAGGGAGAAAAGCGCGTGTCTCCTAGTCCCTCCTGATCTGCCTCACCACCTCGCCCCCCTGATCCATGATGTTGATGACGAGCGGCATCCTTCCGGGCAGCGTGTGGGTGGCGCAGCCGAAACAGGGGTCGTAGAGGCGAAATGCCATCTCCACGCGGTTCAGGATGCCTTCAGTCACGGTCACGCCTTTCTTGATCAGCCCCTGGGCAGCCTGCTTCACTGCGATGGAGATGGCGGCATAGTTGTTGGTGGTGCCCACGATGAGGTTCGCCTTTGTGACGATCCCCTTCTCGTCGGTGATATAGTGGTGGGTCAGGGTGCCTCTCGGCGCCTCCACGACGCCCACCCCCTCGGTCGGCTTTTCTGTGGGGATGGTGCGGACCTTTGGGTCGGTGATCCCGGGGTCTTGACTCAGTTCCAGGAGGTGCTCGGCCGCATAGAGAAGTTCGATCAACCGTGCCCAGTGGGTGGCCAGGAGGTTGTGGACGGGTTTCGCGCCGAAGGTCTTGTACATCTCTTCATAGGCATCCTGGGCCTTCGGCGTTGCCATGCCGTCCGATGCGTTCAGCCGGGAGAGGGGTGTGGCCTGATAGACGCCTGAGTCTTTCCCCAGGGTAAGACCCTTCCAGCCGACTTTTTTCAGGTAGGGGAACTTCAGGTACGTCCAGGGTTCCACGCGCTCGGCAACGTGGTCCAGGTAGTCGCTGGCGTTGTACTTGGCGAACTCCTTTCCCTCGGGGTCGACGACCCTGATCTTCCCGTCGTAGAAGTTGACCTTGTTCTTCTCGTCCACCATCCCCATGTAGTAGGTGGGCATGGTGAAGATGGGGGACATGATGAGGTCGAGGTACCCCTTGTTGGCAAGGACGATATCCTTGAAAAGCTGCAGGCTGAAAAGGGCGAATTCTATCGAGTCTTTGGCGGTCGCCTCGACCTGCGTGCGCTCTTCCTCGGAAAGGGCTTTCGCCACCCCTCCCGGCAGTCCGAAGGTCGGGTGTATTTTCCTTCCCCCGAGCATGCCGATGATATCCATGGCCTTGCCCCTGGCTTCGATCACCTTTGTACCGATCTCCACACCCACCTTATGGATTACGCCCAGGATGTTCCTTTCGGCTACGGGCGCATCAGGACCCATCACAAAGTCGGGTCCGCCCAGGATGTAGAAGTGGACCGTGTGGTCGGCCACATAAAAGGCGGAGTAGAAGAGCTCCCTGAGCTTCTTTGCCGCGGGCGGAGGATCGACGTGGAAGACGGCGTCGCTGGCCTTAACCGAAGCGAGGTGATGCGCCTCGGGGCAGACGCCGCAGATGCGGGGAGTAATGTCGGACAATTCTTCGACGCGCCTGCCCTGGGAGAACTTCTCGAACCCTCGAAGCTCCGGGATGACCATATAGGCATTTGCCACGTCTCCCTGATCGTCGAGAAAGATGTCGATTCTCCCATGTCCTTCGAGACGGGTCACGGGATCAATAGTGATCTTCTTCATGGCATTCTCCTTATATTTTCCGCCGGTGCAGGAGCGATGCGGCAAGGCCGAAGCGGTAGAAGGTCCCTATGGGGTCGGCGATACCGCCGACGATGCGGGCCGCCTCCTCTTCCGTGTCCGCATCGACCACGGAGGCACAGGCACTCATGAGGGCCGCGCCCTGGTCTACCACATGGGGCGGAGGACCGTAGCAACCGCGGCAGGGCACATCGACCGTCGTGCAGAGGGCGCCGCATCCTCCGCGGGTCGCCGGCCCGGCGCAGATGAGGCCCTGGTCGAAGAGGCACTGGGTGGAGCTGGGGATAATCTCGTAGGTGCGGTAGAACTGCTTTACCGCCTTTTCTTTGCGGTCGTGCTTGCACTCGTCGCAGACCGTTTTTTCGTTGGCGCCCACGACGCTCCCCTTGGCCGGGAGCTTCCCCTGGACTATCGCTTCAATGACCGCCCAGATCTGGGGGGCCTGGGGGGGACAGCCGGGGATGTGGTAGTCCACGTCCACCGTCTGGGTGAGGGTCTTCACGGTCTGGTAGAACTTCGGTATCTGGATCTCCCCCTCGGGCATCTTGTTCTGCGTCTGGGGGACGACCTTATTCGGGTTGTCCACGGAAGGGGATTCCAGGTAGGCATAGTCGAAGATGGACTGCCGGTCATAGAGGTTGGCCAGTCCCGGCATGCAGCCTTCGTTGGCGCAGGAGCCGAAGGCGACGAGGACTTTCGATTTCTTCCGCAAGAGGTGGGCCAGGTGCTCGTTCTCGCTCGTGCGGATGGCGCCGTTGAAGAGACAGACGTCGATATGGCCGTCGGGCATGGCCTCCACGTCCTTATACTTCGCATCGACCGCCACAGGCCAGAAGAGGATGTCCGCCACCTGGTCGACGATGAGGAGCTTCTCCCGCAGCTCGACAATAGCAATCTCACAGCCCCCGCACGATGCGGCCCAGTAGAGGGCCAGCTTCAGTTTCTCGGCCATATCAGTCCTCCTTGCTCGCGAGCTGGTCCTTCCAGTTGAGTGGTCCCAGACCGCGTACCTGTTCGGTAAACGTGCGTGCCAGTTCTGCCCACTTCGGCGCTTCCGCGCCTGAGATCCAACCCCAGTGGAATCTTCCGTCTTCGATGCCGAACTGGGAGAGGACCCTCTCCAGAAGGGGCATGCGGCGGAAAGTCTTGAAGTTGCCGTTCGTGTAGTGGCAGTCTCCCGGGGGGTGGCAGCCGGAGACGATGACCCCGTCCGCCCCTTCGGCAAAGGCCTTGAGCACGAACATAGGCTCGATCCGGCCGGTACACATGACGCGGATCACGTCCACGTTGGCGGGCTGCTCCATCCGGGCGACCCCTGCCGCATCGGCGGCGGTATAGGTACACCAGTTGCAGAGGAAGGCAATGATTTTTGGCTCGAAGTTCATGGGCGTGCTCCTTCCGCGGTTTTAGGCTCCCTGAGAAGCCCTTCGATCTGGGCAACAATTTGTTCGTCCGAGAAATGGCGGGCCGTGATTGCCGCGGCAGGGCAGGCGGCCGCACAGGTGCCGCAGCCCTTGCAGAGGGCGTCGTTCACCACAGCTATGTTCTTGTCCGCATTGAAGACGATGGCCTGGTAGGGACATATGGACAGGCACGTCTTGCAGGCAGAGCAGAGCTTTTCATCCACCGCGGCGACAGTGGGAGATATGGTCACCTGCCCCCTGTTGAGCAACGCGATGGTCATGGAAGCTGCTGCCCCTGCATGGGCGACCGTATCGGGCACATCCCGAGGTCCCTGGCTGCATCCCGCCAGATAGACGCCGTCCGTATTCGTCTCCACCGGCCGGAGCTTCGGATGGGCCTCTGCGAAGAAGCCGTCCGCGGAGCGGCTTATGCCGAACATCGATGCCACCGATGCGGCATCCGCCTGGGGCTCGAGCCCCGTGGAGAGGATGACCATATCGACGGGGATCCTTCTCACCACCCCGATCAGGGTATCTTCTACCCTGATCACGAGCTTGCCCTCTTCTTCCGGCTTTATGGCCCAGTCGGTCACCTCCGCCACGCGGCCGCGGATGAAGTGGACCCCCTCGGAGAGGAGCTTGTCGTAGAACTCTTCGTAGCTCTTGCCGGGGGTGCGCATATCGATATAGAAGTTGTAAACCTGGGCGCCCGTGTGGTCTTTTACCATGTGGGCGAGTTTCAGGGAGTACATGCAGCAGACCCGGGAGCAGTACCTGTTCGTCTTCTCGTCGCGGGAGCCCACACAGTGGACGATGGCAACGCTCTTCGGATGGCTGCCATCCCGTAAGACTACCTCTCCCGCCGTAGGACCGGAGGCGCTGGTGAGCCTCTCTACCTCGAGGCCCGTATAGACGTTCGGATACTTGCCGTAGCCATAGGCGGGGATCCTTGTCGCGTCAAAGGGCTGGAAGCCGGTGGAGATGATAATGGCGCCCACATCGACTTCGACGGTCTCTTCTTTCTGCTCGAAGTCGATGGCGTTCCTGTCGCAGGCCGCCGCGCAGGTCTTTTTGCACTTGCCTGTCTTCAACTGGATGCACCGCTGCGGGTCGATGAGCACCACCTGGGGCGTTGCCTGGGCGAAGGGCAGGTAGATGGGTTTGCGCTTCCCCAGTCCCATCTGGAACTCGTCGGCGAACTTCGCCTCCTTGTACGTACAGGCGTCTATGCACTGGAGGCAGCCCACGCACAGCTCCTCTTTGATATAACGGGGTTTCTTCGTGACCTTTACCTTGAAGTTGCCCACGTAACCTGAGACTGATGTCACCTCACTATTGGTGAGAAGGGTGATATTGGGATGCCGACCGGCATCCATCATCTTCGGACCGAGAATTCAGGTACTGCAGTCGAGGGTGGGGAAGGTCTTGTCGAGCTGGGCCATGTGACCCCCGATGGAGGGCTGCCGCTCGACCAGGTAGACCTTGTAGCCCGCGTCTGCGATGGTGAGGGCCGACTGAATGCCGGCGATACCTCCCCCCACCACGAGCGCCGCGGGCGTGACCGGGTCCGTCCGGGAGAAGAGCTCCTCCTGGAGGAGCACCCTCGCCACGGCTGCCCTGATGAGCCTCTTGGCCTTGGCGGTCCCCAGCTCCTTGTCCTTGATCACCCACGAGACATGCTCCCTGATATTGACCATGGCGAAATAGAAGGGGTTGAGTCCCGCCTTTGCCACGGCTGCCTGGAAGGTCGGCTCGTGCATCCGGGGCGAGCAGGAGGCGACGACGACCCGATCGAGCTTCTGTTCCTTGATGTCCTGCTGGATCAACTGCTGGCCCGGCTCCGAGCAGACGTATTTATACTCCCGGGCAACAACCACACCCGGAAGGGTTTTGGCAAATTCCGCCACAGATGGTACATCGACCGTGCCCGCGATATTCGACCCGCAGTCACATACGTAGACCCCAACTTTTGGTATCCCGTTCGCTGCCATTCGCTAACCTCCTATAGACGCCGACTTGAACGGCACAAAAAGCCGTTGCATGCCTAACTCTTTCTCGGATATGCCGAAGGCCAGACCCACCAACTGGGTGAAGTAGGCAACGGGCAGAGTAATGTGTGCCTGGAAATTCGCGTTCACGTCGGGCCGGAAGCACTCCAGGCCGAACTGACACAGGGGACAGGTCGTGGCCACCACATCGGCCCCTTTTCTCTCTGCTTCTTTCAGGACGAGATAGTTCAGACGCAAACCCACCTCCCTGATGGTGCCGACGAGGGTCCCGCCGCAGCACCGCGTCTTCATGGCCCAGTCTACGGGCGTTGCGCCTATGGCCTCCATGAGCGTATCGAGGGTGGTGGGGTTTGCCTGGTTGTCGAATGTGGCATAGGGCCTGACGATCTGGCAGCCGTAGTAGCAGGCGATCGTGCTCCCGAGGGGTGATTTGACCCGCTCCTTGACCCTTTCGATCCCGATGTCGTTCACCAGCACATCGAGGGGGTGGCGCACGTCGACCCTTCCTTCATAGGTGAGGGATGCCTCTTTGAGTCCCCGCTCGACCTTCTTCCGTATATCCTCCTTCTCCGCGAGGTAGTGCTGGGTCTTCAACAAGAGGGCATAGCACGCGGAGCAGGGGGCGACGAGCTGGACATGGCCGTTTTCTGCGGGCTCACCCAACGTCTCCGCGAGGGCCAGGTTCCGCGCGGAGAGGGCGAAGGACTTCACCTCATCTACCGCCATATAGGCCGTGGCGCCGCAGCAGTTCCAGTCGTGCAGCTCTTCCAGGGGGACGTTGAGGCTGAAAAAAACCGCTTTTAACGATTCTTCGTAGGGCTTGCCGGTGCTCTTCAGGGAACAGCCCGGATAGTAGAGATATTTCATCTCGCTTCCTCCTCAGCCTTTTCTACGCCCCGCAGAAGTGCGTGGAGCTGTGCCTTATTCTCGATCCCCTCCTCTCTGAGCGCCATCCTGCCCGTGGTGAAGAGCTTCATACCGAGGCGCGTATACTTGAAGAGATTGAAAAGGCTCGTCCTCCGGGCTATGTTGATCATCAGGGTGCCTTCCGAGTTCCTGCCGTTCTTGGCGACCCCTTTGTAGAACTCCTCGGCCATGACGGGGATGGGGAACTTATCCGGATAGAGGTGCTTCGCGATTGCCTTCTGCTTGAGGGCGTACATGATATCGGTCAGCTTGATCTCCTTCGGACAGTCGACCGTGCACTGGTAGCAGGAGGCGCACAACCAGATGGTGGAGCTTCCCAGGACCTCAGCCTCGAATCCCGCGCGGACCATGGCGATGATCCTGCGGGGACTGTAGTCCATATAGTGGCTCACCGGACAGGTGCCCGAGCAGGTGCCGCACTGGATGCAGGAAAACAGGTTTTCCCCGTGGGCCTTGCGGGCAACATCCTGGCCGAAGGCCGGGTTAAGCTCCGATTCGTACTTAAGGACCTTCCTCACCTCGTAAAGAAGCGAGGGACGCACACCCGCCCCGGAGGGGCTGTATGGCGCAGGGATAGGACTTCTCATCTGCAAGCCTCCTTAGAATGGTGTTATCGTAAGTTTGTCCAGGTCGATCGCGTCCTTCTCGGTCTCCCCTTTTCCTTGTTCAAACCTCAAATAAGCATAAAGCATGCCGCAGCCACCCGACTCCCCAACTCCACTACGCAGGCAATACCGTCCGGTTTACAGCCGCAATATTTCACGGAGATAACCTGACGCAATTGAAAGAATATTACACCAAACTATCACATCTAACGGAACATTACAACCGGTCTGAAATGGGCTTCAAATGCTGGAGTTTCCTGAGTTCCTTCGCGGGCAGGATTCGTCAATGCTGTCTGCATGTTACGTGACATCCGGCAGAAAAACTCAGGAAACTCCAGGCTTCAAATTCCCTTGACCTGATCCCGGGGTATGGTACACTGAGCAATTGCGCGGCGAAGGACATCCCTTGAGCAGTACACCCGATACGCATATTGATGAAACGACAAAGCGCACCGCCCTCATCGCCGCCACCGCCTCTTCTTTTCTCTCGCCCTTCATGGTATCAGCCACAAATATCGCCCTTCCGGCCATCGCATCGGAGTTCCGGATGAACGCGGTCGTTCTGACATGCGTTCCCATGGCCTATATTCTCTCAGGCGCCATATTTCTTTTGCCTTTGGGCAGAATCGCCGACATCTACGGGAGAAAAAGGCTGTTTGCCTGGGGAGCGGGGATATTTGCCGCCTCGTCGATCCTTTGCGGTCTTGCAAACTCCGGTGAGATGCTCATCATCTTCAGGGCATTCCAGGGGATTGGCGGAGCCATGGTCTTTGGTATCGGCGTCGCCATTCTCATCTCGGTCTTTCCCGCCTCAAGCAGGGGAAAGGTGCTCGGCCTCACGATAGGCGCCGTATACGTGGGGCTTTCGGTGGGTCCTCTTCTCGGGGGCTTTATGACGGAGCAGTTGGGATGGAGGAGCATATTCCTCTTTATCGGCCTCGTTGCGTCAATAGTTACGGTGTCCGTGCTGTGGAAGCTCAAGGGCGAGTGGGCGGAGGCGAGGGGCGAGCCTTTCGATACTATCGGTGCTGCCGTCTACTGCCTGGGCGTCGCGGCGGTCATGTACGGTTTTTATCTTCTGCCGGGCAAGGAAGGCATCCTCACCCTTTTGCTCGGCATAGCCGCGCTTTGCCTGTTCCTGAAGTGGGAAATGAGGGTCGAGTTCCCCGTGCTCGACTGGAGGCTCTTCCGGCATAACCGGGTCTTTCTCTTATCGAACCTCGCAATGGTGATAAACTATGGCGCTACCTATGCCATCGGTTTTCTCATCAGCCTCTATCTTCAGTACACCAGACATCTGAGCCCGCAGAACGCCGGCTTGATCCTGATGGCCCAACCCGTTGTGCAGGCCCTTTTCTCCCCATATGCCGGCAAATTATCCGACAGGGTCGAGCCCCAGGTGGTCGCTTCCTGCGGCATGGGCCTCACCGTCATAGGGCTCGCGATCTTTGTGTTCCTGGGGGCCGGGACGCCGCTCTGGTTCGTTGCCGTTATCCTTGCCCTCCACGGCTTAGGATTTGCCCTTTTTTCCTCGCCAAACACGAATGCGGTCATGGGCTCCGTGGAAACGCGGTTCTACGGCGTGGCGTCCGGGATCGCCTCCACCATGCGCCTCATGGGCAATTCGTTCAGCATCGGCACGGTGACCCTCGTTTTTTCCCTCTATGTCGGACAGGTGCGGATCACGCCGGAGCGCTATCCGGCCTTTCTGATGAGCGTCCAGGTGATCTTCGCCGTTTTTGCCCTTCTCTGCTTCGTGGGCGTGTTCGCGTCTCTTGCAAGGGGCAGGATGCGCGAAAAAGCGCGGGTGGGGTGATGGGCGATCTGAAAAGGATGCTCGATCCGGGGAGAGTCGCACTGGTCGGTGCAACCGATAAAGAAGGGACTATAGGAAGGGTCCTTTTCGAAAACCTGTCGCGTTCGGACAGGCGCAGGCTGTTCCCCGTAAACCCTCAGAGGGAAAAACTTTTCGGCCTGCCGTGCTACCCGTCCGTCGATGCCCTTCCGCAGGCACCCGATCTGGCCGTGATTGCCGTCAGGGCGGCTTTGGTCCCGGGGGTACTGGAGCAATGCGGGCAGGCCGCGACTGAAGGGGCCGTCATCATCTCCACCGGCTTTGGCGATGCGGGCGAGGAAGGCCGACAGTTGGAGGAGCAACTGGTCCGGGTCCGGGAGAGATACGGCATGAGGATCATAGGGCCCGGCTCTTTCGGCATCATAAGGCCGGAAATAGGGCTCCACGCCAGTATCTTGCGGGCGAATCCGCAACCGGGGAACATCGCATTCATCGCCCAGAGCGGCGAGCTGGGGAGCGCCGTGCTGGAGTGGGGATTTGAGGCCCGCATCGGCTTCAGCATATTCGTATCCCTCGGTTCCATGATCGATGTCGACTTCGGCGACCTCATCGATTTCCTGGGCAACGATCCTGCCACAGGCAGCGTCTTGCTCAATATGGAGCGCGTGGTTAACGCGAGAAGATTCATGAGCGCTGCCCGTGGATTTGCCCGCAGCAAGCCGATCATCGTGATGAAACCCGGCAGGCTCGCCATGCATGGCGACCGCGCTGACGGCGATGACCCGGTGTACGACGCCGCGTTCAAGCGGGTTGGGGTGGTGAGGGTTGCGGAGGCAAAAGACCTGTTCAATGCGGCCCAGGTGCTCGACTCGGAACATCTGCCCGCGGGACCGTGCCTTGCCGTCATCGGAAATGCCGCCACGATCGCGGTTATGGCAGTCGACGCGCTGCTGGGGCAGGAAGGCCGGCCGGCGGAGCTATCCCCCGGCAGCGTGGCGGCCCTGGCACCTCTCCAGCCACCGCAATGGAACGGGCAAAACCCTGTCGACCTCGGCGGTCAGGCCGGCATCGACAGGTACGAGAAGACCATGCAGGTATGTCTGAGGGACCCGGGGGTCGACGGCCTCCTCGTCATCTGCATGGCCCTCGCGACCGCTATGCCCCCGGGTCTTGCGGTGATGATCGCATCCATCGCGAGGGGTGCGAAAAAACCGGTTATCGTCGCGTGGATGGGTGGTCAGGAAATGGAGGAAGGGATGAAGGTCCTTCGCGAGCAGAAGGTACCTGCCTACGCGACCCCTGAAGAGGCCGTGAGGACCTATATGGAGATGTTCAGGTACAAGAGAAGCCTCGACCTTCTCTATGAAACACCTGCCGACCTCTCGACAGGCCGGAAGCCGCCCACCCGCCTTCTCAAGGCGATCCTTCAAAAGGCGATCGAAGAAGGCGCGCCGGAGCTGACCCCGCAGCAGTCCGCGAGCTTTCTCACAGGTTATGGGATCCCCGTGGGCAAGGCCCTGAACGAGGCCGGCCGGGAGGCTGTCGATTATGAGCTCTATGTGACCATGACAAGGGACAGGGCGTTCGGCTCCGTCATACGTTTCGGCCTCGGGGGCATGGCACGGGACATTTTCAAAGACTGCGCGATCGGATTGCCGCCGTTGAACCAGACCCTCGCGAGGAGGCTCATCGAGGAATCAAAGGCATCCACTGTGCTCTCAGGGTACGGGGGCAGGAAACCCGTGGCGTTCTCAGGGCTTGAGCAGGTATTGATAAGGTTTTCCAGCCTGATAGTCGATTTTCCGGAGATCGCTTCCCTTACCATCGACCCCCTTGCCGTCACCAACGGCAAGATTCGCGCCCTGGAAGCACACATTTCCCTTGGGCCGCTCCAAGCTGTCCAGACGGGCGCTTATCCGCATCTTGTGATCACACCCTACCCGACACGGTATATCACGCCCTGGAGGCTCCGCGACGGGACAGAGGTGCTCCTGCGGCCCATACGGCCCGAAGACGAGCCGCTGCAGCACGACCTCTTTTACACGCTTTCGGAAAAGACGGTGAAGGAGCGGTTTTTCAGCGTCATAAAAGATATGACCCACAAGATGCTCGCCAGGTTCTGCAACATCGACTATGATCGGGAAACCGCGATTGTCGCCGAGGTAGGCGAAGGCGATAAAAAGCGGATCGTGGGGATCTCCCGGCTCATCATCGAACCCGGCTCGAAGGCAGAGTTCGCCGTCCTCGTGCATGACGACTACCAGGGCAAAGGTCTTGGCAAAAAGTTGATCGAGGTGCTGCTGGGCGCGGCACGGGAGAAGGGGCTGGAGGAGGTCTACGGCGTCGTGCTTTCCGAAAACGATCGGATGTTGAAGCTCGTCAAAGCCCTCGGCTTCACGACGACCCTGCAGCCCGGCGGCATCACCGGCGTGTCGCGGAAGGTTCAGGCAGGGGGAAAGGGGAACTGACGAGTTTTTTTGGTTTCACCCGGCACTCTGCACGTTATACCGAGGGAGGTGTGGTTACAATGAATCAGGACAGGATCGGCGCATTTGTAAAAAGCGTTTCGGAGGAGCCTTTTGCGCGGTTGATGGGGATCAGGCTGGCTGAAGTCGGCGAAGGCTACGCCGTATGCGAGATGGAGTACACGGAGACCATGGATAACCTGCATGGAATGGCCCACGGCGGCGCGGTCTTCTCCCTTATCGACGAGGCGTTCGAAATCTCGTCAAACAGCCATGGTACTGTTGCCGTTGCCCTCAACATGAACGTGACCTATATTAAACCCGCGAAGAAAAACAGCATGCTCCGCGCGAGATCGCAGGAAATAAGCAGGGGGAGAAAAACCGCATCCTACCATATCACGGTGGAGGACAACGAGGGCCTTATTGCCGTCTGCCAGGCGCTTGTCTACAGGAAGAAGGAGCGGCTTCCCTTCCTGGCAGAGTGAAGGATTCACCTCTCTCCCCTATCCCTTCTCCATTGAGCCATGTGGAGCAGCGGCGCATGGTTCGACGTGAATAGCGGAGGCTGACGCAGCAGGATGGGCCGGATGGCCGGATGTCCCCTGAACTCCCCGGCAAGGAATGCCCTGACCTCCCGCCTGCCCCAGCCGTGGGGGTGCACAAAGTCCGTATAGAGAGACAGGTCTCCGTCATAGAAGGCGCGGAGATCGAGGCTGTGCGCCTCTTCGCAGTTCACGGGCAGGTTGAAGATGGCGAGGTTGAGGAATGTGATGAACGCACTGTGGCCTGCCACGAAGGCGAGGGTCTTTCGCGCGGAGGCGGGGTCTTCTTTTGGGGTGCCGAAGAGCAGGTAGACGTACGTGCCGATCCCTACAGCCGTTAATGCTGCCAGGGCTTGCGCGGCTGTCCCGAGGTCTATGCCTTTCCCGAGGGCGTCGAGCAGGCCCTGGTCTCCCGATTCAAGGCCGAGCTTGAGCATGACGCACCCGGAATTCCGTAACTGCCGGCAGAACTCCGGGTTCGCGAGATCGGCGGTGATCCGTGCGAAGCCGTACCAGGGTGTGTCCACGGGGGATGCGGCCAGGGCGGCCATGAGGGCCGGGCTTACGGCATCGTCCACGAGATGGATGAGGGCGGGGCGGTGTCTGGCGGCCAGTTGCCTCAGGTCGGCGATTACCCGGCCGGACGGCTTGGGGGAGTACGTCTGCCCCTGCATTCTTTCCGGGCAGAAGGAACAGCGGCGCCAGTAGCAGCCTCTCGAGCCTGCGTAGGGGAGAATGGGCCGGGGCGCCAGGTAGAGATCGAGAGGAAGGCCGTCAAAGGAGGGGCAGGCTGCCCCAGTCCGGGCCTCAACGCCGAAAAGCGCTAGCAGGTGCGGTTCTCCGGGCCCTGAAACCAGTTGGTCGATGAGTCCTTCAAAGGGATTATTCCAGGCATGGTTGCTCATCCAGGAGGTGATGAGACCCCCTCCGAGGACGATGCGCAGATGGGGGTGCCTCTGCCGGAGGAACCCGATGATTGAGAAGGCGCAGAGGGCCTGGCTCAGGTAATTGAGGGAAAGGCCGACGATGGAATGGTCTTCCCCGTCTTCGAGAAGTGACGAGAGGCGCGTGCTGAAGTATGGGTAGAAGACATTTTCTTCGGGATGCCCGGCAGCGTACAGCAGATCGCCGCTTTTTACGGGGATGAGGCGGTCGTGGCCGTAGTCGGCGAGGCTGAGACGCGCTCCTGGCGGGGCCGACCCTTCAATGATCCTGTTCACCTCGGAAACCGCCCTTCGGTACCTGGCGGTATTCGTGTACCCCTGCCAATCCCGGAGCAGGGCGAGGTTTGCCGGGAGATGGAGGAGGGCGCGCCTGGTCCAGGTGTCCGTTGGCCCGGACGATGCGCCCCGAAGCAGCCAGAGCATGGCTTCAAGATTTGCATCCAGGAGCGTGTGACGGATTCCGTTGGCGCCGAGGGCCCCGGAGAGCGCCGCCAGACCGGCGGGGGGTTCGGAAGGCTTGACAACGGGTGGATGGATGAGGATCACGAGCAGTCTTCGTGAGGGGCGCACCCGTCAAAGAGCGGGCGCCGCCCCTCACTTTAGGTTATTTCTTTTTGATGGTAGTTATGATTTCCCGGACAATCTCATCACTGCTAGTGGACTCGACTGTCTTGAGGAAACCTTCCTTTTTATAGAAATCGATGAGGGGCGCAGTCTTCTCGTTATAGGTCTCGAGCCTTTGCGTGATCGCCTCCGTCGTTTCGTCCGCGCGCTGGACGACCGGCGAGCCGCACTTCAGGCATTTCCCTTCCGGTGAGGGCGGTTTGCTCTTCACGTTATAGATCTCCTGGCAGTCGGCGTTTGAGCAGGTCCTCCTCGTGGTGAGGCGGTCGAGGATGACGTCCCGGGGCACCTCGATATCGACCACGACGTCAAGTTTTATAGCGAGCTTTTCAAGGAGTTTCTTCAAATCCCGGGCCTGCGGGATAGTGCGCGGAAAGCCGTCGAGAATGAAGCCCTTCGACGCATCCGGCTCCTGGAGTCTCGCTTCCATGATCTCCATGATGAGGCTGTCCGGCACAAGCTCCCCCCGCTCCATATACCCCTGTGCCTTTTTTCCCAGCTCCGACCCCGCCTTTACGGCGCCGCGGAGGATATCTCCCGTCGATATTTGCACTGATCCGTCGTAGGCGGTCAATAGCTTTGCGATTGTGCCTTTGCCGGCCCCCGGCGCCCCCAACAAAACGATTCTCATATGTCCTCCTTTGATGCAGTGATTTTTTTGATAATGCAGAAACGGCCTTCCTTCTTGAGGCCGGAAGTTAATGATATAGCAGAACAGCGCCGCAATTGCAAGGAGCGGCCCCGGCGCGGCCGGGTTAATTTCGCGCCATGCACCTGGGTGGCCGTATCAGACAGTTTTGGCAACGGATTTCTTGATCTAACTCCGTACCGGTTCGGGGAAGACGAGACCCCTCCGGCGACAATCTCTCTCAGTGAGCGAGGTGGTCTATATATGTCATGGTAAAAAATTACGGCTACCCCTCGGTTTTCGTGATACCCCAATAGATACTGATACCGCAGATCGATCTGACCACTCGCGATAAGGGGTTATATGGGTTTTGCAATCATACACTGTTTGTTATAGGGTCTGATTATGACTCGTCCTCTCAGGGTTGAAGCGCAAATAGGCGACTATCTCAACATTCATTATGCGACAGCGAGCAGGGGGTAAAACGGATCATCGAAGAAAGAAACGGGAAAGTGTGACTGCAAGACCCCATATACTGACCCCATATGTACACCCAGAAGGCGCTTGCAGAGCGCTTCTCTGTGACAAAACCGGCGATCAGTTATGCCGTCGCGAGGGGTTCAGAGAATCGCCAGGGAACGGGGGTATGCGCTCTTGGAAAAGGAACCAGAGGAACGTTATTTGCTTTCTTAAGATGTCCCCGTCTGCCTCCCAGGATGAAACCACGTCCCTACCGTCCTTGTTGTCATGACCATCCCTGCTGTCATACGAGGTCCCGGCGCCGTAAAAAACCATTTAACCACTCAACAACTCAACCATCCTCGATTCTCCTTATGACATTCAGATTGACAGACCGCAACTGTATGATATAAATTTGATGTTATGCAAACTCGTAAGAATCTATCTCGACCAAATGTTTTCGTCTCTATGTTGCAAAGGCCCCAGTATATGAGGAGGATTTATGCGTAGCAAAGGCACAGCGAAAGAGATGGTAGAGATACCTAAGGATGAATATAAATTTCTGAAAGAAATTTACAAGACGGTCAAGCGGCAAAGACTGTTGTTCCGAATTGAGGAGGCGGAGAAGAACTTCAGGATGGGTAAGGTGGAGAAGACGTCTGTCGATGACTTCATAGAAAACATCTGATGGATTTCAAGCCGAAGTACCTCTTACAGGATAAAGCTTTTAAGAGGACTTTCAACAAGTACCGGAACAGGTTGAGTGACACAGACCGCAGCAAGCTCAGGAAACGATTCGAAATATTCAGAGAGAATGTCTTTGATAACAGATTACGAACCCATAAGCTCAAGGGCGCCCTCAGCGAGTACCACGCATTTTCTATTTCCCCTTCAGACCGCATCGTCTTCAGGATTCTCGATGACGGCGGTGTATTGCTGGTCGACATCGGCAGCCACGACGAAGTGTATTGATTGTCCAGTACCATTCACTCTTCCTCCTTCACAAGGAGATGGCGGCGGAAACGCTGACACGCTGGTCCGGTAAATGAGAATGTGCAGGATGAAACCCGTCCCTACCGCCCTCACTTCGTCGTTGCCTCACGCGATAGCGTCAAGGCCTTTCTTCCGCACCAGCGTGAGCAGCTTAAGGGAAGGCCCCTGCGGGTGTTTTTCGCCTCTTTCCCATTGACTCACGAGGCTGACCGTGACGTTGAGGTACCTCGCAAACACGGCCTGACTGACACCGGCCCGCCTTCTTACTTCAACGATTTCCTCGGGAGAAAGTTTCTGCACGGGCGTCAGGCACGATGCGTCGAAATCCCGCATCGTCTTCGCGTCTACCAGTCCGAGTCTATGCAGCCCGACCGCCGTCTTGTGCGCTGCAGCTAAAGCATCAGTCCGATATCTCTTTTTCATCGTCGCAGTTTACCTCCTCTACTTCGCCTTCCTTCAAAGCTTTCTCCATATCCGCATCACTGAACCCCAGATAGATTTGTGCCAATTTCCGGTAAACATGCAGTTCCATGGCGTTAAGGTTAGCTTTTTCGCTTTTAGGAAAACCGTACACGAACACCGACCGGAACCCCGTGCGATAGACAATGATTGTTCTATAGCCACCTCTTTTGCCCTCACCGCCGCGGGCCACGCGCTTCTTGATAAGACCTCCTCCCAACTCTCCATCATTCAGGCCTTTTTCTACTTCCCGGACCGCCGCAGTCAGCATCTTGTCATCAATGCGCTTTCTTCGAGCAAAGCGCGCAAACCACTTGGTTTTTAGTATCCGCACGCAACCTTCGTCATCGGCGTCAACTTATTATATAGCACGCGGTGCTATAATGCAAGAGCGTCGCAAGGTTTCTCACCCCCAACTGCACGCCCATCCATACTCGCCCCTGCTTTCCTCGGGGCACCAGACGTACCCGATCCGCCCGGCCACAGCCTCAGGTTTCAATAGCGCGTAATCCGGCCTGAATATAGTTGTTGTAATTTTGCGGCATTTCTCTGATAATGGAGGATAAGGAGATGGCAGTCGAAAAGGCTGACACGCTGGTCCGTGATATGATAACAGAACCTTTGCATACGCTTGATCATATCCGTAAATCCTTCAACGATTCGACAAGCAGAACGGGTCGCGCTCAAATGGGCCAGTTCCTCACACCCTCCACGATAGCCCGGTTTATGGCGTCGATGTGTGAAACATTCCCGCGGGAGGTGAGAATCCTCGATCCCGGCGCAGGGGCGGGCGTCCTTTTCGCCGCCCTTGTTGACACGTTGATCTCTCGAAAGAATCGGCCTCTTTCCATTGAAGTCGTCGCCTACGAAACCGACAGCGCAATCCTTCCGTTTCTCAAAGAGACTATAAAGCGGTGCGAGGCGCTCTGCACATCGAACGGGATCAGATTTCGAGGAATAGTCGA
>Ga0187864_10001854_pt1 | contig 19356 bp, 15 predicted proteins | sample June2016WEW_11_4_FD_132985 | JGI IMG/M metagenome (GOLD analysis project Ga0187864, IMG submission 132985) | Peatland microbial communities from SPRUCE experiment site at the Marcell Experimental Forest, Minnesota, USA - June2016WEW_11_40 | ecosystem: Environmental > Terrestrial > Soil >...
CAGACCGCGAACGTCAGCAGCTCCGGCCACCTCAATCTGGCCGGTGGCCAGGTCCTTGGCACAACCAACGTCACCGATAGCGGTGTTGTAAATATGTATGGCTCGACGATCGGCCCAGTTGCCGGCAATAGTCAAGGGAGTTTCATTATCTACTCCGGAACGATTACCCAGGACGTCATAATGGACGACTCTTCGCAATTTGTAATGTACGGAGGAGAGGTTCAGGGCACAGTCTATGCCGACGACGATTCTTACGTGGAGGTTGATGATGGAATCCTCGATAAAGATGTGACCGCAAACGATTTCGGCGTTGTGGCATTCGAAAACGGCAATATCACTCTCAAGGGAACGTTGACCGTCAGCGATTCAGGTCAGGCCGTACTGCGTGGCGGCGACATTGTCGGAGATGTGGATTTGCACAACGATGCCTACGTCCAGTGCTTTGCCGGGGATATCACCGGCAACGTCACCATCCCGGACGACTCGGAAGTGGACCTTAAGGGGGCCACCATCAACGGGAATGTTTCGCTTTCGGACAATGGGATTTTCGACGTTAAGGTCGCACGCGGTGGCAGCACAATCCTTTATGGAACGCTGGATGCCAAGGACACGTCGCAGGTCAACGTCAGCCGCGGGACGCTCAGCAACAACGTGACGCTCGAGGATAAATCCCAGTTGAATATGACGGGTGGAACGATCACCGGAAGCGTCACGATGTCGTTCAAGAGCTCAATGAGCATCAGCGGCGGCGCGGTCAACGGCGGGGTCATACTAAACGATGGGTCTTCACTCACCGCCACTGGCGGAACGCTTTTGTCGATTCAGGCAAACGATTCGTCCGCCGTTCAGATCGGCGGCGCACAAACGACGGCCGGCGTTTCCCTTTCAGGTAACGCCCAATTAGCCATGAACAGCGGCACCCTCGGCGCAGGCCTGACTGTCTCCGATTCGGGCCAGGCGCTGCTCAATGGGGGCCAGGTGGACGCAAATGTCTACGGCAATGGCAGCGGCTCGATCGACGTTGAGGGGGCAACCGTTACCGGCGACATCTTAATGAACGACAGCAGCTCGCTGATCGCCAATTCGGGAAACCTTGTCGACCTGGAAGCCGACGGAAATTCGACTGTACAGCTTGGTGGCGCGCAATTCAGCGGGTCTGCGGCAATCAACGATAATGCCCACTTTACGATGTCGGGCAACACCGAGATCAAGGGCAGCGTAAGCATCGGCGACACCGCTACCGCAACGCTTGGAGTGGGAAAAATCGACGGAAACCTGACGTTCAATGGAGACCCCGCGGCTACTCTTCAGACCGTCATCATCGCTGGATCGATGAGCTTGAGCGACGGTGCCGTGGTGACGACGACGCACGATACGACGGTGTTGAAAGATCTCGCGGTGCACGACGACACGGAACTTACATTGGAAGGCGAGGTGGAAGGAAACCTGCTCGTCGATGGCGACGGAGACTGCAAACTCGTGGGCGGACAAATCGACGGCAGCGCGACGGCGCTCTTATCGGGCACCATCGAGGTCCGTGACGGCGGCGTGATCGGTGGGCCGCTCAACGTCGATAACAATGGATCACTCCAAATGACCGGCGGGCAAATCTCAGGACTGGTCACCCTTCAGGACAACTCCGTCAGCACGTGGGACGGCGGTCAGATCGACAATAAGATTCAACTGTTCGGCAACGCCAAGCTCTATTGGAATGGCGCGCTCCTTACTTCGGAGAGCACTTCAAACTCGGTCATGGACGCTGCCGGCCTGCTGCCCGCCGACAGCGATGACGATTCTTCACCGCTTTCGATTTATCTTTATGACAACAGCTCGTTGACGATCGGCGGGCAGGATCTTTCGGCCGAACTGCTCGATGGCAATTCCGAGGGCGGATTCAGCGAATATTCCCTTTCGGGGATTTTAGGGGACGGCGTCAGCTTGCCGAGCAACCTGCAACTGTACGTGGAGAACGGAGCGACGGCGAATTTCACGTTTGTTCTCGATGTGCCGGAGCCGATGAGCGCGGGGACGATGTTGATGGCGGGGTGGGGAATTCTCGCAAGGCGCCGGCGATCTTCGCGTGGGTCCGATCCGATATAGCCAAAGAAAAAGTTCGCGGTCAACTGCGGTCAGCGTAGGAATGCGGTTGGCGTAGCGGACACGATCTTCTGGGGAGAGCCGGGCACCAATGGCCAGCATTCGTTCTACCAACTGATCCATCAGGGGACCAAGCTGATCCCTTGCGACTTCATCGCGTTTGCCCAGCCGCTCAATCCCCTCGGCCGGCATCACGACATTCTCCTTGCCAATGTCATCGCCCAGGCGGAGGCGCTGGCGTTTGGAAAAACGTCTCAGAAAGTTCTGGCAGAGGGCACACCGTCCTGGCTGGTGCCGCATCGCACCTTCGAAGGGAACCGTCCGTCCAACATGATCTTGCTAGATCAGCTCACCCCGGCGTCGCTTGGAAAACTCGTCGCCCTTTATGAACACAGCGTTTTCACCCAGGGCGCCATCTGGCAAATCGACTCGTTCGACCAGTGGGGAGTCGAGTTGGGAAAGGTGCTTGCCCAGCGCATCCTACCTGAACTAGAATCTCAGACCGAGGCGCAACTCCAGCATGACAGCTCCACCAATACCCTGATCCGGCGCTACCTGAAACTCAAGAACGCATCATCGTGACCCAACTGCATCGGCATTACGATCGGCGGGGATACTGGGTGGATGAGCCGGCTTCCAAAGATTGCGACGAACAACGCCCAGTCCACGGCAAAGAACGAGCGCCCATTGAAATCGCCCAACATAAAAACCCGATTGCAATCTGATTTGGATAGTATCGCCGGAGCTGCATGTGGCCGGCCAGTTATTGCCAAATATTTCGATGATTATCCTTCCTTTTCCGGTTCTAACGGAGAAGCAAAATGGATAGAATTCTGGCAGACGATTAAAAATCTCGGATGACTAACTGAAGGGTAAATCAGCCAACGGCCGGAAGACCCGTCAAAGAGTAAGCCGACGCGAAAGAATCTCGAAATCTCGGGATTCGGTTGCGTCGGCTTTTTTGTTGATCGGAAAACGATGAACGGCATTAAGCACACTGTTGAGAGCGAAGGATCCAAGCCACGGGATCACGCTCACCCGCGCCACCATTTTTGGAAACATGCGCATCGGGATTGGCGCGTCTGGATCACTGTGCTGCTGATGCTCCTCGCGATTCTTATCTATGTAATGACGGACAACCTGTCCCTAAGACCCGGCAAACGCGCGATTCAGTCTACGCCTGAGGCAAATGGGCCTTAGAACGGTGTTTGGTCTAACTATAGGAATAACCTTATGTCAATCGATCTCTTAAATCCCGACGTCGAAGCTCGCAACGACGGAGCTTCGTCACTTGAAACCAGCGGCGTGCTCTCACCGGAGCTGCTTCGCAAGATGAACGCCTATTGGCGTGCCGCCAACTATCTTTCAGTCGGGCAAATTTATCTCTATGACAATCCGTTGCTCAAGGAGCCACTGAAACTTTCGCATGTGAAGCCACTGGTGGTTGGACACTGGGGCACAACGCCGGGCCAGAACTTCATCTACGTGCATTTGAATCGGGTCATCAAAAAGTATGACTTGGACATGTTCTACATCGCCGGTCCGGGTCACGGCGGCCCGGCAATAGTGGGCAATGTTTACCTCGAAGGCACCTGGAGTGAAGTTTATCCGAACGTCACCCAGGACGAAGCCGGACTGAAAAAGCTGTTCAAGCAATTCTCGTTCCCCGGTGGCATTTCCAGCCACGTGGCGCCGACGACGCCAGGCTCGATTCACGAAGGCGGCGAACTAGGGTACTCCCTCAGTCACGCCTTCGGCGCTGCGTTCGACAATCCCGGTCTTATCGTCGCCTGCGTCGTCGGCGACGGCGAAGCGGAAACGGGTCCCTTGGCGACCGCATGGCAGTCGAACAAGCTTCTCGATCCTATTTCTGACGGAGCCGTGCTGCCGATCCTGCATCTCAACGGCTACAAGATCAGCAATCCGACCGTTCTGGCCCGCATCGAGCATGAGGAACTGGAGCAATTTCTACGAGGGTGCGGCTGGACGCCCCACTTTGTGGAAGGCGATGAGCCGGAAAAGATGCATCAACTCATGGCCGCCACCCTGGAAACGGCCATCGAGGACATCCGGGAAATCCAAAAGAATGCGAGGAACAAGAACGACACCACTCGGGCTCGCTGGCCGATGATTGTTCTGAGGTCGCCCAAGGGTTGGACCGGACCAAAGACTGTCGACGGCCTGCAAGTTGAAGGAACATTCCGAGCGCACCAGGTGCCGCTCCTGGTGGATTCCGATCACCCTCAGCACGTTGCGCAGCTTGAAAGCTGGATGAAGAGCTACAAGGCCGAGGAGTTGTTCGATGAGCACGGCCGACTGAATGCCGAATTGGCCGACCTTGCGCCGAAGGGCGACCGCCGAATGGGCGCCAATCCTCACGCCAACGGAGGAATTCTATTGCACGATTTGAAAATGCCCGACTTCCGCAATCACGCCGTACATGTTTCTTCGCCTGGCGCGGTTGATGGTCAGGATACGATGGTGCTTGGCAAATTCCTGCGCGATGTCGTCAAACTGAACGAGAAGCCTCGTAATTTCCGGGTGTTTGGCCCTGATGAGACGCTGTCGAACCTGCTTGGCGCGGTCTTTGAAGTCACCAACCGTCAATGGGACGCCCGGGAAGTGAAGAACGATGAATTTCTATACCCTGATGGGGGTGTGCTGGATTCGATGCTCAGCGAGCATCAATGCGAAGGCTGGCTCGAAGGATATCTCCTGACTGGCCGGCACGGGTTGTTCAACAGTTACGAAGCCTTCATTCGCATTGTCGATTCGATGTTCAGCCAGCACGCCAAGTGGCTGAAGGTGACTTCGGAACTGCCCTGGCGTCGCAAGATCGCATCGTTGAATTATCTGCTCGCCTCCCACGTCTGGCAGCAGGATCACAACGGGTTTACCCATCAGGATCCCGGTTTTCTCGACCATGTCATCAATAAGAAGGCGAGCATCGTGCGGGTTTACCTCCCCCCGGATGCGAATTGCCTGTTGTCAGTTTTCGATCACTGCCTGCGCAGCCGGAACTACGTGAATGTAGTGGTCGCCGGCAAACATGCCCTCCCGCAATGGCTCACCATGGATGCTGCGGTAGTGCATTGCACCGAAGGAATCGGCATCTGGCAATGGGCCAGCAACGATCATAACTCCGAGCCCGATGTGGTGATGGCGTGCTGCGGTGATACGCCGACACTGGAGATTCTGGCGGCCGTCTCCATTCTGCGCCAGCATCTGCCGGACCTGAAAATCCGGGTGATCAATGTCGTCGATCTGATGAAGTTGCAGTCCGCCAGCGAACACCCGCATGGCCTGGACGAGACGGATTACGATTCACTGTTCACCAAAGACAAGCACATCATCTTCGGCTTCCACGGATACCCGTGGCTCATTCACCGACTGACCTATCGCCGGACCAACCGTAATCTACACGTTCGAGGCTACAAAGAAGAGGGCACAATCACGACGGCCTTCGACATGAGAGTACAGAACGATCTAGACCGCTTTCATCTCGTGCAGGACGTTGTGGATCGCCTGCCGCACCTGGGCGCCAAAGGGGCCTACCTAAAGCAGACGATGCAGGACAAGCTCATCGAGCACAAGCTTTACATTGATCAACACGGCCAGGATTTGCCGGAAATCCGCAACTGGAAGTGGAGCGGTCCCAAATGAATTCACAACAACTGATGGTGACGGCGCAAGCGCTGGTCGGCGGCGGTAAGGGACTACTTGCTATGGATGAGAGCAATCCCACCTGCAACAAGCGTTTTGCGCCTCTCGGCATTCCGCAAACCGAGGCGTCCCGACGGGCATATCGGGAACTTATTGTCACGACAGCCGGTCTGGGCGAATCGATCAGCGGCGCGATCCTTTATGACGAATCGATCCGCCAGAAAACCGGTAAAGGAACACCTTTCGTGGACGTTCTCGTCGAAGCAGGAATCATTCCCGGCATAAAGGTGGACACGGGCGCCAAGGATATGGCCGGTTGTCCCGGCGAAAAAATCACGGAGGGTTTGGATGGATTGCCGGGTCGCGTGCAGGAATATGCCCGGATCGGCGCCCGATTCGCCAAATGGCGCGCGGTGATTGCGATCGACACCGGCATTCCCAGCGAGGGATGCATTGATGCCAACGCCCACGCGCTTGCCCGCTACGCCGCGATCTGCCAGCAGGCGGGGCTCGTACCCATTGTCGAGCCAGAAGTGCTCATGGATGGGTCGCACGATTTGGAACAATGTCTGGAAGTCACTGGGCGAGTCCTTCACGCGGTGTTCAACCAGCTTCACGTCCAGCGCATTCTGCTCGAAGGAATGATTCTCAAGCCGAACATGGTCCTGGCGGGCAAGGATTGTCCGCATCAGGACGATGTCGAGCAAGTGACTGAGGCCACTGTACGGTGCCTTCTCAGATCGGTCCCTGCCGCTGTTGCCAGCATTGCATTTCTTTCCGGTGGTCAGTCAGGTGAACTGGCGTGCGCACGACTGAATGCGATGAACGTTCGCTTCGCGTCGAAAATGCCGTGGGCACTAACGTTCTCATTTGCCCGGGCAATCCAGCACCCGGCGCTCGATATCTGGTCTGGCCACGATGCATCAGTGAAGGCGGCACAAAAGTCTCTGCTTCACCGGGCAAAATGCAGTCGGGCTGCACGCCGCGGCGAATACAGCGCGGCAATGGACAAGACCTGAACACGAAATGGAAACCGGAAATGCGACAGAAATTCGTCGTCGGTAACTGGAAGATGCATACCACCGCCGCCGAGGCAGGACAATTGGCCAGGGCGGTCGTGGAGGGGGTGGGCGCTGAGGACCGCATAGCGGTCGTCATCTGTCCGCCTTTCCCCTATCTGGCCCATGTCGGGGAGATCGTCAATGGCAGCCGCGTCGCGCTGGGGGCGCAAAACCTCTATCCAGAGAAAGAAGGCGCGTTTACCGGTGAAGTCAGCCCTCGGATGCTCGTTGATGTCGGCTGCAAGTATGTGATCCTCGGACACAGCGAGCGCCGGCACAAGCTGGGCGAATCGGATGCGTTCATCAACCAAAAAGTACGGATTGCCTTGGACGCCGGCCTCGATGTGATCCTCTGCGTCGGCGAGACTCTGGATCAACGCAAGGCCAATCAGACCGAAGCATTGCTCGACCGGCAACTCGCTCAGGGGTTGGCCGGAATCTTGACGGATACTTTGTCTCGTCTGAGCATCGCGTATGAGCCGGTCTGGGCGATCGGCAATCCCAGCCATCACGCGACCCCTGAGCAGGCCCAGGACGCGCACCAATTCATTCGGCGCCGCGGCGGCTGCATATTCGACGACAAATCGGCCCAGGCACTTGCGATTCAGTACGGAGGCAGCGTCAAGCCGGACAACGCCGCTTCCTTCTTCAGCCAGCCCGACGTGGATGGCGCGCTCATCGGCGGGGCCAGCCTGAATGCCGACCAGTTTGTGGCCATCATTCGATCTGGGATCAACGAGGCGCAAACCGAGGCACGCTCCGCGTCGCGAAGTGAGGTCGTAAAGGTTTGACAATAGAACCATAGAAAATATGCCAGGAAATCCGCCATGACAAAATCTGACCCAACAACCAAGAATAAAGTCGAACCGAAGTCGGCAGCTAAGCCCGCGCCGAAGGACGATCTGAAAACGCTGCCCATGGCGGAGGTTGAGAAAAAACTAAATTCGTCGCCGGATGGTCTCACGGATGCCGAGGCGAAGAAGCGGCTAACCCAGTATGGTCCCAACGAGATTGAGGAAAAGAAGACCAATCCGTTACTGAAATTTCTCTCCTACTTTTGGGGTCCGATCCCGTGGATGATCGAGGTGGCGGTAATTCTGTCGGGCGTGGTCCGGCATTGGCCGGATTTCTTCATCATACTACTTTTGCTTTTCGCCAACGCTGTCGTCGGATTCTGGGAAGAACGGCAGGCGGGGAACGCCATCGATGCCCTCAAGGCCAAACTGGCGATCAAGGCCCGGGTGAAACGAGATGGCAAATGGATTAACCCACCGGCGCGCGAACTCGTGCCGGGCGACGCCATTCGATTACGGCTGGGGGACATTGTGCCGGCGGATGCGCGCTTGCTGGACGGCGACGAGGTGTCGGTGGATCAGTCCGCGCTAACCGGAGAGTCACTGCCCGCCACGCGCAAGCCCGGCGAGGCGGTCTTTTCCGGTTCGATCGTGCGTCGGGGCGAAATCGGCGCACTGGTTTATGCCACCGGCACGAATACCTACTTCGGCAGGACAGCTCAACTTGTGGAAGAGGCGCATACCGTCAGCCATTTCCAGAAGGCCGTGCTGAAGATTGGCGATTACCTGATCATCCTCGCGGTGGGTCTGGTGGCGGTGATTGTTGCCGTAGCGATCTACCGCGGCGACCCGCTACTCCACGCCAAACCGCCCAACGACCCCATCCTCTTATTCGCCCTCATCCTCACGGTTGCGGCCATACCGGTCGCGATGCCCACGGTGTTGTCTGTGACGATGGCAGTCGGCGCTCGCCTCCTCGCGAAGAAACAGGCGATCGTGAGTAAGTTGGTGGCCATCGAGGAATTAGCAGGCGTGGACGTTCTGTGCGCGGACAAGACCGGCACCCTGACCCAGAACAAACTGACGCTGGGCGATCCATTTACCGTCAACGGCATCCCAGCCGATCAATTGATCCTCAACGGTGCGCTGGCGTCGCGCGCTGACGACAACGACACCATTGATCTGGCGGTGCTAGCCGGGTTGAAAGACAAGGATGCGCTTAAGAGCTACGACGTGGTTCATTTTCAACCCTTTGACCCAGTGCATAAGCGCACCGAAGCCACCGTCAAAACCAAAGACGGAAAGACGTTCAAGGCAACCAAGGGCGCGCCGCAGGTGATCCTAAAGTTGTCGACCGATGGCGGTCAGGTGAAACCCGCCGCCGACAAAGCGGTCAACGAATTCGCGGCGCGCGGCTTTCGTTCCTTGGGTGTCGCGCGAGCGGTGGGCGACGGCCCATGGAAGTTTCTTGGTGTATTACCGCTGTTCGATCCGCCTCGCGAAGATGCCAAGGTAACCGTCGCGACTGCCAGTAAAATGGGCGTGAAGGTCAAGATGGTGACGGGCGATGCGCTGGCAATCGCCAAAGAGACCGCCAAAAAACTGGATATGGGCACGAATATCCTCGATGCCGAAAGCTTGGGCGACTCGAAAAAGGAAGAAACCCCGGCCGTCGCCGAGTCGATCGAAAGGGCGGACGGTTTCGCCCAGGTGTTTCCCGAACATAAATTCCACATCATTGATGTTCTACAAAAACGCGGACACATCGTCGGCATGACCGGCGATGGCGTGAATGACGCACCCGCGCTGAAGAAAGCCGATTGCGGCATTGCTGTCTCTGGCGCGACCGACGCGGCGCGCGCCGCGGCGTCCATTGTGCTGCTGACGCCCGGCCTTTCCGTGATCATCGACGCGATCAAGGAAAGTCGCCGCATATTTCAGCGAATGAACAGCTACGCGATCTACCGCATCGCCGAAACGTTGCGCGTGCTGTTTTTCATGACGCTGGCGATCCTCATCTTTAACTTCTATCCGGTGACGGCGGTGATGATCGTGATGATCGCGTTGCTTAACGACGGCGCCATCCTATCCATCGCGTACGACAACGTTCATTACAGGGATAAGCCAGAGGCCTGGAACATGCGCATGGTGCTGGGCGTCTCCACAGTGCTGGGCGTTATCGGGGTCGTCTCCGCCTTCGGCTTGTTTTATCTCGGCGAGCGCGTATTTCACCTCGACCGCGCGCACATCCAGACGCTGATGTACCTGAAGCTGTCCGTGGCGGGACATTTGACGATTTTCCTGACGCGCACGCGTGGTCCATTCTGGTCCATAAAACCCGCGAAGATTCTGTGGATAGCTGTGCTCGGCACACAGATCATCGCGACGCTGATCGCGGTCTACGGCCTATTTATGACGCCCCTCGGCTGGGGCTGGGGAGCATTCGTCTGGGGCTATGCGCTGGTTTGGTTCCTAATTAATGACCGCGTGAAACTACTGGCGTATCTAATTTTTGATCACACGAAGGCTGGGGCCACACCGGAAGCTCGAGCCGAGGCGCAGATTCATGCCAAGACTGAGCCGGAACCCGCAGCCAAGTCTGATGCCAAAAAAGAGGGTAAGCCTCAAGCTACAACCCAGCCGAAAGCCCCAATCAAAGCTGACGGTACGCCCGATGCCAAGGCGCCGCCGAAACCTGAGGCCAAGGCCGAACCGACACCCCAAGCCAAAGCGGACTCAAAGCCTGATTGCGCAGTCAAACCCGAAGTCGACGCTGAGGCTAAGCCTGCCGCCAAAGCCACAATATCCTCCGATTTGACGCCGCAGATCTCCAAGCGCGCTTATGAACTCTACGAGAAGGGAGGGCGCCAGAGCGATCACGCAGTTCAGGACTGGGAGCAGGCGAAGCAGGAGATCGGAAAAGATGAAACCAAAACCGAGCCTGAGCCCCAAGCCAAGGTCGAGCCTAAGTCTGAAGCGAAAACCAAGGCGCCGTCTGATTTGACGCCTCAACTCATCAAGCGAGTCCATGAACTCTACGAGGAGTTAGGGCGCAAGGATGTACGAGCAGTTCAGGAGTTAGAGAAGGCAGAGCGGGGGACACCAAAAGTCGAACCCCATGAATGAGTAGACGCGAATTACACGGCGAGGCATTGGCCGAAGGGATAACGATGAAAATCAATTCAAAGGATTTCCGTGTGCGGCACGGAGAAAAGGTCAAACTCCGGGAGTGGCCGACGATCGCGAAGCCCTTCTGCAAGTCGAAAAGACATTATCAAAAACTTCTGGCAAAACACGTCGAGGAATTGTACTCACTGCAACATCTTCATTATGCGTCCGATCGCTATGCGTTGCTGCTGATTTTTCAGGGCATGGACGCCGCCGGCAAGGATGGCGCAGTCCGCCACGTCATGTCCGGAGTCAATCCGCAGGGATGTGAAGTCTTCAGTTTCAAACAGCCCAGCGCCGAAGAGTTAGAGCACGATTTTCTGTGGCGCACGACGTGCCGGCTTCCCGAGCGTGGCCGAATCGGCATCTTCAATCGCTCCTATTACGAGGAAGTGCTCGTCGTTCGGGTGCATCCGGAGATTCTCGCCAGCCAGCGGCTTTCAGAAGAGTTGCGTGACGACAAGACACTCTGGAATGATCGGTATCGCTCCATCGTGGACCTGGAGCGCCACCTATTTCATAACAGCACCCGCACGATCAAAATCTTCCTGCACCTTTCGCAAGAAGAGCAGCGAAAGCGATTCCTGGAGCGTATTGATCAGCCGGACAAGAATTGGAAATTCAGTCCCGCCGACATTCACGAGCGGAAATACTGGAAGCAATACATGGTGGCTTATGAGGAATGCCTGAGCGCCACAAGCACCCACCACGCGCCCTGGTACGTCGTTCCCGCAGATGACAAGGAAAATGCCCGGTTGATCGTTTCCCGGATAATTCTCGACGCGCTCAGGGAACTGAAAATGGCATACCCGAAGACCACCCCGAAACGCGAGAAGGAATTGAAATCAATCCGCAAGTTACTGACCAACGAGAGCAAGAAAGGCTAGGGCGATGGCCACGAAAGAAACAGAGCGCCCTCCAAGGCTCTTCCTCCTTCGCCACGGCAATACCGATTGGTCTGATTCGCGCAAACATACGGGTCGCACCGATATTCCGTTAAACGCAGACGGTGAGCACCACGCTCTGCTCCTTGGGGCAAGACTAAAAGGTGAGAGGTTCTCCCAAGTATTTGTCAGCCCACTTTTACGCGTACGTCGAACCTGCCAACTTGCCGGATTCGCTGATCATGCCGAGGTATGTCCAAACCTGACGGAATGGGACTACGGTAACTACGAGGGCACTCTAACCACGGAAGTGCATCGCACGCGGCCCGATTGGTACCTCTATCGCGACGGTGCTCCCAACGGTGAATCGCCCGATCAAGTCGCCGCTCGCGCAGATCGTTTCATCGAGCGAGTGCGACCAATCGACGGCGATGTCGCTGCTTTCTCCAGCGCCCAGATCATCCGCATGATCGCGGCCCGCTGGTTGGGGCTTCCATCATCGGCGGCAAGATATTTCTATACCGAAACCGCGAGCGTCGGCATTTTGAGCTACGAACACGAACGAATCCAGCCGGTTGTGCATCTCTGGGACGACGTCGGCACCCTCGACAAAAACATTTGAAGAATTGAGATCATGCAGATCGCTAAGCCGATTCAAAAAACGTCGACAAGAAACGGGGCTGGCGTAGCGCCGTTAATCCTCACAATCAACGGTGGATCGTCCAGCATCAAATTCGCCCTGTTTTCTGCGGCTTCCCCTCTCCAGCGAGTGTTTAGCGGGCAGGTCGAACACATTGGAGTGCCCGGCACCTTGTTGACGGCCACACGTGAAAATTCGTCTGAACTCGACAAACACCCCATTCCCGCGAAGACGTTCCATGACGGCATTCAAGGCGTCATCTCTTACCTGCGTCAGCGAATTGGCAAATCCGCGATCAGCGCGATCGGGCATCGCATCGTCAAAGGCGGCGTGCATCTGGTTGACAATCAACTTATCACGGCAGACGTAATCGCCGAACTTCGGCGAATGCAGCCGCTTGATCTCGATCATCTGCCGCGCGAAATCGCCCTAATCGACGGTTTTCGCGAGGCATTTCCGCGAATAACCCAGATTGCCTGCTTCGACACTGCGTTCCACAAAGACCTTCCTCGCATTGCCCAACTGCTTCCCATCCCACGCCGCTATCTGAATGCCGGCGTCCGAAGGTTTGGTTTTCACGGTTTGTCCTACACTTACCTTATGAGCCAACTTGCGGTCGCCGCCGGCGCGGATGCTGCAAATGGCCGGGTCATTCTTGCTCATCTCGGATCAGGCGCCAGCATGGCCGCAGTGCATAACGGCAAGCCAATCGATACGACCATGGCATTCACGCCAACATCCGGCCTGATGATGGGCACCCGACCCGGTGATCTTGACCCAGGACTTTTGGTCTACCTAATGAAAGACCAAAAGCTTTCGATCGAAGACATGGACAAGTTCATCTCCCAACAGTGCGGGCTCATCGGCGTCTCCGAAACCAGCTCCGACATGCGCGATCTTCTTCGGGCTCGCGGCAACGATCCGCGCGCGGCTGAGGCCGTGCAACTATTTTGCTACCAGGCAAAAAAACATTTGTGCGCTCTGACTTCGACTCTCGGTGGCTTGGAAACGATCGTCTTCGCCGGCGGCATCGGAGAACGTTCTCCAGACATACGCGCCGGTATTTGTGATGGTTTAGATTTTCTGGGATTGAAACTCGATCAATCAAGAAACAATCACGGATGTGATGTCATTTCCTCGAACGAAAGCCACGTCACGGCTCGGATCATCCCAACCGACGAAGAGGTTGTCATTGCGCGAATAGCTTCCACGATATCGCTAAGCAACCGTTTGCGTGGTTGATGCTTCGGTCGCGGTAGGGACCGCTCTTACGAGCGGCCCCCCGCACAGATCCGTACGTGCGGCATTACCGCATACGGCTCTTACTTCGGGTGCTTGGCGTAGATGCGGTCGCTGGACCGCTTCACGCACACGGACAAGCCCAGACGACGCGCTTGTTTCCCGGCTCTGCGTCCGGGACGCGGCAGGCGTGTCCGTGTTCCCTTCAGTTGATCGCGTGTCCGCTGCACCAACCACAGTCCACCGTAACCACCGGCCACTAACTCCGCCTGTTCGCCGATTACCCCTCCCTCTTTGGGCCGCCGCTTTCGATAAGGTGCTCTTCCCGCAGCCACGCCCGGGCTTTGTCAAGGTCGCTTTGATCGAAATAACGGACGTCGGCCTTCGTGAACGGCTTACAGAAGATCGCCATTCCATGGTGCCAGGCTTTCTCGCCGACGACCGCCAGGCGCGCGATGTCACTGAAATGCTTGTAGGCAAATTTGGTGTCCGCCCACATCGCGCCGGCCTTCCAGCCATGGAAGTCGTGCATGTTGAAAAGGATGCTCAATTGGCCATGCCGCGCGATTAATCGGTCCACTTCCGGCACGAAATGCTCGTAATCCTCCATGGTCAACTTACCACTGGCTTGGACCAGAAAAATTCTTCCATCGTTTTCCTCGTTCAATTGCAGTGCCATGTCACACCTCGCTTAATAAAGGCCGGCTTGTCTCCCGATGCTGCAGCATCCTCGTCAGCATCCCGCCAGCCATCAACTGAGGAATGGTATTCCGCCGCGGCCATCGATTGGTAACCGAAAGATTATAAAATTGCTTAGGTCGGCTCCTACGGAAAACCACGGACAGTTCCGCCCGCCTGCTGATGAGACACACGAATGGAAACAATTTTACTGGGTGGTAAGCGCGTGGGCTTTACAGTCGGCCTGGTTCACCCCCAACGCCGACGGAACCGGATTCGAGTTTGTTTCCGTGGCCGGAGCCGGCGTTCGCGAGCATACTGGCATTGGCTGCATTGCACGTCCTGGGCCGGCGTCGTCGCAAATACGAAATCTGCTGAATGGTTTCGCTCGCTATGTTTTCTCGCGTCTCTCGCGGCTCGGAACGAGCAACACTGGGCATGGCGCCTTCCGAATCACGGCAGCAGTAACACTGCCCACCAGCAGTTCGCATAGAGCCTTGTGACCGTGTGAACCTACAACAATCAAGTCGGGCTTGATTTTCCTGACCTCGCGCATGATCTTGGGAATTGGGTTGCCTCCCATGGACGTGCCGCGAACCAGGAGCGCCGTTGCCGCCACGCCCAACTTCCGGCATTGGAGCTCCATGATATGTAATGCTCGATGGTTGCGACGCATCTCTGCGGCCACCGCGTGGCGTGACACATCTTTCCGTTCTCGATGGGCCTCACGGTCGGCCTCCGGCGTCGCCACGTGCAGAAGCACCAGCTTCGCGTTGAAGGCGCGCGCTACGTTGATGGTAGTGGTCAGAACCGCGCTGGTGACATCCGAAAAGTCGATCAAAGCGAGAATTTTCCGCATGCCGGGTCCGCTCACACCGGCCCCATTGTAGGCCCTTGGTGCCGTGGCACAATCCACAAACCTTATGCTGGTTCCTTCTGCCGGTACATGCGATCGTGATAGGCGGCGACGAGTTCACGGCGACTGAGGACGGCAACCGCCTTTGTGGGGAATTCATTTTCTACGACTGGAACCTCCTCCAATTCAGTCGTGTGAAATTTATGCAGAGCCGAGGCCAGATCTTCGTCCATCGTCACCGTAGGGAAGCCGTCCGTCTGCAGGTCTTGGGCCACCACCAACCCGGGCGGCATGGTCTGCTCTATCAAGAATACTCGAATGTCATGAGCGTTGATCACGCCGCACAGCGAGCCGTCCTCAAGCAGTATTGGGAAAGTCTGCTGACTGACATCCGCCATGGTTTCAAGTATCTTCCCCAATGGGGTGTCGCGTCGGAAAACGACCGGCGCTTTGCGGGGTCGCAACGCGTCTCGGACATGGATGCCCTCCAGCACATCGCTGGCGAACTCGCCTTCATGCGCCGGCGAATCGGCGCGGGTCATCACCTGTTTCTCGTAAATCGAAACCGAGCGCGGCGTCAGCAAATAGGCTACCGCCGTGGCAAGCATCAGCGGAACCAGCAGACCATAGCCGGTGGTCATCTCCGAGACCATGACCAGCGAAGCGATCGGCGCTTTAGCCACACCGGCAAAGAAGGCAGCCATCCCCACCAGCACAAATGCCGCAGGCTGGGTGACGATCCCCGGCATCCAGCGATGGAGGAGCGCGCCCAGCGTAGCCCCCAGGCAGCCGCCAATGACCATGGATGGCGCGAACACGCCGCCGCTGCCGCCGGAGCCGATGGTCAGGCCCGTGGCGACCATCTTCATGGCCGCCAGTGCCAAGGCAAGCTTTATTGGCAGTTGCCCGTCGATTGCCAATTGGGTCCAACCATAGCCCATTCCCAGGACTTGCGGCAGGAACAGGGCGATTACGCCGACCCCGAGCCCGCCCAAAGCGGGCTTGAAGTGATTGGGCAAACGCAGGGGGCGGAAGATTCGGTCGCGGATTCCATAGAAAACCCGGACGTAGACCGTTCCCACGCCGGCGCAGATGGCGCCCAATAGCACGTAGAACGGAAGCTCCAGCGGATGCGAGTATCGCAGATCGGGAACCTCAAAGATGGGCCCCCAGACTCCATTGACGCCACAATACAGCGAATAGGCCACGATTGAGGCCACAAATGCCAGCATCAGCGCCCCGGGCTCGAGCTCCATGTCGCGATACAACACCTCAGAGATGAACAGCGCGCCACCGAGGGGAGCACGGAAGATCGCGCCGATGCCCGCACCAGCACCAGCCAGCATCAGCAGGCGTCGCTCTCGCTCGCCGGTTTTGAGCCATGACGTCAGAGCAGAGGCAAATCCGGCACCGATCTGTCCGATCGGCCCCTCGCGACCGGCCGATCCGCCGCTCCCGATCGTCAAGATGCTTGCAATCGTCTTGACAATGGGCACTCGGCGACGGATTAAACCGTGACGGTTGTGGAAGGCGTCGATGACGGAATCCGTACCATGTCCTTCGGCTTCCGGGGCAATCGAGTACACCAATATGCCGGACAGCAGGCCTCCCACCGCTGGGATAAGCAACAGCAACCACCGCCGCGGGGAAGCATGGGCCGCGGCCGTTCCACCTTCGGCACCGGGCTGGGGCATCACGTACCCTGCCCCCTGCACCAATAAAAGGTCGCTGGTCTGATCCAAACCAAAGCCGAACACCAGGGCGCCCAATCCAGCCACGATTCCAACAGGAACGCTCAGCAGCACCGGGTGACGCCAAAATCGCCCCCGAATCCGCTTCAGCCAATATGGTCTGCTGACCACTCCCTGCATCACAACACTCCGCGGGCTACGAGATCCTTTAATGGAAGTCTAGTATACGGAAATCTCTGGCGGGACGTAGCAAGTGGTGGCGACAACCGTAACCGTCACGCCGACCGTTCTTGCCTTGATCGATTTTTCCAACGCATGTCCCAATGCGCTGAGCCGAGTGATTCGCAGCACTCGGATATGTTGGTTATCGGCTCGTCTTGCATCACGTGCTTGCGGCGATTCTCGACAAGCCAATGCCGAAGTACGCTCAAGCCTGGGGAAGTCCGCAGCCTGCCGCAAAGGCGGCTCAGCAAACCCCGACCGCGACCGTAAGACCTGTTTCAGCCACATCATCCCACGACTGGTATCAGTTCTGGGACTGGTGTTTGACTGGAAGTTTTGAATCGAGACCCGGGGCAGGAATTACCCCATGGCGAAAGCCATAGGATCCGGTGGTGTCAGGGCCGATTTCGCCGGTAGATTCGAGGCCATTTGCTACCCCTCTACCGCGGTTGCGGGCGGAGGAACGGTGGATTGGAAAAGATCGCCTTGTTTATTGCCGGGGTCCGAATGGAAGACGGCGCCGACCATGCGTTCGACACGGCCGTCGGAGTCGATGTACATTCGACCGCGTGTGCTGACCTTACGGACGCTGCCGTCGCCGCAGATAATTCGGTGGGAAATCTTGTAGTCGCGATGATTGGCGCCGCCGACGACGACGGACGCCAGATGGAAGAATTCCCGGTCCTCGGGATGAATGTAAGCAAAAAAACCCTCGTAGGTCGTGGCGAACTCGGATTGCGACCGGCCGAAGATTTCGGGAAGGTTGTGGGACTTCCAGAAGGTTCCGTTTTTCACGTTGACGTCCCAGCAGGCGATGTCTGACGAGTCCAGGCACACATGGAGCCGGCGATCCGTTTCCTGAAGCGACCTTTCCGCGCGATGGCGGGCGTAATGCATGTAGCTGATAAAGAGTCCCAGGCCGATGAACAGTACCAGGCGAACGACATCTTCCTGGCTCGCGATGCGCAGAGAGTGGATCGGCGGCATGAGCCAGGCAACCGTTAACGACGACAATGCCACCGTGAACATCGAGGGAACCAGCCCACCCCACCAGGAGGCGACGACGATCGCCGCGATGAAAAATACGATGACCCCATGCTGCTGAAGCGGCCGATCAACGCGGTAGAGAATCTCGGTGGCGCCCCAAGCGACCACGACGACCGCCAATGACCATGCGAGTTGAGTGATTGTTGGCCGAATTTCTTGACGCATGGCGTCCACAATAACCGATATTGCGTCCTCCACCCCCCCAACAAACGCCGATTGTCCGCCAATATTGCGAAAGATTCCACTTTCGCTCCATCGCGACATGTATTATCCCGGATTTCCCGGATGACAGCGGACTCCACGTAAAATGGATTATCGTTTGACCGCATAAATGCAGCCTTTTTTCGACGTTCAGGACAGGAAGTCCGGAGAATCCAATGGGTGAAAGCAGCAAGGACGCTCTCCGGTGGGTTTTGACGCCAGCCTCAAGCTCGAATTCCACGGCTCGAAGGTCACCAGTGACGCGGGATTACTGGTCTACCGGGAACTGGATGAGGCACTGGGCTTGACGAGCATGGCCGGCACTCTGCTCCAGGATTGGCGCACCGGGAAGAACACTCAACACACCATGGTGGGACTGCTTCGTCAATCGATCTACAGCCGCGTGGCCGGTTATGAAGATACCAATGAGGCTCCACCCCCTATGGGGGTGGAGCCTCATTCTGGTTTCGGATTTCGGATTTTCCATTCCCACGGTATTCTTCGCCAAGATGCGCATGGATGTGACAGAGCCCGCTGCCCGATTTCGGGCGATCGTGACGCGGATTCTCTCGCGCTTCGGATTCAGGGAGGATTCATTTCTACTGATCCTGGCGGTCATCGTGGGAATGGTGACGGCCGCCGCGGCGGTGGGATTCCACGAGCTGATCCTGCTGGTGCGCAACCAACTCTATTACCGCGCAGGCGAACAACATCTCTACAAGGGAATCGGGATGCTGCTGCTGATCGCATTTCCGGCGGCGGGCGGATTGATCGTGGGGCTCGTCGGCCGCTATGTCTTTCGCGCCCGCGAAGGACACGGCATCGTCGATGTGATGGAATCCGTCGTGCGGACCAGCGGGTTTCAAAGCCCGGTGATCGCACTGGAGAAAATCATTACCTCGGGGGTCACCATCGGCAGCGGCGGATCGGCCGGAGCGGAAGGGCCGATCGTGCAAATCGGAGCGGGGATCGCCTCGGGAATCGGCCAGTTGTTTCGCGTGGCCCGCAGCCAGATGCCGGTGCTGATCGGCTGCGGGAGTGCGGCGGGGATCAGCGCGATCTTCAACGCGCCGTTCGGCGGCGTGCTTTTTACGCTGGAAGTCATCCTCCAGGAC
>Ga0187864_10001856_pt1 | contig 19332 bp, 19 predicted proteins | sample June2016WEW_11_4_FD_132985 | JGI IMG/M metagenome (GOLD analysis project Ga0187864, IMG submission 132985) | Peatland microbial communities from SPRUCE experiment site at the Marcell Experimental Forest, Minnesota, USA - June2016WEW_11_40 | ecosystem: Environmental > Terrestrial > Soil >...
ACGCGCCGTGGCGCTTCAGTCGGACAGCGCCAACTACCACTACCAACTCGGGCAGGCTTATCTCAAGAAAGGCCTGCGCGCGGAGGCTGAGAAGCAGTTTGCCGAACAGCACAAGCTTCAGGCTGCCGAGGTCGAAAAACAAGGCGACAAAATCTTTGGCAGGCTGCCGCCGCCCGCCGAACCCAAGCAGTGATTTCAAATCTCCAATTTCAAATCGTTTGCGGCTTGCCATTTGAATTTTGAATTGTTCTTCTGGCAGGCGTGGTCGTCGTTGCCGCCCGCGGGCAAACCACAAGCGTTTTCCCTACTGGTTATCGCGGAAAGGTTGGTTGGACTCATACAGCGCGATTCGGCCCTTCAGTTCGTTGGCTAACGGCTCTGTAGCGAGGGCAAGGGCTTGGCGCGCGGTTTGCACCGCTTCGGGAAAGCGGCCTGCCTCGGCATAGGCGGCCGCCAGTGTATCGAGCGTGGCGGGATCCTTGGCGCCGGATAGCTTCACCGCCCGCGCTGCAAGCTCGACGGCTTCGCTGCCATTACGGATCGACGCCTGTGGGTTCGTGGCCAGTACCCATGCCGCTTGGCTGAGCAGCGGCAGATCTTCCGGGTCCAAGTGCAGCCCCGCCCGCCACTCCGCCAGGGCCTTTGTTACCTTCCCTTGCAGGTAAAAGGCTGCACCCAGGTTGTAGTAGGTCTGAGTGTTCCTTGGGTTGATCTCCTCTGCCTTCTCGAGATGCTCGATCGCCTCGCCAAGTCTTCCTCTTTGCAATAGGACAATTCCCAAGTTGTTCTGGGCATCGGCATAATCCGGCTTGAAGTTGGCAGCTTTCTCAAAATAGGGGAGGGCCTCGTCCAGTTGCCCTCTTTTGAGCAGGTGGGCGCCCAGGTTGTTGTTGGCCATGGGGTCGTCGGGATTGATCTCGAGAGCCTTCTTCCATTCCGCGATGGCTGCTTCGTCCTGTCCTTTGGCCGCTAATTCCGCGGCATAATCGAAGATGCGGAAGAATTCGGCGGCGGGCAACTCGATTTTCTCCAAGCCGTCCGCAGGGATATTCACAAACTCCGGGATGTTCACGGCGCGGTTAGCGGCGGTGGAGTTGTCAATGTAGATCGCGGGACTGTCGTTGCCCTGTTCGTCCAGGTGCGTGAGGAACATGCCGGTGTAGGGCGAGCGGCTCTTCGAGGAGAAGACCAGCCAGCGGCCGTTGGGCGAGAAGCTGTGCCAGGAATTCATCCGTGGCGTGTTGCAGCGCATGCGCCGCGCCTCGCCGCCCGCCGCCGGCACGATGAAAAGCTGGCTGTCAGGACGCATCAACAGGCCGTTGTGGCACTTCACGAACACAATCCAGCGCCCGTCGGGAGAGATTTTCGGAAAGGCGTTGCTCATGCCATTCTGCGAAGCTCCGGCGATCGGCTCCGTTTTGCCGCCTTTGCCTTCGTTAAACGGGATCCTGTAAAGGTCGTATTGAATGGGCGTCTCGTCCGGGTCGTTGGCGTATGCAGCGAGTTTGCGGCCTTCCGGATACGGGTCTCTCGCTTCCGCCTGGGCGTACACCAGGTATTTGCCGTCCGGGCTCCAGGTTTCATTCGTGTGCACGTAACGCGGATCATCCGCTCCCGGCAGGGCTCGCATCTCGCCTGTGGCGCGGTTGTACCAAGCCAGGATGCCCCGCGTGGGGTAGAACACCTGCAGGAAACGATAGTCCTTGAAATTGGCTACGTAGAAGCCGCCCTGCGTGCCTCCCGGCGCCTTGATCATGGTCACCACGTACTGCCCGTCGGGCGAGACTTGCGACATGAATCCGATCCGCGGTTGCGCGACGGTCTGGTCCTTGAAAGTCGCCCACGAGATCACATCTTGGTTGCGGATAGACATTTGCTTTTGGATCGAGGCGAGAACGTAGAGTCCCTTGTCGTTGGCCGGGCCGTCCAGGTCCATTCCTAAAGTCTTGCCGTCGCGCGAGAAGGAGTGGCAGTTGGCGCAGGAATGAATTCCTGTAAAGAGCACGTGGCTCTCCTTTTCGCCGATGTGGCGCAGGCGCCAGGCAATCAGAGGTATGGCGTTGGGAGCCAGCGGCTTGATCACGCCTTTTTGCAGTTCGGAGGGCATCAAGGGCACGTCGCGATAGAAGATCGGCGCGCCGACCGGATCCTTTGAGGTTTGGATGGCCACTTGGCCCTGGGAAATGGCTGAGGCAGCATGTTCAGCTTCGCGGCCCGTGATCGTCACGGTTGCTGGGTGCTCGCGCGAGTGCAGTTTGATCGCCGCCCAGGTGGTATCATCAGGAGTCCAAGTGCGGGAAGCAGCCTGCTGGGGTGTCAACTCAGGCAACTTGTTCGTGTTGCTGACGCAGCGCGGGTCGATCTCACCTATGCGCAGGCGCTCCCCGGGCGCTTTCGCGCGTATCCCGGGCGAGCCATCGGAAAATGCCACGTCGATGTCCCAGACTTCGGATCGTGGCGAGGCATCGCGCCAGATGAACGTGGGAGGTGTGATTTCGGGCGGAAAAATCGAGCGATCTTCTGGATAGTCGATTGTGATCCGGGCCAATTGCGCGTGGACAGCCATTGTATCGCGCTGCCCCGCCAGTGCCAGGCAAGCCTCCAGCAGCGCTGCGGCCAAGACGCAGGCGTTCCGGAAAGAGTATCCCCAGGCTCTCAACGCAACCCCATCCTCACTCGCAAAACCATCCGGCCGCGTAATGGTAGCACAGTCTGCCACCCCTTTCGAGCAAGTTGTGTCGGCTCCCCGACCCGTCGATATCCGTCCCGCTGTAGGGGGACGGCTTGCCGTCCCCGCATTTCCGCTGGTCCGGACGCGGGTAGGGCAAGCCCTACCCCTACACCGGGCGGGTCCCGTTACGAACGCTGGTTGCACAGGGCCTGAATTGAGTTAAAATCCTGCCTCTGAAAGCGAGGACACGAGCATGCGCACAAAACTGCCGATTGCATTTCTTATTGGTTTGGGGCTGGCCATCGGGGCGGAAACAACCTACCACGTCTGGCTTTCCCAGCCGCCCGCGGACTGTCCCTTCGAGCCCTCGTCGTCTCTGGTGGGCATTGCCTTCACGGGAAGGCACATTCGTTACGCCAATGCCGATACCTGGTACCCGTCGTGGGCCTCCGACGGCAACATGTATTCACCCTGGACCGACGGCAGCGTCGGCGACGTCAAGTCAGGCTCCGGGGGTGAAAAAGCGACGACCGGGCACGCCACCATCGTCGGCGACGATCCGTTGAATCTTAAGATCATCAGCGTAGGTGTGTTTCCGGGGAACCCGGCGCCCTACGGCGGGCGCTATCCCTGCGGCAGTCTTGTGTACAAAGGGGTGTGGTACTACGGCACGTATTGCCTGCTCGAAACCCCGGGCAAAGGGCTCAACTGGGATGTGCTCGGGCCTCTCGTGGGCTTCCGTTATTCGACTGATTTCGGCAAGACCTGGCACGACACGCCGCATACGCCATCATCACCGCTGTTTGGCGAGCCGGCGAAGCCTGGCGGCAAAGTGAAAATGGGAGCGCCACACTTCGTGGACTTCGGAAAGAACATGCAGTATTCACCTGACGGCAAGGCCTACCTGGTCGGCCACGGCGCCATCGACCCCGACCCCAAGCCAAGAGACGGCAACCTCAGTTGGATTACCGGTGACCAGATCTTCATGGCGCGCGTTTCCCCCAGCATCCAAAACATGAACGATGCCTCAAAGTATGAATTCTTCGGCGGCCACGATGCTTCCGGCCACCCTGTTTGGACGCGGGATTTTTCCAGGACCAAACCCCTGGTGGATTGGAACAACAACATGGGCTGCGTCACCATGACCTACGACGCGCCGCTCAAGAAATATCTTCTGGTGATCACCGACGGCGGCAACACGATCTCAAAGTACAACACCTACATCCTGGAATCCGACTCCATCACCGGCCCCTGGAAACTCGTCGTCTACATGCGCCACTTCGGCGAGCAAGCCTACTTCGTTAACTTCCCCTCGAAGTTCATCGGCAAGGACGGCCGTTCTGCATGGCTCTGCTACGCCGCCAACTTCACCAACGGTTATTTGCACACGAATTACCGTGACGACCCGCCCGGCGGCGGATATGGCATGAGCCTGCAGGAAGTTCGGCTGTTGGGGCCGTCAGACAAGGCGAACCCGGAGTAGCGGTGAGGGGGTGGCCAATAGTCGTTCGTCAGTTGCACGACTCAATTCGTGGTCAATTCGTGTTCCCCGCTACAATCTCCCCGTATCGGATGTATAATCCCTCACAATCAGGAATCCGCAGTTGGAATCGAGGCTGCCTATGGTCCGGCATCGTGAAGGTACCCACTGCAAAACAGCGCTCTGTCTCTCGGCCTTTTTGATTCACTCCGCCTTGGCTGCTCAGAGCGCACGGCAGTTGGCGCAGAACACCTTCCCGTCGGTTGTTCTCCTATTGATGCAGGACGCCGATGGACAACCCGTGTCGTTAGGCAGCGGCTTCTTCGTGGGAGACGGCCTCATTGCCACGAACGTGCATGTAGTGCGTGGGGCTTCGGCGGGCCAAGCCAGACGTGTGGGGCTCGCTCAGACCTACGCGGTGAATAATCTGGTCGCTGTAGATGCGAGCGCAGACCTGGCAGTGCTCAAAATTCCCGGCTTTGCCGCCCCGCCCCTGAGGTTAGGCCAGAGCGAAGACGTTGCGGTAGGCGACGCCGTTTACGCGATCGGGAACCCCGAAGGGTTGGAGGGCACTTTTTCCCAAGGCATCGTGAGCGGGATTCGGACAATCGGCGCTGACAAGCTCCTTCAGATTACTGCACCGATTTCGCCTGGTAGCAGCGGTGGCCCAGTTATCAACGGTCGGGGCGAGGTCGTGGGTGTTGCCGTCGCCACCTTCAGCGAAGGCCAGAACCTAAATTTTGCGATCCCATCCTCGTATCTAGCAGCACTTCTCAAACGCATTGGACCGCCGCGTCCCCTTTCGGCGGAACAGCAGCTACAGGGGAGCACGGATTGGTTCGCCCGCATGTTCGGCGCAAAGAACGCCGACGTTGTGACGACCGACGATTTCGCCTGGGATCCTGCATTTCACGGCATTTTTTCCTTCACTTTTCGGAACCACCTCCGCGTGTCCGTCAAAAACATACATTTTTACGTCGTGTTTTTCGAAGGCGACAAGGAACGGGGATATAAGCCGATAGACTACATGGAGGGTGTGACGTGCGGTGATGTCGTGATCCCACCGAGCTTCGCGAAGTACATAGAAGAAACAGTGAATTTGAATCTCAAGCGTTACGTGGGCGACTGTCGCCCTCTGAGCGTATCCGGCACCGTCGGCGAGAGGACAACCAAGGAGGAAGTTCGTGTGCTGGACTTCAAACTGTTGGAATAACGTTCTCGCTGACGTGGCAGAACCCGGCGCTCCCGCGCCGGGTCGCCACGGCGCGGCGTCCGGCAGCGGCGCTTAGTGGTGGGCGCAAGCCCCCGATCAACTTTCGCTCAGGGCTTCGTCGATATTTCGTGCTACCGCCGGGCTGGGCACATCTGCCCCAACGGATTCGCGAAACTGATCCTCAGACACCGTGACCTGCCGAGTTACGTCCTTAGGCCCTTTGGGGTCGTTGAAGATAAGTTTGCGTGTCATTGATCGTTCATCGAGAGTTGTGAGCTCCCTCAGAATGAAGGGGTGCCTCCGCTCCGCGTATGCTCTTGTCAGATTGAAAAAACGTACCTCTTCGTTTGTCATGGCTGTTTAACCCTTGGCGTCGGGCTTAGTGCTTGCCCTTTAAATCGCTTCCGATTTCACTTTTATTGACGCGTTTTGGCTCCTCGCGCCGGGTGGCACAGACATGCGGCAGTTTGCATGTCTGCGCTAGAACCGATGCCTGGTTGACGGCAATGAGGCCGCAGCGAGATCTGAAAGCCTCAAAGACTCCTTCAGGAATCGCGAAACAGTGCTCGGAACCCTTCCTGCTCAAAATGCCGGTCATTGGTAAGAGCCTCGATCAGCCCTTTGTTGCGCATCGTCTGCATGGAGATGCAATCCGTCAGGCTGTAGCCTTTATCGGGCCGCGCTTCGTAGAGAGCGATGCCGGAGAGAAACGATTCCCGACTCTGCGGAACGACCTGGACTCCAGGGTCTTCGAGAATGTGCTGGACGTTCGTAACAGCTTTGCGGCGCATCTGCTCGGGAGCCGTCGCAAAGAACGTAAGATACTCGGCCAACACCTCATCCGTGGTGACGATGGGAGAGTCCGCGCGCTCGGAAGTAAGCGCCAAGGCGCGCTGATGGGCGCTGTCAGTGAGATCGACCAGGGCGATCCAATAGAACGTATCAGCGAAAAGCGCGGTCATTCTTCTTTCTTGGGCCAGCCGTAAATGTAATGATCGTGCTGGCTGGCGCCGTCCTCCGGCATGGTCGCCATGATTTCAGGCGGCACATCCTGCATATTTTCGAGGATCACGTCGGCAATGTGTCGCCGCGGGCGGCTTGCTGGGCGCTCCTGTTCAGCGAGCTTTTGGAGCCACGCCTCAAGAGAAAGACCCTCCGCAGCAGCCTTGGCTTTCAGCGCTGCCGCCTGTTCATCGGGAAGTTCGATCACCGTCATAAGACATCTCCCACTCCTATCGTAACAGCGCTATCTTACGAAATTGAGGACGCTTTGTCACGCTCGTCGCGCTTACTGACGGCAGCGGCGGAATAGTTGGGAGAGCAACTCGAGCGCGAGATCTGTTTCCTCGCGCGTGATGGTGAAGGAGGGTGCCAGGGTGAACACGTTTTTGTAGTAGCCTCCCACGTCGAGTACCAGGCCATACTTACGTCCGGCAACTTCGAGGTCGCCTTTCAAGCCCTCGGCAAAAATGCGGTCCACGAGATTGCGGTCCGGGGTCACACCGTCCTCTTTGCAAACTTCGATGCGCAGGGCCAGCCCTAATCCGTCCACATTCCCTATAATGCCTGGGAAGCGGCTTTGCAGGTCCTTAAGGCCGGCGAGGAAATAGGCGCCTTTTTCGTTGACCAGTTTCTCGTAGTCCTCTTCTTCGAGCATCTTGAGCGTCTCGAGAGCGACTGCCGTGCCCAAGGTATTGGAAGAGAAGGTTGAGTGGGTTGAGCCGGGCGGGAAAAGCTCCGGCGTGATGAGTTCTTCGCGCGCCCAGATGCCGGAGATGGGATTCAGGCCGTTGGTGAGCGCCTTACCAAAGACAATAATATCCGGGGTAATACCGAAATTCTCAATAGCCCAGAATTTTCCCGTTCGGTAAAAGCCCATCTGGATTTCGTCATCGACAATCAGGATCTTGCGCCGGTCGCAAGTCTCCTTCAGGCGCTGAAAGTACTCGCGAGGCGGAATAACGTAGCCGCCCGTCCCCTGCACGGCTTCGATATAAAAAGCGCCGTACTCCGCGCTCTGCGCCTTCGCGTCCCACACCCCGTGATATTCGTTGTCGAAGAGGTGAGCGAACTGGTCCTCGCAGTAGAGATTGCAGCTTTCGGGTTTCAGTCCATAGATGCAGCGAAAGCAGTAAGGATAAAAGACAAACTGGGCGCGCTCGCCGAAGTGGCCGTAGCGGCGGCGGTAGCGGTAACTCGAGGTGATGGCGGAGGCGCCGAGCGTCCGTCCGTGATACCCGCCCATGAAGGCGAACATCAGGCTCTTGCCGGTGTAATTCCGCACCAACTTCAGCGAGTCCTCGATGGCTTGCGAGCCGCCCACATTGAACTGCACCCGGCCCTTCACTCCGAATCGCTTCTCGCAGTACTGGGCGATGCGCGCCGCCACTTCCACCTTTTCCGCGTGCAGGTACTGGCAGGCAAGTTGGGGAAGCCGGTCCACTTGCCGCTTCAGGGCCTCGCCCAGCCGGCGATTCTTGTAGCCGAAGCTCGCTGCTGAATACCACATCTGAAGGTCGAGATAAGGAGTGCCTTGCTCGTCGTAAAGGTAGCTGCCTTCGCAATCGACAAAAATCTTCGGGGGGTCGAGGTAATGGACCGTGTCACCGAAGGAACAATACTTGCGTTCGAGTTGTAATAGTTCGTCAGTTCTTGGACTTGCACCAGAAATCGCCAAAGGATTATTGCCTCCGTAATGGAGTTCGTAGGGGCAATCCGCCAAGCGGCGGATGGTTGCCCGGGGTGGCCACGAGGGTCGCCCCTAAAGCATGGCGGCCACGGCTTGCTCAACGTCGGCAAACGTCTCGAACGGACGGTACGCTTTGCCGTGCTCCTGGCAATAGGCGAGCAACTGCCGTTTGGCAAACACCACATCCGCCTGATCCACGGCGAATCGATCGGAGAGCCCATCGCCCACGAAGATGATGGGACGTTTTCCTTCTCCGAGGCGCCGAAGCAGCGCCGCTTTGCACGTGCCGCACCCATGCTCGCAGGGCGGGGAAGAATGAGGGAAGGAGGGTATGAGGCGGCGGCCTTCGAGCCGCAGGGCGCTTGAGAACACCTGCATGCCGTTTCGAAACGGCCCCTCCATGCCGGCGCGCTTCAGGACGCGTGCTATCACGTAGTCGAATCCTTCGCTTAAAACATAGAGCGGAATGCCTCGCCGGTGTGTAAAGCGGTAGAAAGTGCTGAAAGCGGGGTCAATGGGAACCGCATCAATTAAGGCGTTGAGATCCTCCGCGGAGGTGTCGACGAGCGCGAGCTGCCGCTCCAGGCATTCGCGCGACCCGATCAATCCGCGCGTCCACTCCTGCTCGACATCCCGCCAAGAAGGGTGCGCCAGTTGCGACAGGATTTCATCCGTCACGTCGCGCTGGGTGATCGTCCCATCAAAGTCTGTGAAGATGGTCATTTCATGCGGTATGTGGTAGGTGGTATGTGGCAGGTGGGGCCTATTCTCCCCACCTACCACCTCCGACATACCATCTACCCCTTCCTTTCATCGACCAGCCGCCGGGGCTTCCTCCCCTGCGTCATCTCTCCGGGCGGAAAAATGCGAAACTCAAGCCGGTACATCCCGCAGAGTTGGTTCGCCCAGACGTCCGGGTAGCGCGCTTCGAGGTTCTTCCGCACGGCGTTTTCGACCGTCGAGGGGTTCGTGCCGTTCCTCAACTCGAGCCGGAACTCGAGGATGTCGTGGACGCCTTCCTGCCGGACCGCCACCTGCCAATTCTCGGAAATTCCTTCCACATCGTGGAGCACGCGCTCGAAGATTTCCGGGTACATGTTCCCGGCCCCCATCACCACCATTTCGTCCACCCGGCCGCGGATTTTGGCCATGCGGCGGATGGTGGCGCCGCAGGGGCAAGGTTCATTGATGAACCGTGTCACATCGCGCACCCGGTAACGAACGAGCGGCATGGTGCGCCGCGAAAGCGTGGTCACCACAAGTTCGCCGTAGCCTTCCGAGTCAGGGTCAACAATTTCGATAAAATAGTTGAACTCGTCCAGGTGATAACCTTCCCGCCTGAGACACTCCATCGCCGTGCCCCCGCCCTGCTCGGTGGATCCGTAGCCGAGAACTACAGGGCACTTCCAGACGCTCTCGACGTAGTTCCGATAGACTTCCGTCATGCGGTCTCCGGCAGCGACGATCAGCTTCAGCGGGAAGACGCCTTCTTGCTCTGCAATCTCGCTCAGGCTCACCAGCCAGGTGGGATCCGCGGCGATGACGTTATATTTGTAGATCGGCATGCGGGAATAGAGTTCGCGCGGGTGGGGCTTGCCAGTCGCCGAACAGAAAACTCCCATGCGCTTGCAAGCTAGAAAGGTGACCCAACCGCTGATCCAATACCCCGCGTCGAATGTGCAGACTACCCGGTCGCCCGGCCGCACGCCGTTTTCCCACATGGCCGCCGCCTCGTAGCGGGCCGTGAACTCCAACTCCTCGTAACTGAAATAGACGCGCTTGGGGCCTCCGGAGGTGCCGGTGGTTTCAAACACCAATTGGGGTTCACGGCAAAGGAAATCTTCCGCCGGCAGGTTGCGCAAGTCCTCTGGTGTGGTGAAGATGTCTTCCAGGTCTTCCGGGCGCCGGACTCGGTTCGCCACGATGCCGCTCTCGCGCAACTTGCGCCCGAAGAAGGCTTGGCGCTCTGCCGCGTATCGCACCAACTCGCAAAACGAGTCGCGTTGAATGCCTTCGATCAGCGCGCGAGGTACATATTTCCCCCAGCGAACAAGGCTCGGGACCGATTCGCCGATCACGGCGCGCTCAACGAGTTTGCGCATACGGCTTAACATTTGGAAGCGTTCCTGGTCCGTGGTCTTTTGTCCGTTGTCAGTCGTCCGTTGCACAAGACCATACCAAGCGGGAGCAACTGACCACTGACTACGGACAACGGACGTCTTACATCAAGTACGTCGATTCCCCGGGCCGCGTGGGGCGAGTTGCCAGCAAGTCGATGTAGGTGCTTTTCTCGAGCAGCGCCTGGCCCACCTGCGCGATGGCATGGGCGGAATCCGGCCGGGACAAATCCTTCTGGCGGCGGCTCATCTCCGCCAGGGTTTCCGGTTTGCTGAGCATCTGCGTTACGGCTTGCGGAATCTCCTCGAGAGTCTGGGCCTGCACTGCTACACCTTGCTGCACCAGGTAACGAACGTGCCGCTCTTCCGGTCCCGGAATAGGATGGGTCACAATCATCGGCAGGCCCGCCGAGAGCGCTTCGGCGGTGGTCAAGCCGCCCGGCTTGGTGATCAAAAGATCGGCCGCCGCCATCAATTCCGGTATGGTCTCCGTCCAGCCAAAGACGTGCAGATCCAGTGTGACCCTGCCCCTCAACTGCTCCAAGGTCTGCTTGAGGACGCCGTCGTGCCCGGCCACCACCAAGACCTGAAGTGGAAATCGGCAGAGTTCCAGACTTTCGACGATCACATCGAGTGGGGCCGGACCCATGCCCCCTCCCATCACCAACACGACGGGCCGGTGAGCGTCCAAACCCAGGGCTCGCCGGAGTTCACTCCGATCCTGGGGAAGCGCAAATACCGGGTCAACGGGAATGCCACACACCAGAATCCGGTTGGGCGAGGTTCCCCAATTCACAAGCTGCGAGCGCGCCTCTTCGCTGCCTACACAGTAGACATCGACTTCCGTTTGCGCCCAGGGTGGCTCTGCCTGAAAATCCGTCTGCACGGCCAAAATGGGAGCGTGGAACCACCCCTCGCGCTTGCCCAGAGCGGCGATTTCAACCGCGCCGATTTCATTGGCGACGACCAGGTGAGGAGCATACGCTTTGAGCTCCTCGAGCACTTTCTTGCACCCGAGGCGAAATGCCCAGTGCGGAGCCGTGGCGCGGTGGAGCTTCTTCTGCCGGCGCTCGAAGAGCCATCGCCAAACACCCGGAGCGCGCCGAAGCATCCACCAGTAAGGGCGGACGTACGCCATCAGGAACCAGGAGCGCGCCACCTTCAGGACGTCCAGGAGGTGGACTTCGACAGGATCAATGCAATCGTAGAGCGCCCGCTGGAGCACTTCCGCCGCACGAACATGCCCCGTGCCGACACTCAGAGTTAGTATGAAGATACGTTTAGAAGTCACTAGGAACCCGGGAAACTTGAAAATGGAAATTGGAAAATGGAAATTGGAAAATGGAAAATGGTAAGTCGAAACTGGCAATTCTTAGGACCGGTAAGCGATCAACTCCTCGGATCTCATCCTCAGTCACAGCTTGCTTTCGATCGCGTGTTTCCGCGATAACAGTTCTACCCTCCCATTTTCCAGTTTCCATTTTCTATTTTCCAGTTTCCATTTTCCGTCTTTACTGGAATTTTCTGATCAGCAGCACCGCATTGAGGCCGCCGAACGCGAAGGAATTGGAGACGGCCACTGTTACAGGCATTTCTCGCGCTTGATTGGGGACGTAGTCCAGGTCGCACTCGGGGTCCGGCGCGGTGTAATTCGCTGTGGGCGGAATGGCAGAGCATTCGATGGCCAGCGTCGTCGCTGCCAGTTCGATTGCCCCCGTGGCCCCCATGGTATGGCCGTGCATGGATTTTGTGGAGCTAATAGCCAGCTTCCGAGCGTGCTCGCCGAATACCTTCTTGATGACCTGCGTTTCAGTGGCGTCGTTCAGGCGCGTGCCGGTGCCATGGGCATTAATGTAATCTACTTCGTTCGGGGCAACGCCGGCTTCCTCGAGGGCCATGCGCACTGCACGAGCCGGCCCATCGAGGGAGGGCTGGGTAATATGTCCGGCATCTGAACTCAGGCCGTAGCCGGAGATTTCCGCGAGGATTTTGGCCCCACGCTTTTTCGCATGCTCAAGTTCCTCGAGCAGCAGTATGGCGGCCCCTTCGCCCATGACGAAACCCTCGCGGTCCGCCGAAAAGGGCCGGCAGGCCCGGCTGGGATCGCCGTTCCCCGTGGCCAGGACCCGCACCGATTCCCAGGAACGGATCATTCCCACGGTGATCGGCGCCTCGCACCCCCCGGTCAACATCAGATCGGCCATCCCAAATTTGATCAGGTGAAAGGCTTCGCCAATCGCATGACCTGAAGACGAGCAGGCCGTGGCAGTTGTGAAGGAGGGTCCTTGCGCGCCAAATTCCATGCAGATTTGAGAAGTGGCGGCGTTGTGCATCATGCGGGGAATGGTGAACGGATGCAGCCGTGTCGCCTGTTGGGCGTAGAGGTTGAAGTAGCCGTTATCCAGGGTATTGGCGCCCGCCATTCCGCTGCCGCTCACCACCCCGAAGCGGGGGCCTTCCTCCTCGCGTACCTCGATTCCACTCGAGGCCATAGCTTCTTTCGCGGCCAGCAAGCCGAACTGGCTGAAGCGATCCAGCAAATCGAGCCGCTTGGCGGGAAAGTAATCAGTCGGCGTGTAGTCCGGAACTTCGGCAGCAATCTGAACCGTCAGCGCAGAGGGATCAAATTGGCAAATACGGCGAACCGCCGACCGGGCTTCCAGCAGGTTCTTGAAAAAGCTTGGCGCGTTCTTGCCTACGGATGCAAAGACGCCTACACCGGTAATGACGACTCTTCGCAAGTTTCACCCTTGTGAACTTAATTGGCTGTGGCAGCCGGGGCCTCGCCCTTCGCCATCGCCACCAGATCGGAAATGTCCTTACCTTCCAAAACTCGTGTCAGGCTGTCCACCACCTGGCGGACTGAGCGCATGTTCTGCGCCACGGCGTCCGGGATATCAATCTTGAATTCCTCTTCCAGCGCGAAAAGGATATTGACTCCGTCCAGCGAGTCTATGCCCAATTCTGCGAACTTCGAATCGATGGTGATTTTGCTCGGGTCCAGATGCTGCTCTCGAGCAATAATCTCAATGACTTTCTGGGTTGTGTCCATTTATGCTCCTCGTGACCGGTTTGACCGGCGCACCTAAGTGGAAATGCCGATGGAATTCCTTTCTGCCAGTTGGGAGACAATCTCCAGCAGTTCGGTAATCCGAAACGGCTTGTCGAGAAGGGCGTAAGCGCCCAGGTCTTGGGCCAGCTTCCTTTCCGTATGACTGAAGAAGGAAGACATGAGAACAATCTCGTGCTTGGCATTTTGCTTTCTGAGATGTCGAAGCAGATCTAAGCCCGACTCATTGGGCATGTGTAAATCGGCGATGATAATGCGGCAATCGTTGTCCCGCGCCAAAGCTTCTCGCGCCGCCAGTCCGTCGGCTACCGCTTCCACCTGCGGATATCCGTTGGCTTCCAGGACCTCAGACAGCAGGTCACGGCTTTCCAAGTCGTCGTCAACAACAAGAATCCTGCTCACTATGCGCACACTCCCGGTGCTTGGCCAGAAGTATCTTGGGCACGGAGATGGCCAAGGACCACACTAGTTTCGTAACTTATTGTAAATAAAAGAGTTGAATTAGCTGCGAAGCCAGTTTGAGCTTCCTTGGATTCCGGAGCGCGTGGTGCATTGTGTCAAAATGCCACAGATTAATGCCTCTTAGCCTTACGCCGATCGCCGTACCTGCATCTGCCCTCTCGGCCACCCTTCTTTTCCTCCTATCTTATTGATTTACATACTCGAAATCATTCCTGGCGAGCCGACGAACGAATCCTGGTGTGGCAAAAAGCGACACCTGCACAAAGTACCAAAATGTGCGAACCACCTTGGAGTGCGGCGGCTTGACGACGCTTTGTCACCATGCAAGCCCGCGTGCTGCCTAATGCGAGCCCCGGTACGCCAAGACCGGCGCGTACGTAGCTCGCATGCTCTCGCAGTTCCAAGGCGGCGTCGAGCCGCCGCACTCCAAGGTGCCTTCGGCACGAAGACTCCCACAATGGTCTCGACCGGATCTGCTATACTGAGAATCTGGGCTTTCCCGACCAGCAAAATGCGCACTTCCGCGAGGTTTCTGACAATTCTGACCATGGCCGCGCTGCTTGCCCCCAGCGTGCGGTGGATTTCGCCCAACGTTACGGCGGATGCCTGCGGATGCCCGCCCGGAGCCTGCTTGTGTGTAGGACACCACCACGATTCCGGCCGGCTTCCGGCGTGCTGCATGGGCACGGGCGGGCAGTGTGGAATGCAATCTCCTGACAGCTACATCAGCGCCATTCTCAGCACTCTCACTTATGTACCTACCGAACACCCTTGGTGGAATCCCATCGCGGCTTGGAGTTTCTGCTACGATGCCTCAGACTCGAGTCTGTTGCCCTCCCACGCGCGGATTCCCGATCAACCTCCTCGATTCCCTCTCTGATGGTCGATCTTCGATGGGTGATTGCCGATTGAGCTAATCGACTCTCGTCCATCGTTGAAGCCCGGACTTCGGGCCCGGCAGATAAAGCCCCGTTACGCCTCGTCAAAGCTGGCATCGCATTTCCCGGCGTCGTCGCGCGAGCATTTGTCTCGCAGGTCCGCAGTCCTGCATTGATCCCGGCGCCGGGGTGCCTCACGCTGCGCCCTGCCGGAGCGTTCATCACCATCGCCAATGCAGAGGAGAAGTTTTATGAGACAAGCATGTGTGTTGACGGCGGTCGTCTTGGTATTGGGCAGTGTCGCATTTGCCACCATTTTTGGATCTGTGCGCGGCGTCGTTCACGATCCGCAGCACCACCCCATTCCAGGCGCGCAAGTTACGTTGAAGGCTCAAAACTCGGATTGGACCCAATCTCAAGACTCCAACGAAAACGGCGAATTCGAATTCACTTCCGTCCCCATCGGGAATTACACGGTCACGGTCTCGTCGCAGGGCTTCCAGTCCATGCAGCAAAGTGTGATTGTGCAGTCCGACACGAGTCCGGTGCTGCACTGCCCGTTAGCTGTGGCGGGCGTGAAACAAACCGTCAACGTTTTAGGAACTCCCGTGGAGGCGACCACCGACAGCGTCACGCCGACCAGCATGCTGGGCCGTGAAGACATCCAGGAAACTCCCGGAGCGGACCGCACCAACAGCTTGCAAATGATCACGGATTACGTGCCCGCTGCCTATGCGACGCACGATATGCTGCACATGCGAGGCGGCCATCAGGTGGAGTGGCTGATCGACGGAATTGCCATCCCCAACACCAACATCGCCACCAACCTGGGGCCGCAGATTGACCCCAAGGACATCGACGAACTCGAAGTCCTTCGAGGCAGCTACGACGCCGATTATGGAGACCGAACCTACGGAATCTTCAACGTCGTGCCGCGAACCGGCTTTGAGTTCAACAACCAGTGTGATCTCGTCGTGAGCTTTGGGAATTTCTATCAAACCGACAATCACTTCAGTTGCGGAGGACACTCGGAGCGATTTGCTTACTACGTCAGCTTGAACGGAAACCGCAGCGATTACGGGCTTCAGACCCCCATCGCACAGGTTTTTCACGATGCGGAGAGCGGCTACGGCGGATTCGCTTCCTTCATCTTCAACCCCGACGCCAGGAACCAACTTCGGCTGGTCACTTCTTTGCGTCAGGATTATTACCAGATCCCCATCGACCCTGATCCCAACTCCGCCGGGAATCAGATTCTGGCGTCATCGGGGAATTCTCCCAGCTACGCCCTGCGCGACGGCGAGCGTGAACCCGACGGCTACGTCGTCTTATCCTGGGTTCACACCTTCAATCTCAATCTGCTTCTGACGGTTTCTCCCTTTTACCAGTACAACGCCGCTGACTACCACGGCGGGGCGAACGATTATCCCGTCATCTCAACCGTAAATCAGGCTGCCAATTACCTGGGGATGGAGACGACCCTCAACGCCAGATTCTGGAGAAGCGATCTCGAAGCCGGAGTGTACGGATTCGCTCAGCACCAGCACAACTCCTTTGATAACCAATTCACCAATGGCAGCGCAAACTTCCCCGCCTCCTCGATGGGCGTAACGGGAGGCGTTGCCGCCGAGTTCATCAATGAGAAATTCAAAGTGACCCCGTGGTTGACCCTGATCGCCGGCCTCCGGCAAACGGAATTCAACGGCTCCATCGCCGAAAACGTTACCGACCCCCGGGTCGGTTTTGCTTTGAGTGTTCCGCGCCTGAACTGGGTCTTTCGCGGTTTTTACGGTCACTACTACCAGGCCCCGCCTCTGGTCACGGCCACAGGCGCTCTACTCGGCTTAGCCAATAGCCAGAACTTTACATTCGCGCCCCTGCACGGCGAGCGGGATAAAGAATACCAGTTTGGCCTCAGAATTCCCTATCGCGGCTGGGCTCTGGACGCCGATAATTTTCAGACCAAGGCCACGAACTGGCTGGATCACAACAATATTGGAGAATCCAACCTCTTCTGGCCCATCACCTGGGATGCGGCCGTGATCAACGGCTGGGAACTGACGCTCCGCTCGCCCAGCCTGTGGCATCACGGCCGGTTCCACCTTGCCTATGCGAATCAAATCGCGGAAGCCACCGCGCCGATTACCGGAGGCTTGATCTGCCCCAGTCCCGTGACGCCGGCTTGCGGGCTCGATTTACCGCCGGGGTTTTCGCCCGTGGATCACGATCAGAGGAACACACTGAACTTCGGCTACAATACGAGTCTTCCCGGGCGGACCTATGCTTCGACCAACGTCTACTATGGCTCCGGGTTCACGAATGGCCTGTACGGAACGCCGAACGCGCAATATCCCGGACACTATTTGCCTGGCCACACCACGTTTGATCTCGCCCTGGGAAAAACCTTCGGAGAGAAATTCACTGTTTCCGTGAACGCCCTGAATGTGGGAGACAAACGCGTGCAAATGGATAACAGCCTTACCTTTGGCGGATTTCACTGGAACGATCCGCGGCAGGTTTACGTGGAATTCCGCTACCGGTTCCACTACTAATCGGGTGATCGAGCCAATTGTAGGGGGACGGCTTGCCGTCCCCTCGTTGTTCCGCTGCAACCGCCGTGGGTAGGGCAAGCCCTACCCCTACACGTTTTCAGAGCAGGATTTCCGCAATGCGAACGCGACAGTTAATTGTCTGTCTATCTTTATTGGCAATAGCATCTTGCCTGATAACATGCCACAAGGAAAAGCCTCTGCCCCAGCAGCGATACGATCTGCGAGGGAAAGTGGTGGCGGTCGATGCGAACGCAGGAACGGTGACGGTGGCCCACCAATCAATTCCAGGGTACATGGGCGCCATGACGATGAGTTTTATCGTCAAGGACCAGTGGGCCTTCAAAGTTCTCAAACCGGGCCAAACGGTAAGCGCAAGCCTCGTCATCGAGGGCGACCATTCCTGGCTGGAAGGGCTCGTTGTCACCGAAGAGGGCAAGCCAGGGAGTGACTCGCTCGCACGTCCCGGATCTGCCCGCGCGCCTTTCGGGCAGGAGGTTCCGGACTTTGCGCTCATCAATCAGGATGGGAAGCGGATTCATCTCCATCAGTACCACGGGAAGGCCTTGTTGCTGACGTTCATCTACACTCGCTGCCCGCTTCCCGATTACTGCCCACTGATGAGCAGGAATTTCGCGCAAATCGCAGAGCAAGTCCGCCGCGACCCCAAGCTTTCCGCTTCCACCCATCTGCTGAGCATCAGCATCGACCCCGAGTTCGATACACCTTCCGTCCTGCGGGCGTATGGCCAAAACTACGCGGGCGATCTTCATCCTTTCGATCGGTGGGAGTTTGCGACGGGCACGCCGGACCAAGTTAGGAAAGTTGCCGAATTCTTTGGCCTGCGATACTGGACTGACCGCGGCCAGATCGTGCACTCGCTGGTCACGGCGCTCGTTGCCGCAAATGGAAAGGTCATTCAATTCTACCGTGGAAACGATTGGCAACCGGCGCAGGTGGTCAGCGACCTGCGGGACGTGGCACCGCCCAAAATGTAAGAGAGGTAACGGAGATCCACGGGTGGCGCAGACGTGCCGTAGTTTGGCATGTCTGCGCCCCTGTCAAGAGGGCGCATACATCCCGCCAAAGCACGGCGGGACGTATGCGCCACCCTGGTTTTTCGACGCTGCGGCTCTTTGCCTTCAGGCCGCGCGTCACGCCGTCTCCACGCTGGTCAGTTTCGGCTCAAGCGTTTTCCCCGCCGGCTTCGTGCGCCGCGCCGACAGCCAGAAACCCACGCGCAGGACCAGCAGCAGCGCCACCAGGGCGCCGTAAAACAGCGGCTTGCGCACGTCCGACTTCACCAGCCAGTAGTAATGCACGACGCCGGCAACCGCTGTCGCGTAAATCAGCCTGTGTACCGCCAGCCAGCGCTTTCCTCCCAGGCGGCGAATCCACCCGGCCGTCGACGTCAAGGCCAGGGGAATCATCAGCACGAATCCGGTGAATCCCATGGTGATGAAGGGCCGCTTCCGCACGTCGGCCAGCATATCCGCCCAATCAAAAAACTTGTCCAGCCCTATCCAGGTGCTGAAATGGAGCAGGCCATAGAAGAAGGCAAACAATCCCAGCATGCGGCGGAAGCGAATCAGTTCCGGCAATCGCAGCAGCTTGCGCGCCGGTGTCACGGCCAGGGTGGCGACGATGAAGATGATTGTCCAGTCGCCCGTCTGGTGCGTGATGTACTCGATGGGATTGGCGGTGAGGTGCCCGTGCAGCGCCCGCCAGGCCAACTGGCCCGCAGGCGCCAGGCACAAGATGAACACCGGCGGCTTCAGCCATTTGCTTCTGAGAAGTCTTCGCACGAACCTACACTTTCTGATACGCGTAGCACGGGAATCATGTAGGGACGAGCGGCGCTCGCCCCAGGGCCGAACGCCGTACGGCCCTGTACGGGAATCATGTAGGGGCGAGCGGCGCTCGCCCCAAGGCCGAACGCCGTACGGCCCTGCACGGGAATCATGTAGGGGCGAGCGGCGCTCGCCCCAGGGCCGAACGCCGTACGGCCCTGCACGGGAATCATGCAGGGGCGAGCGGCGCTCGCCCCAAGGCCGAACGCCGTACGGCCCTGTACGGGAATCATGTAGGGGCGAGCGGCGCTCGCCCCAGGCCGAACGCCGTACGGCCCTGCACGGGAATCATGCAGGGGCGAGCGGCGCTCGCCCCAAGGCCGAACGCCGTACGGCCCTGTACGGGAATCATG